>ERZ779869.3866-NODE-3866-length-11192-cov-2.525007_pt1 | contig 11192 bp, 9 predicted proteins | sample MGYA00511557_ERZ779869 | MGnify/ENA primary metagenome ERZ779869 (study PRJEB29588, sample SAMEA2154620) | human gut metagenome | biome: human gut; feature: human-associated habitat; material: faeces | place: Denmark | collected 2008/2010 ...
TTTATTGTCGGGGATGGTATGTGGTTTTATTGCCGCAGCATCGATAGCATCTCTGATGTTTAAGGATATGGAAATCGGCGCAAGAGTCAGATTTTCAGTTGTGACGACGCTGTTGATAATGATGGTGTTGGTCGCAATTATAAAATTCTGGTTCGGTCGCAAGATTGCCAGATAAGAAACAAAAGCCTTGTTTTCAGAAATGAAAGCAAGGCTTTTGGCTTGTTCAGGCTTTAAGCGTTTCCGCCCATTTATCGGGTTTGAAGCCGACGAGGACGAAATCCGGGCCGACAATCAGCGGGCGTTTGACCAACATACCGTTGGAGGCCAGAATTTCAATTTGTCCGGCTTCGCTGAGGCTGGGCAGCTTGTCTTTAAGATTCATGGATTTATAGAGCAATCCGCTGGTGTTAAAAAAGCTCTTTAACGGCAGTCCGCTTTTTTTGTACCATTCGGTGAGTTCGGCCGCAGTCGGGTTTTGTTCGACAATGTGACGGTCTTCAAAAGCTATATGATGTTGTTCCAGCCAGCTCTTGGCTTTTTGGCAGGTGGAACATTTGGGATATTCCAGAAACAGGCAGGTCATGGCGGTTCCTTACTAATAGTTAAGACTTTTCAATTATACTTTTTATATTAAGAGATACAACATTTTTTTGAGGGGGCGGGATGAACGGCAAAAGCAGGAAAATTTTGGCCTTTGACATTGGCGGAACCAAGATAGCGCATGCATTGGTCGATGAGAACGGGCGGTTGTTGACCGAACGGATGAAAGACAATACGCCAAAGACCGCTTCGGAAATATTTGCCTTGCTGAAAGATATAACCGCCCGCTGCGAAGACGACATTGACGCGGTGGGAATCGCTACGGCCGGAGAAGTCGATTGCGACAACAGCAGGATTATCGGTTCGGTGGGAAATATGCCCGCAGGTTACCGTGACACTGCGTTTTACAAGTTGTCGGGCAAGCCGGTTTTTGTGGAGAACGACGCCAATGCGGTTATGTGGGCCGAGTATAAAGCAGGCGCTGCCAAAGGCTGTAAGAATGCAATGGTGATAGCTATCGGCACCGGGCTGGGGTTAGGCGTTATGGTTGACGGAAGGCTGCTTAAGGGAAAATCCGGACTTGGCGCAGAAGCTCATTTCGGCATTGCCCGCGGCAAAGTGCGCCGCTGCTCCTGCGGCAACTGGGACTGCTACGAGGTTTATGCTTCAGGGACGGCTTTAGGGGTTGACGCGCAAGAGGCTTATCATGACAAAAGCAAAACCAGCCATGACATTATTGCGGGGATACAGGCGGGAGACAAAAAGGCACGCGAAGTCTTTGACCTGTGGCAGGATGACGTCTTGACCGGGATAGTCGGACTGGCCAATTTGTTTGATCCGGAAGTTGTTTTAATGTTTGGCGGCTTAACCGATTATCTGGACTATGAGCGGTTGGAAAAAGAGGCCAACAGCCGGATTGTGACTGCGCCGTTCAAACTGTGCCGGGCCCGGTTTGAGCATAATGCCGCCCTTATCGGCGCGGCGCTGATTGCTCTGCATAATTTAGAGGTTAAATAAGCCTGAATAGCTAAATGACAAGCCAATCATAAAGTTGCTGCCCTCCACCGGCGCTTCACGCGCCTGAGCCTGAAAATAGGTGATGTAGGGTGCAAGGCTGAAATTGTTTTTGATTTTTTAAGACCGTTACCGTCAGTATAAGTTATATTATTTTCGTCTTCAGAATAACTGCTGATTTCCGACTCCAAAATATTTAAAACATTTTCAGAATTTTTCTTCCCCTGACTATCTAATCGTATATTTACAGCAATTATAATCAATGAGAAAATTATTGCCGCTCCACCCGCGAGCATTAAGAAAATTCCTGCTTTACTTTTCATTTTTGCCTCTTTTATAAACAATATAGCCTGCTGTAAATAAAATTATACCTGCAACCGCAAGCGCTAAAACCGGCCATAACAACAACCCTGTCTGCGGCAGTTTTTCTGCATTGCTCTGACCTTCGCCTGAAGAGCCGGAAGACTTATCATTGCGGTCGTCAGAACTGTCTGTCGGATTTTCTTTATAATCGTTGACGATAGTTACTGTATTTTCACTTTCCTCATATGTGACCTCGTAGCCAAAAGGTATCTCTTTTTCCTTTATGCTCCAATCGGCAGTTGCCGGCAGATTACTCCATGTATGTTCCCAATTATTATCGTCATTTAATACAGCCGAATCAAATTCTACTCCATTTCTATATAAAACGGCCGTTACATATTCCGGCCTGATTCCTTCTGTATCATTTACCCATTTTTTCACAACATTATATTTTGATTTAATTAAATCGTTAGCAGGTAAAACCTTTAATTTTGGCAGAGCAGTCAAATCATAAGTCCATGAGGTTCCTTCTCCGTCACTATCGCTTAAATCAATAAGAGACGGCATGGGAACATATGCCAATTCATTCACTCTTACAGGATCTCCTATAAGAAGATATAATCCTACTTCAAGGCCGCTGAATACAACCTGACCGTTGCTGTCAGTTGCCCCCTGATCAAGCGGTTTCAAATTATCTAAAATAGTATAAGTTTCATATTTTGCCGCCGCCTCCTGCAATGACGATACAGAGCTTTTTTCAAATGAAATATTATATTTTCCAAATATATCATTAATTCGATAATCTCCTCCGTCAGTTATATCCGCTACCCTATAGATTTTCCAATTCATATTGCTTAAAACTACGTCTTCTTTACGGCAAATTACGGTTAATGTATCGGCGCTTTCAGCATAAGCAATGCCTGAAAAACTTAAAATAACAAAAATTATCGCTGTAAAACACATTTTAATCTTTTTCTGTATTTTCATTGACTTCACCGCCCTTGGATTTTTTATTTCTGCCATATCCTATAATAACGAACATTCCGGCACATAATACCGGTGCAGCTATAACCGGCGCAACTATAATAGGCTCAATCCGGACCGCGTCTGATGATATTCTTACAGACGCCCCTTTAACTGTATCTACACGTCGGCCTCTTACGAGCAATCTCTGAGTATTAATACCATAAGGTGTGCATGTTACAAGCGTCACATAATCCTCACCGTCTATAATATTAAGCTTGTCGACCTCCTCAGGTTCTACTATCAGAATTTTATCCACTTCATAAGTCAGAACATTATTTAAAACTGTTAGAGTAAAAATATCTCCCTCAGAAAGCTCGTCAAGATCGCTGAAAAGCTTTGCCGACGGAAGTCCTCTGTGAGCAGAAATAACAGAATGAGTACTTTTTCCTCCTATCGGCAAGGTAGACCCCTGTACATGACCTACCGCAACGTTTAATACCTCGTCGCTCGTTCCATGATATATTGGAAGCTCTACGCTTATTTCAGGAATTGTCACATACCCCATAATACCTGTGCCGGTTACGTCAAGTGAATTCTCATAGCCTTCAATCTCGCTGTAGTTTTCTAAAGGAGAATACAGGCTTTTGAGTCTTTCATTATAATCTTCTGCTTCTGATAACAGCTTCTGATACTGTTTATCGTCCATATTATTAAGTATTTCGTCATACTCCGCAATAGCATGACTTTGAGTTTTAGAATTCCAATAATCGCTTACCGCGGGATAAAGCATTACGGAGAGTCCCACTAAAAAAACAATTATCAGAATAATAGTTGAAATACTGATTTTTCTTTTTTTCATGAAACACTCCCTAATGCCTTTATGCGGGGGAATGTTCCCCCGCAGTCAGACAAAATTGCAAATTATTTATTCCTCATTTTCTTTTTAGTTATAAGCAGTACAACGGCAACAGCCATCAGTACTCCGCCTGAAACGTAAAATATGGTCGTACCGATACCGCCTGTGCCTACTAGCTTTGAACCTGATTGATTGACTACGTCTACCGAATTGTTTTTGCCCGGCGTGCCGTCTATCGTTGCAGACAGAGAATCAAGTTGATTTCCATTTGTATTATAACCGGAGGAAAGCTTAAAGACAACATTTTCAGCTTTATTATATCCGGGAGGAGCAGTTTTTTCCACAAGTGTGTAATCAATCTCGTCGTCAAGACCGATAATTTTGAATGTACCGCTTCCATCAGTCGTAATGTCAGTTATTGATCCTAATGAATCAACGATGTAAACATTTGCTTCTTTCAAAGTAAATTTTAATACATCTTCGCCCTTTTTAATGTTAAAAACGGCATTTTCAAGAGGTTTTCCCGGAACAGAAGAATCTATTTTATTAACCCGAAAGCTGAATGTCCAATCGTAGACCTCACTGCGTACTGTCTCGCCTGTTGAATCATTGTTATAAGGATTATTGGAATATTCAAGGTATGCGGTATTATCATTATGATTTTTCGAATCCGGATGACCCTCTGCAATCAGCGCACTCTTGTTTAAAACAGCGTCATAATAAGTGTATATAGTATCATTTACAGTTATCTTTTTGTCATTTAAAGCCTTTAAAACATCTATTGAAACTGTAAAATTCTGAGAGTCCGTCTTATTGACCGTTATATACGAAGCGTCAAGCTGATTTGACGTACCCTCGCCGATATAAACCTTTACTGAATCATCTACAAAATCAAGACCGGCCGACATTGTATCATGAATAATATAATTATAGGAATCAAAGCTTACAGCATTTTCAGGAATTTCAGATATAAAACGATAGTGAACTGTATCGCCTACCTGATTATCGCCTACATTGCCCCATGAATTATCATCATTATGCTGAATTTGCTTTGTCAGCTTAGGAGCGTCAAGTTTAGCGTTGATTTCAACACTGGGGGCTACAGTATCGAGCATTACTAAAGAAGTTACAGTATCCTTTGTATCAGCTCCGTCGTTATTTGTACCTTCACCGAAAACAAGATAATATCCGGCCTCGGTAACTGTAATAACCGCTTGTTCAGATGAAGCCTCATCGCTTGCTTTAACAACTCCGGCGTTCATATTATTGTTCTTTACATAATTGTTATATACAGAGTCGGCAAATTTTCTGGCATTGGCTTCTGAATCAATAGCCGTAATAAGATCGTTTACGTTTGATGCTCCGAAATCGGACAGCACTGAAAAATAATCAGAGCTGATACAGGTTGTGTCTGCCGAATATGTATAAGCGTCGGCTCCTTCATTATACAAAACGCTAAAGACCTTATATGCGGTAAAGGTTTTGCCGTTTATTGAAACTGAATCAGTATTTGTATTATTAACTGTAATACTGAAGGTTTCAGCCGATACTGTGAAAGCATTAAGGCAGAATACCATAACCGCAGCTGTTATAATGCTCATAAACCTTTTAATGTTTTTCATAAAATCATATCCTTTCATTTTAAAGCTATATATGGATCAACAACGTCATACAAAGATTATTTAATATTTTCTTTGTTGCCGCCGTTTATTAAGGTAATAACAACCGATCGGAATTATCATAATAATCAAGCCGAAAACAATAAATCTTCTGATTCCTATTCCTCCGGTTGACGGAATGGTGTTTATATGTCCCTCTTCTCTATTAGTTAGATTTACTATTCCTCCGTTTACACCGTTTGTATCATATTCGGCTGTATAACCGGTTATTGCGGTTAATTCCTTAACATAGTAATAATAAGGATTTCCAACATCGTCTGTCATTTCAAGATTCCGCCATGTATAAGACCAGCCCTGCGAATCGTTCAATACAGCCGTGTCCCCTATTTTAACAGCGTCGTCAGGAATTTTTATTTCATTAATTTCAGAAGGCGGCTCGCTTCCAGTCATTTCAGTGCAAACTCCGTTGACGTCCAATATGTCATATTTACTATATGATTGAGAATTAGAAAAATATATTTCCACATTTGCGTCCTCTGTGATAACGCCGAGAGAAACCAGCCATTCGCTGTATTTTCTGTTATCCCAGTCAGTATCGTCCCAGTTTCCGTTTCCGCCCCATTCTTCTTGCGTTGAATTTGGAATACTAATTTCTACACCGTTAAGTTTAATATAACTTCCGTAATGTAAATACGAATCCAATGAACGCAAAGACAAAACAACATCTTCTTTTTTATTTACAATAAATTTTTTATCAAATGTATTTCCGTTATTATCGGATATATTTAGAGTTATAACCGCACCCGAGCCTGATGAAGGCGGAGTTTTGGATTTGTAAAGCTCTACTTCAACCTCCTGCTTCGAGCTTCCGCTCCAATGCTTATTTACCTGCACTTCAACCTCCTGCCTTTTAGTATTTTCCAAGTTAATTATACCGCCCTTAAGCATTAAGGTTATCTCCGAGCTATTTACGCCGTCAGGGAGAACGGATGGAATTTTGTTAAGAGTAAAATAGAACGGATCCTTTCGTTTAATATAATTCTCAGGAGCGCTTATCTCGACAAGCTTATAAACCACACTCTGATCAAGCGCCGGCAGTCTGTAATCTCCTCCGGAAGAGGTAATAATATCTTTGGGAGCGTCTGACGTGCCGCCCCATTCTGCCTGTACTCCTCCGTCTGCTGACGGCGTTTCATTTACAAGCGGAAGCCATTGTCCGTTTTCCCATTTATAAAGGTTAAATACTGCACCGCCCAGCTTTAAAGCATAATTTTCAGAATCTATTTTATAGATTTTAATATAATCTGAAGTAACCGCATGAGCGCCGCTGTCTTTTTGCAGATCATATTGATTTTCATAATGAGATGTCTGTGTTCCCGATCCATAGTCTATAACGGCGTCATTCTGAGCGTTAAAGGTTTCACCTATATAATGACTATCAGGTTCGTTATATACAAGAAGGTAGGTATACTGAATTTTCAAATGCATTTCATCAGGAAGCTCCGATGTGATCTTAGCAAGCTTACCAAAATAATCGTCCACATCCATATACGTCATTTTATACTGAGTCGGATCCAACTCTGAAAGAGTTTCTTTTCCTGAGGAGTCAGTCGTAACTTTATAAACGTTAAATCTGATTAATGTTGCCGTACAGCCCCACGAATATACAAAATTTCCGTTTTCATCCTTATTAGGAAAATGCCGCAGACTGTCTGTAACGATTATTTTACCGGTGTTTGATAATTTTTCACCGTAAGGATTGACGTCAATGTAATACTCTATATATCCGTCATAAGTTTCAGCCGGATCGGATCCGCTTTTACTTATCAAAGGAAAATGTATATTCTGAGTTTGTTCAGCAGAATTAGCTCCGTCTGAAATCACATTTGTAAAAGACGTATAGGTTCCGGATTTATTTTCTCTGATAAAGCTTTCGGGAACGCTTGCGCTGTAATCTATCCTGACGCTGTTACCATCGTGAACAGAAAAGGGAATTATAAATTCAATCTGCTGTACGCCGTTTTCCGTTTCGGTCACGCTAAAATCCATGCCTGAAGAATCTTCATAATACGAACCGTTATACTTTTTGAATATAACCGAGCTTTCAATTAAGCTTACTCCTTTCGGAAGAGTATCTGTCAGTGTAATATCGCTGTTTCCGTAATTATTGCTCTCATTCGCTATTACATACCACTTTAATATATAATCGCCGTTTTCAGCTTTTTCCAGCTCACTCGTCTTATGCTCCGTGTTGTCTGTGCTTCCGTTAATTGCATCAAATTTTCTTATAGACGCTTTTTTCGTTTCTTTATACGAAGGTTCGGTTATGATTCCGTCAAACTCCGCTTTGTTGTAAAAAAGCATGGAATCTCCGACATTCATATCAGAATCAATCAATCCGACGCTCTCATATGAAATTTTAACGTCGCAAAGCTTAGAAATATTTTCATTATCTTTAAACTCGATTTTAAAAGAATATATTTTTACAGATTCATCGGTTAAATCGGTTATTTCATTTCCTTCCTTATCAAAGCAGGTTAAATTATAATCTGTTCCTTCAGCTAAATCTATATTTGCATATTCCGGCGTTGTACCCGAAACTGCCAGTTCACCTATCTGCTGAGGAATCATATAATGCTCGGTGTCCGCTCTCATAGTATCCGTATAGATTTTACCGTTAAAATCTCCGGCTTGAAATTCAAGCTTTATATTCCAATCAATCAATACGTTTCCGTCGTCATTATAGCCCTTGCCGCTGCCGTTTTTAGAAATATATTGACGATCGTTGCCTACATAAGCGTCTCCCTGATCCGAATTTATCTCCTGATCACCGTTTTTCAAGGAAGCCTTATTTGTTATTGTTGTTCCGTGATCAGGGGATTTCGTCTGATAAACAAGTCTGTATTTTTTTCCGTTCAAATCTCCAAAACTAAAGGTATTTGTGCTTTCATCCAATGTTCCCGGATCTAATACCTCGTTATTATTTTCATCAAATACTTTCAATGTTCCTTCAATAGTACTGCTAAGCATTTCATCAGTAACAGTATAACCTGAAAGACTTGCCGACATCGGATTCAATATGGTTATTTCCCATGATATATTATCCGTTTTTTCATTATAAGAACCGGTTTTAGTTAATATACAGCCTGTTGCAACCTGACCGTAATCCGTATATTCATCGGTAATTGTTCCGTTGGTAACAACTACCTTATTGTCTGTTTTAATCAGCTTTGGAACGTTTCCGGGAGTTAGCAGCGCCGTGTATTCAAGCGAATACGATTCACCGGCCGCAAGCGCGGGAAGTCCTGCTATAACTGCTTTTCCGTCTGACGACATACTCACAGTTGACTGAATAATCTGTGATGAACCATCAGAATCTTTTTTTATAATATTGATAGTATCTCCGTCAGAAATATTAAGATTAATCAGACTGCTGTCTGTATTAACCAAAAAATCAGTTATTGTAATATTCCCGTCGCCCGTACCATTCACTGTCGTTATATCGATATTATAGGTTATGGAGCTTGTATCGGCATTATAATCCGAATGAGATTTATTTACCGATAAATCGCTTTTCTGTTCTGTATTTTTTGAAAAATCTATATCAACAGAAATATTCCCTATCGTGACAGTTTCCTTTTCACTGCTTGAATCCGTTCTCTTAACATTCGCATTAAACGTTATATCGCCTGAAATCTCCGACGTACCGTCTTTAACAAAATTCTGGTCAAAGTCTATAACTATGTAACCGTCTCCGGTAATAGCATAGGTACCTATTTTCTGACCTTCCTTCATAACGTTTCCGTTTTTTACTTCCGTTATAATTACATTATCAGGCAGCTTATAATATATCTGCCTGTTATTGTTTTCCTGCATAAGCGTATTCGCAGGAAGTAGATAATTCAATGTAAACTTAACGGGTTTTATATTTTCATCAGTAGAACCTGACGTAATTTCCTGATATGAAACATTCGATATATGAACGCCGAAGTTTACGCTGACGTCTGTAACAATATCTGAACCTGATTCATCAGCATAGAACGATACGCCGCCTTCTAACGGACTGCTTAAGCTGATATTCTCTATTCTTTCAGAAATCTGCTGATTTTCCTGATTATTATTTTCAGCGTTATAGCACTTTTCATTATGTTTATGCTCTGTCATACCGCAGGTCCGCTTTAATTCATAGCATTCGTCAGTATGAACGTGAGACTCGCTTTCAGGCTCTGTACATTTAAGCGTATATTCAATTTCATAGCATTCGTCGGTATGAGTATGCTCTTCATTTTCTTCAAGCCCGCATATCAGAATTTTGTCGTCATCATAGCAATTTTCATTATGTATATGACCGGTAGCTTCCGTCATACCGCATATCAAAACTTTTGAATAGCATTCGTCAGTATGAGAATGCTCCTCTATATTGCAGGTCAGATCACCCGTCATACTTACTGCTGTCTTAGTAAGACCTGAAATAATTCCAATAATAACAAATACCGATAAAATCAGAAAAATCACTATGCTTATACGTTTGTTTTTATGATGCTCTAAAAAATTATGAATTTTCTGATTAATTGTCAACATACGTCATACCTCCTTTCCTATTTAATCCTGCCGATTTTATCAAAAGGATATATTCGGAAAATAACCCTGCCGACTATGTCGCTTTCTGAAATACAACCTACATTGGAATTTCGGCTGTCTATAGATGTTGAACGATGATCTCCCATAACAAAAAGCTTGTTTTCAGGAACCTGATAAGGAAATTCAATATCGGTATCCTCACCCTTGCTTTTGTCCGTTAAATAAGGCTCTGAAATCGCCTTATTATTAACATAAACCGTTCCGTCATCAGTAATATCGACAAAATCGCCGGCTCCGGCAATAACTCTTTTCAATAATATTTTATTATTAAAATAAAACGCTATTACATCCCCGGTCTTAAATCTGCCGGCGCTTATGCATAACGCATACTGTCCGTCAGACAGAGTGGGTTCCATGCTGCTGCCTGTAACCTTCAGCACAGGCATAAAAAGTACAGATATCAGAACCGCAGCGGCGGCAACTGCTAAAAGAGCAACGAGAATCCCGTTCATCATTCTCCGTTTTTCTTTTTTATGATTAATTCTCTCCAGTTCTGATTTAAGCTGCGCCGACGTAGGCGGATAAATATATTTCTCATTATTTGACATAAAAATCGTCATCCCTGATATTTTCAAGTATTTTCAGCAGCTTCTTCAATAATACTGTTATTAAAAAATGCAGCTATCTGATTATCCAGCGTAGAAATAGCATTGCATTTATCCTGTATCTCCTTAATTTTGGATAAACACCTCGCATTGGTATCGTTTATCATTCTGCTTTGTTCGTTTTTGGCTTCGTTTATTGTACGATTATATTCCTCCAAAGCCTTTTCCTGCATTTCTGCATTATATGATTCGGCCTTAGCTATAATTTCTCCGGCTTCATTTTCTGCATTTTTTATGGCTTCATTGCACATTTTTTCTTTTTGTTCATTTAATTTCCGTATATTTTCTATATAAACGTCGGCTGCTTCCTGTGCGGCCTTAAATACTCCGTTTAACTGCAACGCCGCTTCTGCAATATTTCCGGCGTCCTGCAACGTAATAGATCTTTCGTTTACCGCGAGCTTCAATTTTTCATTCTCAGACTTTAATCTATCGTTTTCAGATTGCAAATTTAGCATAATCTCAAGGAGTTCAGCCCTCTTTAATTTTTGAAGTTCCTTATCAGTCATCAATTATGCCTCCTTTATAGTAATTTTTAATAAAAGCAAATTCGTTATGTGAAATATTTTTTCCTTAATATAAATATACACCTTTTTTTCTCATTTGTCTATATTTTTTCGAAAAAATCTTTCGTTAAATTATACCAAT
>ERZ779869.3867-NODE-3867-length-11190-cov-6.936686_pt1 | contig 11190 bp, 12 predicted proteins | sample MGYA00511557_ERZ779869 | MGnify/ENA primary metagenome ERZ779869 (study PRJEB29588, sample SAMEA2154620) | human gut metagenome | biome: human gut; feature: human-associated habitat; material: faeces | place: Denmark | collected 2008/2010 ...
TTATTATTTATTAGTTAAACTAATAAGAAAGGAAAACAAAAATGGCAGACACATTAATAATAGTAGAATCACCAGCAAAGGCTAACACAATAAAAAAATTTATAGGAGGAAACACAAAAGTAGTTGCCTCAATGGGTCACATTAGAGATTTACCAAAATCAAAAATAGGAGTAGACTTAAAAACTCTTGAACCACAATACATAAATATTAGAGGAAAAGGTGATTTAATAAAATCATTAAAAAAAGATGCTAAATCTGCAAAAAAAATATATCTTGCAACCGACCCTGACCGTGAAGGAGAAGCAATTGCATGGCATTTAGCACATATTCTAGGAATAGATGAAAAATCTATATGTAGAGTTACATTTAATGAAATAACAAAAGGAGCAGTAAAAAATGCAATCAAAAATCCTAGAGCAATAGATATGAATTTAACAGATGCACAACAAGCAAGACGTGTATTAGATAGAATAGTAGGATATAAAATAAGCCCAGTACTTTGGAAAAAAGTTCAAAAAGGTTTATCAGCAGGAAGGGTGCAATCTGTTGCAGTAAGGCTTATTGTAGAAAGAGAAGAAGAAATAGAAAACTTTATTCCAGAAGAATATTGGAATATTTATGCTAATTTAAAAACTAAAAAGAGCAAAACTACATTTGAAGCAAAATTCTATGGAAAAAATGATAAAAAAGTAGAATTACACTCAAAAGAAGAAGTAGATAAAATTTTAAAAAACTTAGAAAAAGCAAAATTTATTGTAAATGAGATAAAAAAAGGAGAAAAGAAAAGAACACCAGCTCCACCATTTACAACAAGTACAATGCAACAAGAGGCATCAAGAAAACTAAATTTCCCATTAAAAAAGACAATGTCTGTTGCTCAAGGGTTGTATGAAGGTGTAAAGGTTGCAGATAAAGGAACAATTGGTTTAATTACTTATATGAGAACAGACTCAACAAGAATATCTGAGGAAGCAAGAGCAGCGGCAAAAGAGCAAGTAACAAAAATGTATGGAGAAAACTACTATGAAAATAGGTATTACAAAACAAAAACAGACGCTCAAGATGCACATGAAGCAATTAGACCAACATACATAGACCTAGAACCAGATAAAATAAAATCATCTTTAACAAATGACCAATATAAATTATATAAACTTATATATAACAGATTCTTAGCAAGCCAAATGAAACCAGCAATTTATGATACAGTTTCTGTAAAAATAAATGCAGATGATTATAATTTTAGAGCAAATGGACAAACCCTTAAATTTAAAGGATTTATGGCATTATATGTAGAAACTGAAGATAATGAAACAAAAGAAGAATTTGCTAAAATCCCAGAATTAAAAGAGGGGCAAGAATTAATAAATGAAAAATTAGAATCAAAACAAAGCTTTACAGAACCACCACCAAGATACACAGAAGCAAGCCTAGTAAAAGCATTAGAAGAAAAAGGAATTGGTAGACCAAGTACTTATTCTCCAACAATAACTACAATTTTAGCAAGAAGATATATTGAAAAAGAACAAAAACAATTATACCCAACAGAACTTGGAAAAATTGTGAATAAACTACTTGTAGAAAACTTCCCAGATGTAATTAATGTAACATTTACAGCTAAAATGGAAGAGGAATTCGACCAAATTGCTGAAGGAAAATTAAAATGGAAGGATGTTATTAGAGACTTTTATGGGCCATTTGAAATTGTAGTTGAAAAAGTGGAAAAAGAATTAGAACATGTAAAATTAGAATACGAAGTATCTGATGTACCATGTGAAAAATGTGGAAGAATGATGGTAATAAAATATGGAAAATACGGAAAATTCTTAGCATGCCCAGGATACCCAGAATGTCAAAACGCAAAACCACTTATAGAAACAATAGAAGAACCATGCCCAAAATGTGGAGGAAAAGTACAAATAAGAAAAACCAAGAAAAAAAGAAAATATTATATATGTGAAAACAATCCAGAAAAATGTGACTATATTTCTTGGAATAAACCGAAAAAAATATAGTTTGAGGAGATAAATTTATCAATTTTCTGAAATGAAGAAGTGTATAAAAATCCCAAAATTGTAAAGAATTTATTTATAAGATTTTTGGGAGAGTGATACTATGAATGAAAATAAGATGAAAAACATGGTAGTACTTAAAAATTTACCTTCTACTGACATGTTGAAAACGGTTTTTAAATATTTAAATAGTTACCCGTGAATAAGCGGGCTTGTCTATAGTGCAAAAATCATTGTCCAGGTACTTGTAATAACCGGTAATTGCGATCATTGCAGCATTATCCGTAGTAAAGCTGAACTTCGGGATATAGATATTCCAACCATATTTCCCGGCATGTTCGCGGAATGAGTTACGAAGCCCGTTATTGGCTGATACCCCTCCGGCTACTGCCACTTCATTTATTTTGAGATTTTTGGCTGCTTTTCTCAGCTTATCCATTAAAATATCTACAATAGTCGCTTCTAATGAAGCAGCCAAGTCGTTTTTATGATGCTCGATGAAATCGGGATCTTCTTTCAACCAGTCACGCAAAGAGTATAGGAAAGAAGTCTTTAGTCCACTGAAGCTATAGTTATAGTCCGGAATATGTGGTTTACTGAAAGTGAACGCTTTTGGATTGCCTTGACGTGCCAGTTTATCAATGATAGGACCTCCGGGATAACCTAAGCCCATTACTTTAGAACATTTGTCGATAGCTTCTCCTGCTGCATCGTCAATAGTTTGTCCCAAAACTTCCATGTCATTATAGGCCTTTACCAATATTATCTGTGAGTTTCCTCCTGACACCAGCAGGCACAAGAAAGGGAATTTAGGTTCGTTGTTGTCTTCTTCCGATTCTTTAATGAAATGGGCTAACACATGGGCTTGCAGGTGGTTAACATCAATCATTGGTATATTTAATGAACGTGCGAAACCTTTCGCAAAAGATACTCCGACCAGTAATGATCCCATCAAGCCGGGTCCTCGGGTGAATGCAACGGCGCTTAGTTGCTCCTTGGTAACTCCTGCCCTTTTTAAGGCTTCGTGCACCACCGGTACAATGTTTTGTTGATGGGCACGTGACGCCAATTCGGGAACCACCCCTCCGTAAGCTTCGTGAACAGCCTGGCTGGACACTACGTTGGACAACAATACGCCATTCTTGATAACTGCGGCTGATGTGTCGTCACAGGAAGATTCTATACCTAATATAATTGTATCCATATTTCTATACCTTAATTATATATATTAATGTGTCAGAATTTCAAGTCCGTTATCTGTCATAACGAAAGTATGTTCCCACTGTGCAGACGGCTGTTCGTCTTCGGTGACTACAGTCCAGCCATCTTCCTCATCAATGAAGACTTCCCATGTTCCCATATTGATCATTGGTTCAATGGTAAAAACCATTCCCGGGACCAATAGCATACCAGTTCCTTTTTTTCCAAAATGTTCTACATCCGGTTCTTCATGAAACTCTATGCCTACTCCGTGTCCGCAGAGATCACGCACTACTGAGAATCCATTTTTTTTAGCATGTTTTTCAATGGTATGTCCTATGTCTCCCACAAAACCAAATGGTTTTGCAGCTTCCATGCCTATCTCCAAACATTCTTTAGCTACTCGTACCAGTTTCTCTTTCTGAGGTGTGGTTTTTCCAATGGTAAACATACGCGATGCGTCGGCATAATAACCATCAAGAATGGTAGTACAATCCACATTGATAATATCTCCTTCTTCCAGAATGTCGAATTCATTAGGAATACCGTGACAAACAACCTCATTGATAGAGGTGCAGCAACTTTTTGGAAAACCTTCATAACCTAAGGTTGCAGGAATGCCGCCATGATCTTTAGTGTATTCATAAACTAGTTTGTCTATTTCCAATGTGCTCATGCCTGCATGGATCTCGCGTTCTACAAGGTCTAGCACTCCGGTATTGATAATACCGCTACGGCGTATTCCTTCAATCTGTTCCGGTGTCTTGATCAGTTCACGTGAAGGTACTAAATGACCTCTATCTTGATAATAGAGAACCTTTTTATCTAACTCTGTGAGTTCCATACCTTTGGGCACTCTCCAGTTTATTTTATTTCTTTTCATATCAAAGGATTAATTGACTTACAAAGTTAGAGGAAATATTTGTAAAAATGGCTCATCCGGCAATAAATATCTTCATAAAAAGAGAATTTACATGAAATTTGACAGAAACAAATGTTAAATAATCATGTCTTTTACATGAATTTTATGTAGGAGAGTCTATTTTATTTTAATAAAAGGTTATATTTACCGCAAAAAACTAAGCATTCTATTATTAACTTCTTTAATTGAACATCAAAATGGATAAACATCAAATTGGAGTAAACGCAGGAAAAGTTTGGAAACTGCTGAATGACAATAAACGGTGGAGTTATTGTGATTTAAAAAGAGCTTCAGAGTTGTCTGACAGAGATTTGAATGCAGCTATAGGTTGGCTGGCCAGAGAGAATAAAATAGACTTTGAATGTTCTAACGGAGACGATTGCCTGTTTCTGAGCGTCAATGTTTATATTGGCTGAATACGAGAAACAGATAATTATGTGGGGCCAAAACTTTCATAATTATCTGTTCTCTTTTTTTAATCAACTTTTCTAATCACTTTGGCTGGATTACCTACAGCAACGGAATTGTCGGGAATGTCTTTAGTTACGACACTTCCAGCTCCGATAATACAGCGATGACCTATTTTTACTCCGGGACAAAGAATAGCTCCTCCTCCTATCCAGCAATCTTCTCCGATAGTTACGGGATATGCATACTCTTTGGGTTCGCGTCGGGTTATGTAATCTACCGGATGATGTGGAGTATAGATCTGTACATTGGGTCCTATCAATGTATGTGCTCCTATGGTGATATATCCACCGTCTAAAAATGTACAGTTGGCATTCACAAAGACATGCTCTCCTAAGCGGATGCCGTGTCCATGATCACAGTAAAATGGTGGACAGATGACAGAAGTGGAAGGGATACCCGGCACTAATTCTTCCAGCACTTCCCTGAAACCATCATCGTATGTACTCATCATCCGTAATTGGGCCACTAGTTTTTTGGCGTGTATGAAACTGGCCTGTATTTCCGGTTTCTCCATATCGGCCAGCTGACTGTTACGCATTTTGTCTATCTCGTTCATAATTAAAGGGCTTTAAGATTTCGCCTCAAATGTAGGATTTGTTTTCCGTTCTGCCAAATATACACCACACAAGATAAGAAAACAGCCGGTAAGGGCTATCCAAGTTATCTTTTCATTAATAATGACCGCTGAAGTAAGAAGAGTTACCAAAGGGACGATATAAATATAGTTTGTACTTTTTACGGCTCCCAATTCCTTGACACATGCATTCCAGGCTATGAAGCAGAGCATGGAGGCGACAAATCCCAAAAAGAGAAGATTTCCAAACACGATGGGTTGCATCATCAAGACATTGTCCCAATTTAACGGACGGAATAAAAACATGGGCAGAATGGTCAGCACTCCGTAGAAGAATACTTTACGGGTAATGAATACGATAGAATAATGATTATCCAATTGTTTGAGAATAAGGCAATAAAATGCCCACATCAATGCAGCGGTCAGTGAAAGAATATCTCCCAAAGGATTAATTTTCAGAATGAAACTGCCGTTGAAAACAACTAGCCCCACTCCTATCAAAGCCATGATCGATCCGTAAACAAGATGGCGGGTGAAAGGTTCTTTTCTTCTGAACAAATAAGAAAGTAGTGTGGTCAGAACAGGTGATGTGCATACTATCAGAGACACGTTGGAGGCTAATGTGATACCGAGAGCCGTATTTTCAGTAATGAAATAAATAGTTCCTCCACATAATCCGGCCAATAAAAGTAACAATTCATCTTTTATTCTATTGGCAAATAGTTTTTTATAAGAAATACACCACATGCAAAGATAGGCCAGAGTGAAACGATAAAAGAAGATGTCGGAAGGACTTAATCCATGTTGGATTAGAATCTTAGTAGAAACAAAAGTAGTCCCCCAGATAGCTACAGTGATTATTGCCATTAAGTGATAGACGAACCTTGATTTGATTACATTCATAATTTATATGTGTTTTATTATGTTGCAAAGATAGGTTTTGTTTTCGAGAAACTTATCAAAATATATGGCATAGTTGAGCTGATACAAAGTTCGTTTGTTTTCTCACTTACCTTGGGCGCGGCCCTCAAGGTAAGTGAGATATTTCTATTTCTGGGGAATCCAGGAATCTACCAGCTCCTGATGTTCTTTTACCCATTTTTCCGCTCCTTCTTTTTCATTATATTCATTTTGTGATACATCATCCAGCAAGCTGCTGATTTCTTCGGTGCTCAGATGTATGTTTTCTATCAGTTTTACCACAAACGGGTGTTGCTCACCAAATCCTTTGCAGGCAATGGCTGTAATTGTTTCCGCTTTACCAAAAATGCCTTTCGGGTCTTCTAAAAATTTTAATTTAAAGCGGGTGAACATCCAATGGGGAGTCCATCCCGTCACCACAATCCATTGATGTTCGTCAATGGCCCTTTTTAGTACTGCGGTCATAGCCGGTCCGCTAGACTCCAGCAATTTGTAATCCAGATTGTATTTTTCTATGGCCATATCTGCAGCATGCATAATCCCTGCGCCGGCATCAATGCCGATAATCTCGCCTCCGAATTTTTCTTTGTTGGCATTTAATTGGTCAATAGAATGAATGTCCACATAATCGGGGACTACCAGACCGATACGGGCATCTGGATAGATCTTGCCTAAGATTTCCAGATTCTTTCCGTATTGTTTCATATAATCGGCCTGTGTGGCCGGTAACCAAGCATCCATCAGCAAATCTACTTTGCCACGGGCCATTGTTGCATAGATAGGAGCAGGATCAGCATTCTTTAAAATGACATGATAACCTTGTTGTTCAAGAATCACTTCCGTTAAATAGGTCAGAGCGATGCCATCGTCCCAGTTTATGTATCCAATGCTTATTGTCTTATCATCTTTTTTCCCGCTGCAAGAGGTAAGCAACAGGAGGAAAGACAAAAAATATAGTATTTTCTTCATGCTTATTTCCCTTTCTTTTGTTTTCCAAGTCCTTGTGTTATTCTATCCAGAATGATGGCCAGGATGACTACTGCGATACCGCCTTCGAAACCTAAACCTATTTTCATCTGCGTGATACCTTTCAATACGATTTCCCCTAACCCTCCGGCTGCAATCATAGCGGCAATGACCACCATGGAGAGCGACATTAGGATTGTCTGGTTTATACCGGTCATGATAGTGGGCAATGCCAGCGGTAATTGTACCTTGAATAATAATTGCATAGGTGTCGCACCAAAAGAGCGCGAAGCTTCTATAACATTCTTCGGTACTTGCTTGATACCCAGGCTGGTCAGACGCACTACGGGAGGCATGGCAAAAATAATGGTGGCAAAAGCTCCCGGAACGGTTCCCAGCCCGAAAAAGAGTACGGCAGGAATCAGATAGACGAAAGCAGGCATCGTTTGCATCAGGTCGAGGATAGGATGCAGAATTTTATCACATCGTTTGCTGTTTGCGCTCCATATTCCCAATGGAAGTCCCATGATAAGAGCGATGATGGTAGACGAAAGCACCAATGCTAAAGTCTGCATGGTTTCGTTCCAAAATCCCATTCCCCAAATCAGTAATAATCCTAAAATGGTAAAAATGCTGACTCCTTTTCCCGATTTATACCAAGCCAGGATGGCCAGCAATGCTATTGTTACATAAAAAGGTATCCACATCAATATGTTTTGGAACCCATCTATGAACCCGCCTATTCCAACATTGATGGCGTCGAAAAGAGGGGCAAAGTTTTCTGTGAGCCAGTTGATGGCTGTTTCTATATATTTTCCTATGTTTATCATAATTCGATAGCGTTTTGAATAAGTTCATTAATTTCTTCTTTATCTTTTCCGGTCATCTCTACTACGATGGACGATAGAGGAACCAAGCCTTTCAGTTCGCGTTCTTCATTTACCACATAAATGGGAGAATTGGTTTTCGTAATTAAGGGAAGCAGATCCTCAATCTTTGTGTCCTCCGTAACGGAATGTACTTCACTTTGTACGGCTTCCTTGATTGATTTTATACCTTTATGCCGAAGAATGGCGGCACTTTCCAATGTAATCTCTCCTATCAGCTTGTCATTTTCATCTATCACAGGAAGCACGGTAATATCTCTTTCTTTCATCTTTCTGATCAGAACCTCGGGACCTTCTTTACGCAGACGGGCTACGGCGGGACGGGTTATCATAATACTTCCTGCCGTTATGATTTTGCTCCGGTCCACATTTTCTACAAATCTTGCCACATAGTCATTGGCTGGTTCTGTTAAAATTTCTTCTGAAGTTCCGACTTGCACCACTTCTCCGTCTCTCATAATGGCAATGCGGTCACCCAGTTTAATTGCTTCGCTCAAATCATGCGTGATAAAGACGATGGTCTTTTTCATTTTGGATTGCAGCGCCAGCATTTCATCTTGCATTTGTACGCGGATCAATGGGTCCAGAGCGGAAAAGGCTTCATCCATCAGTAATATTTCCGGATCATTTGCCAAAGCGCGTGCCAACCCGACACGTTGCTGCATTCCGCCGGAAAGTTGTCCGACCATCTGATTCTGATATCCTTTCAGCCCGACTATTTCCATACTCTTCATGGCTTTTTTCTCACGTTCCTGTTTGGGAACTCCTTGGAGTTCGAGCCCGAATGCAATATTGCTTAAAACACTGCGATGAGGTAACAAACCAAAATTTTGGAACACCATAGCTATCTCCCGGCGACGCATTTCCAACAATTCCTTATCAGATGCGGCAGTAATATCTGTTCTATTAATCAGTACTTGTCCTTTTGTGGGTTTGATTAATCGGTTTATGCAGCGCAATAAAGTTGATTTGCCACTACCCGATAGCCCCATGATTACGAAGAATTCTCCTTCTTTGATTGTCAGATTGGCGTTTTTAACTGCTACAGTACAATTAGTCGCCTTTAAAATTTCATTTTTGCTTTTTCTTTCTTTCAACATCCGGAACGCTTTCTGCTTTTCCGGACCGAAAACAAGATATAAGTCTTTTATTTCTATTTTGTTCATAGTCTATAATAGTTTAAATTAATTAAGAATAGGGAGGAATTGACGGAAGTAAATTGAGATGTCATCCGGTATATTTAACGAAACAAAATATAAAAAGGTTCATTATAAGATGAGTTTAATTGATCAGTAAATATGTTTCTTACAGCTTGTTATTGTTTACTCCCTACGGGAGTGGTTCAGAAAATCCGAGATTAAAAAAGATAATCAGAAAGCGTTTTCTATAAAACAGAAATTAAGTATTATCCTTTTGTCGAGCGTTCATTTTATTCTATCTTTGTCACGCAAAACAGAATAAATATATGGATAGTATTTTAATTATTGATGATGAACCGCAAATACGCAAACTTCTTTCGCGTATGATGGAATTGGAAGGTTACGAAGTATTCCAGGCAGCCGATTGCCAGTCTACATTGAAACAACTTAAGTTACATAATCCCCAAGTGGTGTTGTGTGATGTGTTTTTGCCGGACGGCAATGGAGTAGATATGGTTACAACCATCAAAAAACTCTATCCAGAATTGGAGGTGATACTTTTGACCGCCCACGGTAACATTCCGGATGGTGTGCAGGCAATCAAGAATGGAGCCTTTGATTATATCACCAAAGGGGATGATAATAATAAAATTATTCCGTTAATCAGCCGGGCTATGGCTCAGGCTAAAAAGAATGTAGGGGAAAAAGTGAAAACAGAAGAAACCCAAAGTTTCTCTTTTGACGCTATAAAAGGGAAGTCGGAGGGTATGCAACAAGCCGTAGCATTGGCCCGAAAGGTTTCGGCAACGGATGTTACAGTCTTGCTGACCGGAGAAACAGGCACGGGGAAAGAAGTCTTTGCACAAGCCATCCATCGCAACAGTCTTCGCAAAGAGAATGCTTTTGTGGCTGTAAACTGTTCTGCTTTTAGCAAAGATCTACTTGAAAGCGAGATATTCGGTCATAAAGCCGGTTCGTTTACCGGAGCGATGAAAGATAAGAAGGGGCTGTTCGAAGTGGCCGATAACGGAACCATCTTTTTGGATGAAATAGGTGAAATGGCTTTCGAGCTGCAGGCCAAATTGCTTCGTGTGCTCGAAGCGGGAGAGTACATCAAGATAGGCGACACGAAACCGACGAAAGTGAATGTCCGCGTTATCTCCGCCACCAATCGGGACCTGAAAAAAGAAATAGAACAAGGTAATTTCCGTGAAGATCTTTATTATCGTCTTTCTGTTTTTCAGATACACCTCCCTCCTCTTCGTGAGCGCAAAGAAGACATCGAACTTTTGGCGGGAAGCTTTATCCAACTCTTTTCAAAAAAACTGGGGAAACAAGTGGAAGGGATGGCTCCGGAGTTCTTGAAAGCTTTGAAAGCTGCCGACTGGAGAGGAAATATCCGTGAATTGCGAAACGTGATAGAACGCAGCATGATTGTCTGCGACAAACAGCTTACCTTACAAGATCTTCCTATTGAAATACAGAATACCCGACAGGAAGATTATTCCGGCAAGAATTATTCGGAGTTTGAACTGGCCGCTATGGAAAAACGTCATATTGCTAAAGTTCTGCAACATACTAAAGGAAACAAGACTGAGGCTTCACGTTTATTGAAAATAGGTTTGACTACTTTATATAGAAAAATAGAGGAATACGGTATTTAGTTATTGAGTACCATTGATTAAGCCGTTTCCTCCTTATGGCTAAGCCCACTCTTATGGTTTGCTGCTACAGTTTCTTCCGGTGGACTGTACAGTCCACCGGGGCAGTCCGTACAGTCCATTGCAGTGGACTGTACGGAGCGATGCCGGCGACTATAGTATGTAACCGTAAGAATGGGCTTAACCATAAGGAAGAAAGAGCTTAGTATCAGGTATGAAAGACCATACGGTAGCGTTTCACAAGCTGGAACACTTACTACACTCTTCTGTCCGTCACAGTTTCAGCAAAGATGGAAACGGAATCGGTATAGTACGGATTTTAGAAATCCCCCGTGGCTTTCCTCAGCAAGACAGGAGCTCTCGATATACTTCAGCATCTTCTTCCGAGAAACAGCATACAATCACTTCTCCTTCATAGCCATGTGCCATTTCTTCCC
>ERZ779869.3873-NODE-3873-length-11178-cov-5.452666_pt1 | contig 11178 bp, 6 predicted proteins | sample MGYA00511557_ERZ779869 | MGnify/ENA primary metagenome ERZ779869 (study PRJEB29588, sample SAMEA2154620) | human gut metagenome | biome: human gut; feature: human-associated habitat; material: faeces | place: Denmark | collected 2008/2010 ...
ATAGGAGGTGCTGAAAGAATATGGCACGTATTTCTGGTATTGATCTTCCCCGCGAAAAGCGGATCGAAGTTGCTCTGACCTATATCTACGGCATTGGCCTCACCACCTCCAAGAAGATCCTCGCAGAAACCGGTGTTAACCCCGATACCCGCGTAAACGATCTTACGGAAGATGAACTTTCCAAGCTTCGTGACTACATCCAGGCTAACCTCACCACTGAGGGCGACCTGCACCGCGAAGTATCTCAGAATATTAAGCGCCTCATGGAAATCGGTTGCTACCGTGGCCTGCGTCATCGTCGTGGCCTGCCCGTTCGCGGTCAGCGCACTCACACGAACGCTCGTACGCGCAAAGGTCCCAAGCGTCAAATCGGTGGCAAGAAGAAGTAGAGGTGTAACTAGTGGCAGCTAAGAAAAACGTTCGCACGCGCATCAAGCGTTCTGACCGCAAGAACATCGCTGTTGGCGCTGCACACATCAAATCCACTTTCAATAACACGATCGTTTCCATCACGGATCCTCAGGGCAATGTAATTTCCTGGCAGTCCGCTGGTACCGTCGGCTTCAAGGGCTCTCGTAAGTCCACGCCGTTCGCAGCTCAGATGGCAGCTGAAACAGCAGCTAAAGCAGCAGTGGTACACGGATTAAAGACTGTTGAAGTTATGGTTAAAGGACCAGGTTCAGGAAGAGAAGCAGCAATTCGTGCACTTCAGGCATGTGGTCTGGAAGTAACAAGCATCAAAGACGTTACACCAGTACCTCATAACGGATGTCGTCCACCAAAACGTAGAAGAGTCTAATAGGAGGTAAGTAAGAATGGCAATTGATAGAACTCCAGTCCTGAAGAGATGCAGATCCTTAGATATGGATCCTGTATATTTAGGAGTGAATAAAAAATCAAACAGAAAGTTAGTTCGTTCCAGCAGAAAGATCAGTGAGTATGGTCTTCAGCTTCGTGAAAAACAGAAAGCAAAATTCATCTACGGTGTTCTTGAAAAACCTTTCAGAAACTACTATGCAAAGGCAAAACAGCAGGAAGGAATGACAGGTGAAAACCTTATGATCATCCTTGAGTCAAGACTTGACAACGTTGTTTTCCGTCTTGGACTTGCTAGAACAAGAAAAGAAGCTAGACAGATCGTTGATCATAAGCACGTTCTTGTAAACGGCAAACAGGTTAACATCCCATCTTACCTTGTAAAGGCTGGAGATGTTATTGAAATCAAAGAGAACAAAAAAGGTTCACAGAGATACAAAGAGATTCTTGAAGCTACAGCTGGAAACATGGTACCAGAGTGGCTTGAGGCAGACGCTGAGAATCTTAGAGGTACAGTAAAAGAGCTTCCTAACAGAGAAGCAATCGATGTACCGGTTGACGAGATGCTTATCGTCGAGCTGTATTCTAAATAATAATTTGTAACTGTTCAGAGCCAAGCAAAATTTCATAAAACAGCTATAAAATGCTTGCATTTTTAAGACTGTTTTTGAAATTTTATTTGGCGGATACGCCACACCGACGAAATGCGTAGCATTTTGGAGGTTGGCTCTGAACAGTTACAATAATTACGATTTGAAAGGATTGCGCAGGCATTTATGCAGGGCAATCCTAACTAATCTGAATAAGTTGATTAGATACAGTTTTGTACCCCCTCAACATATATTAAGCCCATAAGGAGGGTCTGTGTAGTGTTTGATTTTAATAAACCGAATATTGAAATTACAGATGTTTCAGATGACAAGAAATACGGAAGATTTGTCGTAGAACCGCTGGAGAGAGGATACGGAACTACGCTTGGTAACGCGCTGAGAAGAATCATGCTTTCTTCCCTGCCGGGAGCAGCAATCAGTTCTGTGAAAATCGACGGTGTACTGCACGAGTTCAGTTCCATCCCGGGTGTTAAAGAAGATGTGACAGAGATCATCATGAACCTGAAATCTCTGGCTATCAAGAACACATCTGAGTCTGATGAAGTGAAGACAGCTTATATCGAGTTCGAAGGAGAAGGCGTTGTAACAGGTGCTGATATCCAGTGCGACTCTGATATTGAGATTGTAAACCCGGAGCAGGTAATTGCTACATTAAGCGGTGGCAAAGACAGCAAACTTTATATGGAACTTACAATCACAAAAGGAAGAGGATATGTAAGCTCAGATAAGAATAAGACAGAAGATATGCCAATCGGTGTTCTTCCAATCGATTCTATCTACACACCGATCGATCGTGTCAACCTGACAGTTCAGGATACACGTGTAGGTCAGGTTACAGATTATGACAAACTGACACTTGATGTCTGGACAAAAGGTACAATGGCTCCTGATGAGGCTGTTAGCCTTGCAGCAAAAGTGTTAAGTGAGCATCTGAAACTCTTCATCGACCTGTCAGAGGTAGCTCAGCAGGCAGAAGTTATGATTGAGAAAGAGGATGACGAGAAAGAAAAAGTTCTTGAGATGAGCATTGATGAACTTGAGCTTTCTGTTCGTTCTTACAATTGTCTGAAGAGAGCCGGAATCAACACAGTTGAAGAGCTCACAAACAAGACTCCGGAAGACATGATGAAGGTTCGTAACCTTGGTCGTAAGTCTCTCGAAGAAGTTCTTGCAAAACTGAAAGAACTCAATCTGGAACTGAACCACGGAGAAGAATAATATTCTTTATCCGTACTATGATAAAGTATCAGGACGCTTAGGTCCTGCACAGGCTGAATTCACAGATTGTGAATATTAGCCCGCTGAAGATTAAATATCCTGATGGTAAGCCCGAAGAGCACAGCAGGAGCATTTGATTAGTAAGCCCGAAGATGCATAACCAAATGTTAATTAATGGAGGAAATTTGAAATGGCAAAGTATAGAAAACTTGGCAGAACAGCAAGCCAGAGAAAAGCTTTACTTAGAAACCAGGTAACAGCACTTCTTAACAACGGAAAGATCGTTACAACAGAAGCTAAGGCAAAAGAGATCCGTAAGCAGGCAGAAAGCCTGATCGCTCTTGCTGTAAAAGAAAAAGATAACTTCGAAGAAGTTACAGTAATGGCTAAAGTAGCACGTAAAGACGCTGATGGAAAACGTGTGAAAGAAGTTGTTGACGGTAAGAAAGTTACTGTTTATGACGAAGTTGAGAAGACAATCAAAAAAGATAAGCCAAGCAGACTGCACGCTAGACGTCAGATGCTGAAAGTTCTCTTCCCTGTTAAAGAAGGCGAGAAGAGAAACATGAAAGATGTTGACATGGTTGCAAAACTCTTTGATGAGATCGCTCCAAAATATGCTGATCGTAACGGTGGTTACACAAGAATCGTAAAGATTGGTCAGCGTAAAGGTGACGCAGCTATGGAAGTTCTGATCGAGCTTGTTTAATTTGATAATATAGCTGATTTTTGACTCCTATGTGAGATGTATGTCTTACATAGGAGTTTTTTGTATATTAGGAAAGTGCTTTCCTAATATCTTTACAACTGTGCAAGTCAAGAGATTACCGAAAAAATCTTTGGATGTATGGGGGAAATTTTTGATGAGGTGAAACTCAAAAATAAATTACCCAATTTCAAAATATATTACGATTGCCGGAAAAGAAAGTTTAAGTGATAATGGTGGCAAGATATTCATAAAGAAATCACATTTACACAACACAGGGATGATAAGGAGCGAACACTATGAAAAAGAAACAGGCAATCGCATTATTACTTGCAACAGTACTTGCCGGTACAGGTACTGTACCATATGCATTTGTGTCAACTGTGTATGCAGGACAAGGAAATGCACCGGATGCACCGACAAATCTCAAGACAGAGATGCTTAATGAAGCATATGGTATTGATACGAAAGACCCGGCTTTCTCATGGGTAGTCAATGACAAAGATCAAAAAGAAGTACAGACAGCTTATCGTATTATTATTTCAGAAACATTAGAACTGAAAGGTGAGGTGCTTGATACAGGCTGGGTGGAATCGGACGAGAACAGTTATGCACATGCAGAGGGTCTGTCAGATAAGCTGCAGGATAATGAACTTTATTACTGGCAGGTGCAGACAAAAGATAAAGATGGAAATGAGAGCCCGTTATCAGAAGCTTGTCCATTTATGACAAATGTATCAGGAGAATGGCAGAGTCTGAATGGAATTTGGGCAACACCGAATGCAACTCCGGAGTCAGGAGAAGAAGAGAAAGATCCAAGTCTATGGACAGACTTTACATTGGAACAGAAGATGTCCATCAAAGAAGGTGGAGCATTTGCAATGCTTGTCAGAATAGATGACGCTGGAAAGAATGGTTATATGGTTCAATTCCGTTCAAATGATAATCAGATTAAGATTCATCAGATTGATAATGGCACAATTAATACAAATGCATTTCAGGTAATCAATTTAGCTGAATCAGAAATAACATTACCAGAAGATGGAAGTGAATTTGGCGTAAGGATTGATTTCAAAGGAATAAGGATGACATTTTCTATTCTTACAGATTTGCAGAGTGAAGATGCACAGTATGTAGAAGTTGGGTCTGCTGAAGTAGATGGTGGTCGTACAGATGGAAGAATCGGATATCGTACCGGAAGAACAGAAGCTGGAACAATAGATGATTTGGTAATTACATCAACAGATGAAGCAAAGACAGTTTTGTATTCTTCAGATTTTGAGTCAGATGATAAGCTTTTCTCAGGTCTGTCTGTTGTAGATGGCAAATTAAATGTAGGAAAGTCAGTGTACAGTGTATGGTCCGGTGATACAACAAAGCCATATACAGGAGAGACAACTCCGGAAGAGTCAGATAAAGAAGATGAGAATCTCTTAACAGAAATCTCAAGATATTCTTTTTTCCGTAGTCCAAAGCTTACAATTGAAAATACTGATAACATTGATAAGGCAATTGTAAGTACGGCAAGCCGTGGAACAGCAAAGGACAGAGGCACGATTTATGATATATTCATGAACGGAACCTGCCTTGGGGCCGGATCAGCAAGAGAGATGTCTAATGTAGGTAAATACAGCACCGGAAGTGGATATACTCAAGTTTATTATAATTCTTATGATGTGACAGAACTTCTTACAAACGGAGATGCTAATGTAATCAGTGCTGTTGGAAATTCAAGAGATGACAGTCGAAGTATTTTGGTGCAGATGACGGTATTTTATAAGGATGGAACAAAACAGGTTCTGACTAATAGTGGTGTTGAAAATTCAGGATGGAAGACACTTGATGGAACAAATGCGTTTGGCGATGACGGCAGCGGTATCGGAACAGGATATGTAACACTTTTATATGATAATATTAATGCTGAGAAATATCCGGCAGGATGGCAGAATGCAGACTATGATGATAGTAAATGGGCGTCAGCAGTGATTAAGAATCAGGTGGCTGATTCAGCAACAGGAACGAGTGGAAGAGTTCTTTATCCATATACATCAGAGAATGTGCTTCGTGAGACTACGAAGGAAGCAACCAAGAAGGTATATATCAATAAATCAGGAAATGTAGTTGTAGATCTTGGAAAAGAGATTATCGGTGGTATGAAAGTCAACATCGAGAGTGACGCAAAGCAGTCTGTTACAGTTCATATGGGAGAAGAGATGAATGGTGATAACGTAAAATACCAGTTATCTGCAAAACCTGTTTATGAAGATACATGGACATTAAAAGAAGGCACAAACGAATTTGAGACCGCTACAATGCGTAATTTCCGTTATGTCGAGCTGATTGGTCTGGATGATGTAACAAAGCAGGCAATTGTGGACAATCCAGACAGCATCATGGGATGGGCGATCAAACAAGAATTTGATCAAGAGGATTCAAGCTTCAAGGCAACAGACGGTTCAGATGCAGCAACATTGTTAAATCGTCTGTGGGAACTTTCAAAGTATTCGATTGAAGCAACAAATCAGGATGTGTTTACTGATTCACAAGCCCGTGAGCGTGCTCCTTATGAAGGCGATTTATTGGTTAATTCAAGCACAAGTTATGCAGTGTCTGAAAATTATTCATTGGCAAGACATTCTAACGAATGGCTGATCGATAATCAGACCTGGCCAAATGATTACAGAATTTTTTCTGTAGAGATGTCTTATCTCGATTATATGTATACAGGAAACAAAGATTCTATTTCGGAGTACTACACAGGACTTAAGAAAAAACTGACAGAAGAAGTGGAATATGAAGATTCTGCAACAGGATTGATACGGGCAAATGGAAGTCAGGCAGGTAATACATCTTTGATTGACTGGCCAACATCCGAAAGAGATGGATACCAGGGAAGTTATTATGATGTGGTATTCAATGCAGAGTATGTTGGAATCTATCTTAAGATGGCGGATATTAGTACAGCACTTGGAAAGACAGATGATGCAAAATACTACACTGAGAAATCAGAGAAGCTCAAAGAAAGTCTTCTGAAATATGCATATGATAAGGAAAACGGATGCTTCTACGATTCTCTTGCAAAGGATTATGCAGCAACAAAGCATTCTTCCACCCATGCAACTGCTTATGCATTGACTTATGGTGTGTTTGACAGCCAGGAAATGGCAGATCAGATGTGTGATTTCGTATATGAAAAGTGCAAGGATGAATTTAAAGGAAGCGTTTATGTGACGTACTTTATTCTGAAGGGCTTGTATAATGGAAATCATGGAGATTATGCAGAAAAGCTGATGACGAATCAAAAAGTCGGAACGGATGTAAAGACATTTGCCTCTCTTCTGGATGATTTGAACTGTACGATCACACCGGAGGCATGGGGACACAAGTGGAAAGGAAACATGACAATGTCTCATCCGTGGGGTGCTGCACCAGGCTGCTCTATTGTACAGGGAACTTTTGGTATTATGCCGATAGATGCAGGATTTGATGAATTTACGATCAAGTTCCAGCCAGGTGAAGTTGCATCTGCAGAAGTGACAACACCGAGTGTGAAGGGAGAGATTCAGGCATCCTATGCAAATGGAACAGCTGACGATATTGAAAACCTGAAGATGACAGCCAGCGTTACGATTCCAGTAAATACAAAAGCAAAGGTTTCTCTTCCGGTTCCAAGTGCAAGATATACAACAATGTGTGTAAATGGAGAGAAAGTAAAAGGAACTAACGACGGGACTTACCTGACGGTAGAACTTGGATCAGGAACTTATGATTTGTCTCTCAGTGATGAGAAAGAAGATGCAGAAGTGACTCTGACTGGTAAAGTATCCGCAGATACAACAGAATTAATTCTTGGAAAGACAGCACAGATTAAGACCACCGTAAAGGATCAGTTTGGTGAAAAGTATACAGAAGCAAAAGGACTGAAATTAACCTATACAAGTTCTGACGAAACAGTAGCTACTGTAGATGAGAAGGGTGTTGTTACACCAGTGAAAGCCGGAACAGCGACCGTAACTGTAACAGCAGAGTACAACGGAACTAAGACAGAAATCGGTACATTGGACTTTAATGTAGTCAAAGTACTGAAAGGTACAGAAGTAAAAGTCAAGACAGATAAAGAAAAACTGGAAGTTGGAGATACTGCACAGGTTGTTCTTGTGAATGTTTACGATGACGGATCAGAAGAGGAAGTAAGTCTGGCTGGTGCAACCTTCAGTGTAGAAGGAGAAGGCGCAACAATTGATGAATCTGGCAATCTGACAATTACAGGAGCCGGTGAATTTAAGATCAATGTATCAACTACAACAGAATTTGAGGATGCAACAAAAGAGACAGGAACAGAAAACCTTACTTATGACACGATCTGGAGTTTTGATGGACAGAGTAGTCCGCTAAGTGGAGTTAATCTGAAAGATGGGAAGATTTATGCAGCAAAAGGACAGAAAGTTGTCAATACAGACGAAGACAAGAAGGGAAATGTAGTCAGCGGAACATTTACAATTGAAAATATTGCTGCCAATATCGCATTCAATGTACAGGATGGAAGTCATCAGTACTTCTGGCAGTTCCGTTCGGACAGCAAGACATTAAAGAAGCATACACAGATTGGTAATAACATTGCTGTTTATGGTGCAGAGGTTCCGATTGTTCTGAATGATGGGGAAAATACATTCCTTATTGCAACGGTAGGAGACAAGATTTACACTTACCTGAATGATGAACTGATTGATGTGTGCGATGTAAATAAAGAACTGCCGACAAGCGGTGGATTCGGAACCCGTAACGGTGGGTCTGAGAGCTCTTATATCAGTAATCTTAATGTAGGAAGCAATCTGAAATACACAGTGAGTACAACTGTAACAGCAGAAGAAAAAGTCCAGGTAAATAAGAACTTCCTGAATAAGACAATCGAGTATGCAAAACAGCAGAAAGAGTCTGAGGAGTTCAATAATGCAATTGTAGATGTACAAAAGTCTTTCAGCGAAGCACTGGAGAAAGCAGAAACAGTCGCAGCGGATAAAAATGCAACACAGGAAGAGGTTGATGCAGTATGGCAGAAACTACTCACGGAAGTACATAAGCTTGGAATGATCAAAGGAGATATTACTTCTCTTGAAAAACTTGTTGATGTTGCGGAAGCAATTGATCTTGATAAATATGTAGAAGTTGGTCAGGTAGAATTTAAAGATGCACTCAAAGCAGCACAAGATCTGATTGCAGATAAAGATAATGCAATGCAGAAAGAAATCACAGAAACAGAAGACAATCTACTCTCAGCCATGCTGAATCTGAGATTTAAAGCAGATAAGTCAATCCTGAAGAGTCTGATCGAAGATGCAGAGACGAAAGAAGAATCAGCATATACAGCAGAGAGTTATACAGTGATGGCTTTAGCACTGAATGATGCAAAAGTTGTAATAGAGAACGAAAACGCAACGCAGGAAGAGGTTGATGAAGCAGCAGCAACACTGAAGAGTGCGATTGACGGTCTGGTTGTTGTCAAGGATGACAAGAAAGATGACAACAAAGATGATGGCACCAAAGGCGATGATAGCAAAGATGATGGCACCAAAGGCGATGATAGCAAAGATGACAGCACTAAAGGAGACGACAACAAGGATAATTCAGCCGGTGAATCCAAAGATCAGAACAACAGTCAGAGTGGAAGTGACAAGAAGGAAACGACAGCAAAGAATAGAGCTTCCAAGACAGGTGACATGACAAGTCTTCTGTTCCCGGCACTGATGCTTACAGCGAGTGCAGGAGCAATCGGTGGAGTAGCGGTTCAGCGTAAGAAAAAAGGAAACAAAAGAGAAAACAGTAAAAAATAATAAAAGATAACGAGATATAACGTTAGATTTTACGACAGACTGTCGGGCAGGATGGAAGAGAAATTTCCACTGTCCGGCAGTCTTTTTGTCAAGTTAAAATTCAGTTTTGTAAAAAGTGCACAAATGATGTTAAAAAAATAACGTTAAAACTTTAACAACAGGCACATTGACAATTAATTAACGAACTGGTATACTAATAACTGTAATCGGGAAACATAAAAACAACCCGATCGGATAAAACTTGCAGGTTACGAAAACAGTGACTATAAAAATGATTTATTCAAGTACAGGAGGAATACTCAGATGGCAAAGAAAGAAGCGGCAAAAACTGTAGAGACAAAGACAGTAAACACCGGATTCGTTGATAACGTTGAAGCTCTTGAAGCAAAAATGAAAGAGATGCGCGAGGCACAGAAAATCTTCGCTACATTTACACAGGAGCAGGTTGACAAAATCTTCTATGAAGCAGCTATGGCAGCAAACAAGCAGCGTATCCCGCTTGCAAGACTTGCAGTAGAAGAGACTCAGAGAGGTATTCTCGAGGATAAGGTTATCAAAAACCATTACGCAGCAGAGTATATTTACAACGCATACAAAGATACAAAGACATGTGGTGTTGTAGAAGAAGATAAGGCATTCGGAATCAAAAAGATCGCAGAGCCAATCGGACTTGTTGCAGCAGTTATCCCTACAACAAACCCGACATCAACAGCAATTTTTAAAACATTGATCTGCTTAAAGACAAGAAATGCAATCATCATCAGCCCACATCCGGCTGCTAAAGCATCTACAATCGCAGCAGCTAAAGTTGTTCTTGATGCAGCAGTGAAAGCAGGAGCTCCGGAAGGAATCATCGGTTGGATCGATGCTCCATCACTGGAACTTACAAACACAGTAATGAGAGATGCAGATATCATCCTTGCAACAGGTGGTCCTGGAATGGTTAAAGCAGCTTACTCTTCAGGAAAGCCGGCACTCGGAGTTGGAGCTGGTAACACACCGGTTATCATCGACGATACAGCAGATGTAAGAATGGCAGTTAACTCAATCATCCACTCTAAGACATTTGATAATGGTATGATCTGTGCTTCTGAGCAGTCTGTGACAGTACTTGAAAGCGTATATGAGGAAGCTAAGAAAGAATTCCAGTACAGAGGATGCTACTTCCTGAAACCAGGTGAGGAGCTTGACAAAGTTCGTAAGACAATCATCATCAACGGTGCGCTGAACAGCAAGATCCCAGGAAAATCAGCTTATGAAATCGCTCAGATGGCGGGCGTTGATGTACCGAAGAATACAAAGATCCTGATCGGAGAAGTTGAATCTGTAGATATTTCAGAAGAATTTGCACATGAGAAATTATCACCGGTACTTGGTATGTACAAAGCTAAAACATTTGATGAGGCTCTTGAGAAAGCAGCTCAGCTTGTAGCAGACGGTGGATATGGACATACATCTTCACTCTACGTACATCCGGCAGAGACAGAGAAGATTGCAAAACATGCAGCAGCAATGAAGACTTGCCGTGTACTGATCAACACACCTTCTTCTCACGGTGGAATCGGAGACCTTTATAACTTCAAGATGACTCCGTCCCTTACACTTGGATGTGGATCATGGGGTGGAAACTCTGTATCAGAGAACGTAGGAGTAAAACATCTGCTTAACATTAAGACAGTTGCAGAGAGGAGAGAAAATATGCTGTGGTTCAGAACACCTGAGAAAGTTTACTTCAAGAAAGGTTCTATGCCGGTTGCACTGGATGAGCTTGGAACAGTAATGCATAAGAAGAAAGCATTTATCGTAACAGACTCCTTCCTTTACAAGAACGGATATGTAAAACCGATCGAAGATAAATTAGATGAAATGGGAATCCAGCATACATGCTTCTTCGAAGTAGCACCAGACCCGACACTTCAGTGTGCACGCAAGGGTGTTGACCAGATGAGACAGTTCGAGCCAGATACAATCATCGCTCTTGGTGGTGGATCTGCAA
>ERZ779869.3875-NODE-3875-length-11177-cov-5.240424_pt1 | contig 11177 bp, 10 predicted proteins | sample MGYA00511557_ERZ779869 | MGnify/ENA primary metagenome ERZ779869 (study PRJEB29588, sample SAMEA2154620) | human gut metagenome | biome: human gut; feature: human-associated habitat; material: faeces | place: Denmark | collected 2008/2010 ...
ACAAATTATTACAAAAAGAAAAGAAAATATTAAAAAATAAATAAATTATTTTCTAGATATCTTCTTTTTTATAATAAATTCTTTTTCTTATATTTCCTACTATTATATTACATATTATTATCACTCATATAAGAAATTAGTCTTACCATTTGACTAGAATATCCAAGTTCATTATCATACCATGCCACTACTTTAACAAGCGTTTTATCATCTTTTTCCAATATATCTGTTAATAAGCCATCCACTAAAGCTCCACAAGGACATCCAATAACATCACTTGATACAATTGGATCTTCCGTATAGTTAAGCGTTTCATTTACCTTTTCTTTAAAAATACGATTAATTTCTTCTTTTGTTACTTTTTTAGATAATTCTAATGTTAAATCAATAACAGATCCATCTCCTACAGGAACTCTCATTGCTGAACCACTTAATCTACCTTCAAGCGAAGGAATTACTTTACCAATTGCACTAGCAGCACCTGTTTCTGTTGGAATAATATTTAAAGCAGCTGCCCTTCCTCTTCTTGATTCAATTCCTTTTTTATGTGAAACATCAAGTATTACTTGATCGTTTGTATATGCATGAATAGTAGTCATAAAACCCATCACAACTTTAAATTCATCATCTAAAACCTTTAATACTGGCGCCAAACAGTTAGTGGTACAACTAGCAGCACTAATTATTAAATCATCTTTATTTAAAATATTTTCATTTACATTATATACAATAGTTTTAACATTACCTTTGCATGGAGCACTTACTATTACTTTTCTTGCTCCTGCTTCAATATGCTTCAAAGCAAGTTCTTCTTTAGTAAATTTACCAGTACATTCCAAAACATAATCAACTTCTAATTCTTTCCATGGTAACATCGCAGGATCAAGTTCCTTAAAAACTTTTACCTTTTTATTATTTATCAATAAATAATCTTCATCATAACTTATAACATAATTATTTTTTCTATGTACTGAATCATATTTTAATAAATAAGCTAACTCTTTTGCACTAGTTAAATCATTTATTGCAACAACTTCAACATTATCTACTTCTTCAAGTAAACTAAATACTATCCTTCCTATTCTTCCAAATCCATTAATTGCTACTTTCATAATTATATTTCCTTTCTTTATTCAAAATAACTTCCCCCGATAAATTCTCTTAATATTGATTCTTTTGGTATATTTTCTGTAGGAACCACTAAAAACATATTTAAAAATCTAAGTAATCTTCTTGCTTCTTCATAATATGGTGAATTAATATCTATATTATAAAGAAGTGGTTCAGCATATTGTCTTAATGCTCCAATTTCATATATTAAAGCACTGTTAACAACAAAATCTGCTTCTTCTTGATATGGAAAAACATATTTTTCTTCACCATCTCTTACTCTACTCCATGTTTTTATTGTATATTCTGCAGAATAACCTCTTGTTCTGTTATCTCTTACCATTCTTCTAAGCAATCTATTATCACTTGTAGATACCATATTATAATTATCCACATTTAAATCTGTTAAAGGAGAAACATAAACTTTATATTTATTTTCCTTTGGAATAGATTTTGTAAGTTCTTCATTTAAACAATGAAGTCCTTCGATTATTATTATATCATTATCATTTAACTTTAAACTTTTGTTAAACTCTGGGATACCAGTTTTAAAATTAAACGTAGGAATTATTACTTCTTCGTTATTTAATAATTTTTTTAATTGATTATTAAATAAATCTATATCTATTGCTCTAAGAGATTCAAAATCATAATCACCATTTGGTAACTTTGGTGTTTCTTCTCTTGGTAAAAAATAATCATCTAATGATATAGGTTTAGGATTTAAACCAAAAGTATTTAAAAACATTGATAACTTTCTTGAAGTTGTTGTTTTTCCCGATGAAGAAGGTCCAGCGATTAAAACAACTTTAACACGTGAACTTTGTTCTGCAATTTGTCTTGCCAAATCAAGAAGTTCATTATTAGCAATAACTTCATTTAATGTAATAATATCATTAATTTTACCTTCTGCTATTATTCTATTAATATCACTAGATGTAAATATATTTAACTTTTTAGCACTTTTATAATTCTTATTAAATGCTTCAGTTATTTTTTTATGTTCAACATAAGATGGTATTTCACCATTTAAAGTTGGATATTGTAATACAAACTCATTATTTCCTAAATATTTTAAAGTAAAAGATTTAAAAACTCTTGTATTGATAGGCATTTGTGAATAAAAATAACCATACATATTATTTAACTTATATAATGTTACATAATTAGAAGTTGTATAATAATAATTATTGGCAACAGAAGTATTAGTAGTTTGTTTAAAATAATTAATTGCTTCTTTTCTTTTTACTATACATTTTTTAATTGGTAAATTCAAATTAACAAGTTCAATCATTTTATTCTTTATTTCTTCTAATTTTTCTTCAGTTAAATCAAATAAACATCTAATTCTTACTCCTTTATCAATCGAATGACATACTTTAAAAGAATAATTGTATCCATAAAGTTCTTTAATAGCACACATAAGTAAAAATATTAAACCTTTAACATATATTCTTGAACCTGTTCTTGAACTACAGTCAACAAAGGATAAACTACAATCTTTTTCAAGGACTTTATTTAATTCAACAAGTCTATTATCAACATAAGAAATAAGTATTGGATATTTATAATTAATACTAAATTGTCTACTAACTTCTTCAATTGTTGTACCTTTTTTATATACGTAAGTTTTATCATTAATCTTAACATTTACAAAATCCATATTATCACCTTTTATCCTTTCTATTTTATTTTATCACATATTGTAAGAATTTAGTACGAATATTTTTAAACTTTTTGCTTATTTTATTAATGGAGGCGATTTTTATTAATATAATACCTACAGTAATTGAAAAAGAAGGACAAAACGAAAGATGTTATGACATATATTCAAGACTTTTAAAAGATAGAATTATTATTTTAAACGGAGAAATAAATGATAACTTAGCCAATAGTATTGTGGCACAGCTATTATTTTTAGACAGTGAAAACCATGAAGATATTAGTCTTTATATTAATTCACCAGGTGGTGTTATAACAAGTGGTATGGCTATATATGATACGATGAATTTTATTAAAAGTGATGTTTCTACAATTTGTATAGGAATAGCTGCTTCCATGGCTGCATTTATTTTATCAAGTGGAAAAAAAGGCAAAAGATATGCTCTTCCTAACGCTGAAGTTATGATTCATCAACCACTAGGTGGAGCACAAGGTCAAGCAACTGAAATAAAAATAGCAGCAGAACATATTTTAAAATTAAAAGATAAATTAAATACCATATTAGCTAAAAATACTAATAGACCATTAGAAAAAATTCAAAATGATACAGAAAGAGATTACTTTTTAACTAGTAACGATGCTTTAGAATATGGTATTATTGATAAAATTATTGAAACAAAGTAAAAGTTCACATAAATTAGTGAACTTTTATATTTAAATTATTGTAAATATTGTAATTACAATTAATGAAATAATTACTAATCCTACAAACAACTTCCAAATAGTTTTTAACCATTCTTTATAACTTGTTTCAGTTAATTGTAATGTAGAAAGTAATAAAACACTTGTAGGTGCAACTAGCATAACTGCACTATATAAACTTACAAATAAAATACTTAAAGCTTGTTTAAAACTAACTTGTCCGATACTTCCTTGTAAGAATTGTAACACATATTGTGGATAATAATAAATATCTACATAAAGTGGACTTCCTAAAACTGTGAAAGTTCCATAAGTAAGAGTATTAAATGTTGGAGTTATTCCAATAAGTTTTTCTCCTACTGTTAAATAAATTGGATATGAACTTACAATTACAAGTAAAGCATAACTCATAACTACTAAAACTCCAATTGGTAAATATTTTTTTACCCCAACAATAGTTTTTTCAACAATAGCATTTACCTTAACCTTATAAATTAGACAAAGTATTAATGCAAAAATAATTAATGTTGTTGAATAATGAATATACTTTTCTGGACCAAACCATGTACCAAATACAGTAAATCCTCCAAACAATTTCTTTAATATTGGAAAATTAAAAATTGTAAAATTATTTATCCAAGTATTAATATTATCAAATACAACAACACCAAAAGCTTCTTTGAAGTTTAATGTTCCAAGTATAAATACTAATAAAACTAAACCTAAGATTAAATAAATAGGCCATACTTTTTTACATCCTTTATACTTTATTTCGCTAGAAATACTAGAAATTAAAGCATCTACTTCTTTTACTTCATCTTTTACTTTTCCTTTAATTTGTTCTTTTTTAGCTTTTATATCTTTTTTCTTATCCTTAGTTTTACTTTCTTTTATTTGCAATGGAAGTAAAATTAATAATAATAATAAAGTTAAAGCTAGAACAAATAGAATTAATTTTACAATTATTCCATCTTTTAAAGTTAGTCCTAAAATACTATTAACTACTCCATACATTGTATAAGAATAAGTAGAACCAAACATACCTACAATAGTAGCACCTAAAACAGATGTAAGTGCAGTCATTTTACTAAATCCCATTACTAATAATAAAGATATTAAGAATGGAAAGAAAGCAAATGTTGCCACTTCTAATCCTGCTACTGAAGATATAATAGCAATAACTACAGTTATAATAGCTAACCATAATTTTTTATTATTCATTTTCTTAGCTAAAGTATCTAACGCTTTTTTATAAAAACCAGTTTCTTCTAAAAGAGCATAAAATCCTCCTACTACTAAAATGAAAACAAATACACTAGCAAAATATCCAAATGTTGTTACCGGTATATTAAATATACTAAAAAGTCCAATTTGATATCTTCCTAGATCTTGTAAACCACCACCATAATAATATTTAGCAGGTAGTACCCAAGTTAAAATACAATATGCTAGAATCATAATTCCAAGTATTTTAAATAATGTGTGTTTTTTCATATTTTTCCTCCTTATATTAATTATGACACTAAGAAAGAAAAAAAGGAAGTATTTTTACATAATTTTCACACAAAACCCTTATTTTATTGCATATTTTCTTTCATTTCTGGAATAATTATAGTTTCAAGAAGAAAAAAATCAAAATTTAAATAATTAGAATTATTATAATCTTCATCTAGTTTTAAATAAATAGTACGCATATTTTTTAATTTTTCAACTGAAAAATATGAACCATATTGTTTAATCAAATCTTTGCTCCACTCTTTAATTAGCCTATTTCCATAATTACTATTATATTTCCACCCTTGAGCGTCCACAATAACTTTTCCAATATTATACTTAACTTTAATATCATCAAGCATTTTATTATAATATCTTTGTTTTTCTTCTATCGTATAATCATCAAGATATTTTTTAATCGTCTTTAAATAGCCCATAATATCCTCCTTTCTTTTTATATTTTTAGAAGGTTTATTTTTACCCTCTATATATGTTATATTGAAATTTTTTCATTTCACCTAAATTTTTTGCAAAAAAAATGAAAAAAACATTAATTTTTTTCATCTAAATACATTTTAATCATCATAAGAGCCTTTTTTCTTGGACTAATTTTTACTTTTTCTTCCATTTTTATTTCGCTTAAAGTTAACCCATTTGAAAGTTCAAATATTTCATCAAAACCAAAACCATTTTCTCCTCTAGGACTATCACTAATTACACCATCCAAAGTATATTCAAATGTTTTAATAATATTTTTTCCTTTTAATGCAATAACTGTTGTATAATGACAAGTCCTTTTTTCTTTTAAAACCCCCTTAAGTTTTTTTAATAATTCTAAATTCTTAAAATGATCATCTTTATCTAACCATCTAGCAGTATAAACGCCAGGAAACCCATTTAAATAATCTATTGAAATACCAGAATCATCCCCAACACATAAATATTCATCTCCTATTTGATTATATAAAGATATTGTTTTTTCCAAAGCATTTGCTTTAAAAGTTTTTCCATTTTCAGTTACAATAATTTTTTTATTAAGCATTTTTTCCATATCACTTATTGATAAAATATCATAATCTTTTAATATTGCTTTTACCTCATTAATTTTCCCCTTATTATTACTAGCAAAAACTATTTGTTTCATAAATTCCTCCCTATTTTTATTAATACTTAAGTATAGGTCTAGTGTATCATATTATTTTAAAGAGTAAATAAAAAAGAAAAAGAATTGTAATTTTAACAATTCTTTAAACATTATCTGTTTTTCATTGTAGGAAATAATATTACATCACGAATAGATTCTTGTTCTGTAAATAACATACATAATCTATCAATTCCGTATCCAATACCTCCTGCTGGGGGCATACCATATTCTAAGGCTTCAACGAAATCCATATCGATATCATTTGCTTCTTCATTTCCTAAATCTTTTTCTTTTAATTGTTCTTCAAATCTTTCTAGTTGATCAATTGGGTCATTAAGTTCAGTATAAGCATTAGCAAACTCTTTACCTCCGATAAATAATTCAAATCTATCAACAAATCTTGAATCTTCTTTATTTCTTTTTGTAAGTGGTGAAATTTCAACAGGATGTCCGTATAAGAAAGTTGGTTGAATTAATGTTTCCTCAACATATTTTTCAAAAAATAAATTAATAATATGACCAACAGTCATTTCATGATTTTGTACTTCTATATGATGTTGTTTAGCTAAATCAAGTGCTTCTTCCAAAGTCATATCTTTTTTAAAATCAATTCCTGTAATATTTTTAATTGCATCAGTCATACTAATTCTTTGCCATGTTCCCCCGATATTTATTTCATTACCGCACCAATTAAATACATCTTTACAACATACATCCTTAGCAATAGTTTTAAACATATTTTCTGTTAAATCCATCATTCCTTCAAGATCAGAATAAGCAAGATATGCTTCCATTAAAGTAAATTGTGGATCATGTTTTGGATCCATTCCCTCATTTCTAAATACTCTACCTATTTCATAAACAGCTTCCATACCACCAACTAAAAGTCTTTTTAAAGGAAGTTCAAGAGCTATTCTTAAATACATATCTATATCTTGTGCATTATGATGGGTAATAAATGGTCTAGCACTTGCTCCTGTAAGTAAATTACTTAAAACAGGCGTTTCAACTTCAACAAAGCCACGACTATCCATAAAATTTTGAATACATCTTATTATTCTTGGACGCATAAAAGCAATATTTTTACTTTCTTCATTCATTATTAAATCAACATATCTTCTTCGATATCTTTCTTCAATATCAGTAAGACCATGGAACTTTTCTGGTAATGGTTTTAGAGCCTTTACAAGATGTGTATATTCTAAACATTTTAATGTTACTTCCCCAGTTCTTGTTTTCATAACACGTCCTGTTACTCCAACAATATCTCCAATATCAGCTGATTTAAATAAATCATACTTATCTTCCCCAATATCGTTTACCGAAATATATATTTGAAGTTTTCCTGTTTTATCTTGAATAGTAAAGAAAGATGCTTTTCCCATTTTCCTTATAAACATTATTCTTCCTGCTACAGTATAAATATCATTAATATTTTCAAAATCATCATGTGGAATATCCTTATATTTTTCGTTTATTTCTTTAGCATAACCTGTTCTATCAAATCTTTCTCCAAATGGATCAAGACCCATAGATTTAATTTTTTCTGCCTTTTCTCTTCTAACTAATTCTTGTTCTGTAAATTCTCTCATATAATTACTCCTTTTTTAACTACACATATTTTAACACAACTTTCTTGTTAAATCTATATTTTTTTTAATTTATTACTAAACAATAAATTTTAACGTTATTTTAAACTATCCTTTAGTTCATTTAACATTCTTTTTATTTCATTTATATTTTTTGTTTTAAAAATATTTTGTTTAACTAAATTAGCATTTTTTATTCCTTTTAAATACCAGCCAACATGACTTCTTATTTCAAGAACTGCTTGTTTCTCACATTCAAATTTTTCAAGTAAACTTAAATGTTTTAAACACATATCAATCTTTTCGATATCTGTTGGTTTATCTATTACAACACCATTTTCTAAATACTCATTTATTTCTTTAATTAACCACGGATTCCCAAGAAGACCACGTCCTACCATAACAAGATCACAATTAGTTTCATCTAACATTCTTTTAGCGTCAAAACAAGTTTTAACATCACCATTTCCTATTACAGGAATACTTACTGCTTGTTTTACTTGTTTTATTATATTATAATCAGCTTTACCTGAATAACCTTGACTTCTTGTTCTTGCGTGAATAGCAATAGCACTAGCACCAGCTTCTTCAACAATTTTTGCAACTTCAACTGCATTAATACTTTTTTCGTCCCAACCACTTCTTATTTTAACGGTTACAGGACAACTAACAGAATTAACAACAGCTTTTACTATTTCTTTTATTTTTTCAGGATTTTTTTAACAAAGCACTTCCTGCTTGAGCTTTTAAAGCAACTTTAGGAACGGGACATCCCATATTTATATCAATAATATCAGGGTGCATAGTTTCTTCAATATATTTTGCTGCCACAACAAAGCTAGTAATATCACTTCCAAATATTTGTTGTGCTATGGGTCTTTCATAATCAGTCATATAAAGCATATCAATAGTTTTTTTATTATTATAATAAATAGCTTTATCACTAACCATTTCTGCATAGACAAGATCGGCTCCCATACTTTTACATATTCTTCTAAAAGCACTGTTAGAAATGCCTGCCATTGGTGCTAAAACAACTTTACTATTAATTTCAATATTTCCTATTTTTACCATAAAACCACTCTTTTCTATACAATTATTTTATCAAAAAAAGTATGAAATTCATACTTTTATTTATTTAATTTTGAAACTAATTCTTCTTTACTCATTTTAGTATAACCTTTAATACCTTGTTCTTTTGCTAAAGTTTTTAATTCTTCTAAATCATATTCATCTTGAGGCATTTTTTTATGTTCTACTAAATACTCTATTTGTTCTTGAGTTAAAGTTTCATATTTCATTAAGTTTTCTGCTACTAAATCCAAAAGTTCTTTATTTTCTAAAAGAATCTTTTTTGTTTTTTCATAACATGAATCAATAATTTTTCTTATTTCTTGATCTATTTCATATGCAACTTGATCTGATGAATTCCTTGATTTATTATAATCTCTACCTAAAAATACACTTGACTCATTTTGTTCTAGTTGAATAGGCCCAAGATCACTCATACCATATTCAGTAACCATTGCTCTTGCTATTTTAGTTGCTTTTTCAAAGTCATTATGAGCACCTGTTGAAACTTCATTATAAACAAGTTCTTCTGCTACTCTTCCTCCTAAAAGGCCAGTAATTCTTTCTAGTAATTCTTTTTTTGTTGAAGTATATGTTTCTTCTCTTGGAAGCATCATAGCATATCCACCTGCATATCCTCTTGGAATAATTGTAACTTTCTGTACATCATTAGCATCATCTAATTTAAGTCCAAGTACAACATGTCCTGCCTCATGATGAGCAACCATTTGTTTTTCTTTTTCTGTATATTTTTTGCTCTTTTTAGCCGGTCCCATTAATACTCTATCAGTTGCTTCATCTATTTCTGACATTGATATTTCAGTTTTATTTCTACGAACAGCTAAAAGTGCTGCTTCATTTAGTAAATTCTCTAAATCTGCTCCACTAAATCCAACTGTTCTTTTTGCTATATTAGAAAGTTTTACAGAAGGTGCAAAAGTTTTATTTCTTGCATGAACTTCTAGTATTTCTTCTCTTCCTTTAACATCTGGAAGATTAACTGTAACTTGTCTATCAAATCTTCCTGGTCTAAGTAATGCCGGATCAAGTACATCAGGTCTATTTGTTGCTGCAATTATTATTATTCCTTCGTTAGCACCAAATCCATCCATTTCAGTAAGTAACTGATTAAGAGTTTGTTCTCTTTCATCATGTCCACCACCTAAACCAGTTCCTCTTTGTCTACCTACTGCGTCTATTTCATCTATAAATACTAAACACGGTGCATTTTGCTTTGCTTGTTTAAACATATCTCTTACACGAGATGCACCTATACCAACAAATAGTTCAACGAAATCAGAACCACTTATAAAGTAGAAAGGTACATTTGCTTCTCCCGCAACTGCTTTTGCAAGCAATGTTTTTCCTGTTCCAGGAGGACCTACTAAAAGTACTCCTTTAGGTATTCTAGCACCAAGTTTTTGAAACTTCTTTGGATTTTTTAAGAAATCTATAAGTTCTGCAACTTCTTCCTTTTCTTCTATTAATCCAGCAACATCTTTAAATGTTACTTTTCCATTGTCTTCACTAAGTTTAGCTCTACTCTTACCAAAATCAAGTGATTTACTACTACTTCCCATTTGTCTACTAAAGAAGTATAATGCACCACCTACTAATATAATCATAGGAAGTACATTTATTGCAAATTGTAATAATGCACTTGCATCTGGGTCACTCTCTGCGTTTATTTCAAAATTTTTCTTATCTTTTTCAGCAATAATTCTTTCCATTATAGTTTCAGATAATGGTAACTTCGCATAAAATGTTTCATTTTCTTTGTAACCATCAAGCTTACCAGTAACTTCATAAATTGAAGCACTTCCTCTAGGGACAAGTTTCAATTCTGTAATCTTTCCTTCTTTTAAATTTTTCTCAAACTCACTATAAGATAGTATATTTATCTTCCCACCAAATAAACCAGTAGAAAATACTATAAATAATGTTGCAATTATAAGTAATAAATATGGCATCAAGCCCTTTTTAACTGTATTTTTTTTCATGTTTCCTCCTCGTACTTGATTATTATATCACACTTTTCATTTTTTTCCCCATTATATTTTGATTTTTTCACTCCTGGTATCCACAGAATAATATCATTAGCATCTACTACTATTGGATATCTATCTCTATCACTCTTTTTAATCTTTGAATCAATAAATATATCTTTAATCTTTTTACTACCATTTAAACCCTTTACACAAATTTTATCTCCATTTTTTCTATTTCTAACATATATAGGTAAAGTAACATTTTTTTTATTTAATCTGCATACATAATTACTATCATCACTTATATCATCTACTATATGAAATATACCATTATTTATTATGAGTCCATCTTTAATTTCATATTTATAATCCTTAGTAATTTCTTTATTTTTACAGAATGACACTTTGTCATAATTT
>ERZ779869.3879-NODE-3879-length-11166-cov-3.212042_pt1 | contig 11166 bp, 10 predicted proteins | sample MGYA00511557_ERZ779869 | MGnify/ENA primary metagenome ERZ779869 (study PRJEB29588, sample SAMEA2154620) | human gut metagenome | biome: human gut; feature: human-associated habitat; material: faeces | place: Denmark | collected 2008/2010 ...
CGCCGGTGGCGTCGTTAGCGGTGCTCATGGCGGTCATGCGGGACGCCTGCTCGCTGACCTTGGCCTCCAGTAAAACGGAGTAAACCATATTGTCCAAATAAAGCTGCACCATATTTTCCAGCACGCTCTTGGCGTCCGGCTCGAAAATATAGTCGTTGGTCGCCTCGTCCTTCTCCTCCGTCTCCAGCTTCGCCGGCAGCAGCTGCATCTGGCTGGGCACCTGCTGCAGTGCCGAGTAAAAGCGCTGATAGACCAGGTGGATCTCATCCGCCTCGCCGCTGAGATACATACGCTTCAGGTAGTCCGCCACCGGCAGCGACTGCGCCGTGTCTGGGGTGTCGCTGATGCCGTCAAAGGTATGCCGCACCGGCAGGCCCGACTGAGCGATCACATCCCGGCCCCAGCTGCCGCACACCACCACAGAGCACTCCCGTGTGTCAGCGCGCACCAGCTCCTGGGCATAGCGCAGTACCGCATGGTTATATACGCCGCACAGGCCGCGGTTGCCCACGAACAGAACATAGCACACTCTTTTGATCTCGCTCCGGGGAAGCAGGAATCGGTTATCATATCCGGCGTTCTCCCCGGCCAGCAGCTCACCGAGAATATGCCGGCTGCTCTCCGCAAAGCTGCGGATGCCGCTTAGGCCCTTCTGGGTGCGCCGCAGCTTGGCCGAGGCCACCATCTTCATAGTCTTGGTGATCTGCTGGGTATTTTTCACGCTTTTGATCCGTGCCCGGATCTCACGCATGCTGCCCATTCCGCTCTCCCCCCTTTCTCAACTTATTCTCTCTCAAAAGGACTCCTTAAAGCGCTTCAGCGTACCGCGCAGGTTCTCCAGCATATCGGCAGGGATCTTCTTGCCCTCGCAGATGATATCCACCAGCTCCGGCATAGCCTGCTTCACAAACTCCACCGCTTCTCGCTCGAACCGGGGCATATCACTCAGGGCCACATCGTCAGCGTAGCCCTCGTTGGCAGCAAATATGGCTATGACCTGATCCTCCACCGACAGGGCGGCAAATTGATTCTGCTTCAGCAGCTCCGTCATGTGCTGGCCGCGGCACAGGGTAGACTGCGTGGCCGCATCCAGCTCGGACCCGAACTGTGCAAAGGATGCCAGCTCTCGGTACTGTGCCAGGTCGGTGCGCAGACGGCCCGCCACCTGCTTCATAGCCGGCATCTGGGCTGCGCCGCCCACACGGGACACGGACAGGCCCACATTAATGGCCGGCCGGATACCGGAGTGGAACAGGCCCGTCTCCAGGAAGATCTGACCATCGGTAATGGAGATAACGTTGGTCGGAATGTATGCGGATACATCGCCTGCCTGGGTCTCGACGATGGGCAGTGCGGTAATGGAACCGCCGCCCTTGTCTGCGCTCAGTCTTGCGGAACGCTCCAGCAGTCTGGAATGTAAATAGAATACGTCTCCGGGATATGCCTCACGTCCGGGAGAACGCTCCAGTAACAGGGACAGTGCACGGTAAGCTACCGCATGCTTGGACAGATCATCATATACGATGAGAACATCCTTGCCCTGATACATGAAATACTCAGCCAGTGCCGTACCGGAATAAGGTGCGATGTACTGCAGGGGTGCAGGATCGCTGGCGGTTGCGGATACGATAATAGTGTAATCCATGGCATCGTTCTTCTTCAGGGTTCCTACCAGCTTTGCAATGGTGGATGCCTTCTGACCGATGGCTACATAGATACATACCACATCCTTACCCTTCTGGTTCAGGATGGCGTCGATGGCGATGGAGGTCTTACCGGTCTGACGGTCACCGATGATCAGCTCACGCTGTCCACGACCAATGGGGAACATGGAATCGATTGCCAGAATACCGGTCTCCATAGGTACACCTACGGACTGTCTGTCCACGATGGAAGGAGCAGGCTGCTCGATGGGACGATACCCCTCTTCCTTAATGGGACCTGCGCCATCGATGGGTGCTCCCAGAGCATCCACGATCCTGCCCTTGAATCCGTCACCTACGGGGATACCGGCTCTCTTACCGGTACGAACGACTCTGGTACCCTCACGGATCTCGGTATCATGACCGAACAGGATACATCCGATCTCATCCCTGCGGACATCCTGTACCATTCCCTTGACACCGGAATCAAAGATAACGATCTCACCGTACTCAGCATGGTCGATACCATTGACATTGGCGATACCGTCACCTACCCAGCTGACGGAACCGATCTCATGCTCCTGTGCCTGCAGGTGGAAATCTTCGATCTCACCCTTCAGGATAGAAATGATCCCCTGCTCGCTGGCAGTCTTACCTACCTGGGAAAGCTTGTCTGCGAACTGCTTCATACGACCATTGGTACTCCAGTCATAGACTTCGTTACCGGCACGGATGATGAAACCGCCGCCCAAAGCCGGGTCTTCCTTCGTCTCGAAGACCATATCGTCTCTGTGATATTTCTTCTGTACAAAATCACGGATATTCTGTAACTGCTCTTCTGTCGGTGCTGTCACATAGGACAGGGTCACAACGAACTCACCCTTTTTCTCGGGAGAGAGTTCTCTGTAGGCAGTACAGATATCATCCCACAGATAGATATCTCCGTTATCACACAGGACCTTCAGGAAATCTCTGATCTGTAAGGGGAATACTTTTTCTATTACATTGTGCTTGGCAGACAGTGCCACGGCAGGAGATTCGAAATCCAGCTTCACCTGCGGTACGGCTTTAAAGATATCGCCTGTCTGACCTACAATGTCTCCGGGGATATTCAGTTCACGCAATCTTTTTGCGTATTCTAAAGCTGTACTAATCAATCTCTTCACCTGTCTTTGCTATAAATTGGTTGTAAAGTTCTCTGTCTGAATCTGCATTCTGTTTGGCTGCCACCAGCTTTGCAGTAGCTTCCACTACCAGACCGGCGATCTGCTCCTGTGCCTGCTGGATACGCTTCTGCTCTTCCAGTGCGGCATTTTTATCGGCATTGTCCAGGATCTTTTTTGCTTCGGTCTGGGCATCTGCCACGATACGGTCATACTCGTTGCTGGCCTTGCCTCTTGCCTCGTTCAGGATGCCTTCCTTTTCTGCCTGGACACCGCTTAAGGATGACTCGTACTTAGTCTTGAGTTCCTCGGCACTGTCCTGTGCAGCTTTTGCATCTGCATATTGCTTATCGATCTCTGCCTGTCTTGCATCCAGGATCTTGTGGATGGGCTTGATCAGGAAGATCTTCACAATGGCAAATATGATCAACAGATTCAGGATGGTCCATACAATATTAATATCTAATCTCAGCATGTGCTTTCATCCTTTCTTACGTCGTTATACCGTTCCTTATGCCATGAACAAGATGATCAGGATACCGATAACGAATCCGTAAATAGCGGTTGCCTCTGCCAGCGCACCACCTAACAGTAAGATCTTGGTGATCTTGCTCTCTGCTTCCGGCTGTCTTGCCACAGCCTCTGCTGCCTTACTTGTTGCGATACCGATACCGATACCTGCTCCGATACATGCCAGTGCTGCAATACCTGCTCCAATAGCTATCATAATGAATCCTCCTAGTTTTAAAAAAGTGTTGTTAGTGAATAGTTACTTATTCAATGGCTTCCTTAATGTACATAGATGTCAGGAATACGAATACATACGCCTGGATCAGTCCATCAAAAATATCAAAGTAAAAGCTGAAGGGTACCGGCAATGCTACCGGAACCAGAAGCTTCAACAGCTCCATGATAACGAATGCTCCCAAAACGTTACCAAACAATCGCATACACAAAGACAGGGGCTTGATGAACACCTCCAGGATATTGATGGGTGTTACGATCGCGATAGGCTCGGTGAAGCTCTTGATCCATCCGCCCACGCCTTTTTTGCGGATGCCTGCTGTTTCCACCAGGATGATACTCATCAGTGCCAGTGCCGCCGTTACGTTCAGATCCTTGGTAGGGGGCTTCATACCGAACAATCCGATGATATTGGATATGCCCAGGTATAACAGTACACTTACCAGATACGGTACATACCGTTTCCCTTCCTCTCCGATCATTCCCGTAACAATGCCTTCCAGCTTCGTCACGATCGTCTCTGCCACCAGCTGTCGTCTGCTGACATTGTGTACTTTGAGGTTGCTTGTAAGGATAATCGACAAGATCAGAATGACTGCCATGACTACCCATGTGATCACTACCGATTCCGCAATATCCAGCTGTACTCCGCCGATCAGTGGAAGACCTGCCGGAAGCTTGATCGAAAACGCCGTATCACAGTTCAGTTCTTTGAGCAGTTCTGATGCCAATTCCTCCATAATACCACTTCCTTTCCGTAAACATCCCTGAAGGAGTTTCCGCTCCCTCATGGTCGTTGCTATTTTACTCCTATTTATAAAAAAGTGTAAGATACATTTTTGCTAATTTGTCCTATGCAAAAATCAAAAGTTATGGCATATATTAACTATAAAAAAATGAGGTATCAGAAAATTATATGACAAAATTAGTCATTTTGGGACGCAAGTCCAAAACAGGAAATTATGAAGCCTTTTTCCGTGCACTTCCCGCGCAGATCGTGACTACTCTGGTTCCCGGAGAGGTCATTTCCTGCGACGCTCTGATCCTGCCGGGCGGCGGAGATATCACTCCTGCTTTTTTCGGTGAAAAAAACAAAGGTTCCCGCACTGTTGACACCGAACTGGACATCCTGCAATTCCAGGCTCTCGACATAGCGATTGCCGCCGGAATCCCTGTCATCGGGATCTGCAAGGGCATGCAGGTCATCAATGTTGCCTTCGGCGGTACGATCATACAGGATATGCCCGAAGACTGCCTGCACAGTTCCCCTTCCGGCGATGTGTTTCATGATACTATTATGGTAGATGATTCCCATCTTTTCAAGTATTTTCCTGTCAAAATGCGCGTCAACAGTGCCCACCACCAACGGATCGACCGCTTAGGTCAGCACCTTAAGATCATCCAGGTCTGCCCTGACGATGGCTGCCCCGAAGCTTTGGAGCATGACGAGCTGCCGATCCTTGGGTTACAGTGGCATCCGGAGAGGCTGCCGGAGTGTGTCGGGGAACCTCTCCTTTCTCTTCTTTCTTCTTATTTTTAAACCGGTGTCGCGGTCTTTTCACCGGAACCAATTCCTCCCTGACTTTAACCTTTGCAATCTCGAACAGGGAACGGATGATCCCCCACAGCATCTCTGCGGTCTGATCGTCCACTTCCTTCAATGCGGTAACTACCGCATTCATACTCTTTTTCCAATCTGCGGTAAAAGTGATCAGATCGTCCGCCTGTGATGCGGAGATCACCTGATAAAGTGTGTCTACAAAGGTACGGACCTGCTCCTCGTTCAGGGACAGGATCCATTCATTCAGAGCCTCGTTCATGATCTTCTGGCTCTCATAGATATCGCCTACATCCACGAAATGATCATCCTTCACCAGCCAGGAGAAAGGATCATGCTGCAGCAGACCGTGGTTTTTACTCTCCACTACGCGATAATGAATATCCCGCTCGAAGATCATCCCGATCATAGAAGAATGCGGAAGCAGCTTTACCACCTTGTCTTCTATCGCATTGTAATGACATTCCTTCAGCACCTCCGGCCGGAATCCCGGTCCGTCCAGACTGTATATCTTTTGGATCCGCTTCCGTACAAAGGGCGCACATTTCATGGCACTGTACACCGCCAGGTTGCCGCCCTTGGAATGTCCTCCGATGTAAAAGGGCTGATGCAGCCATCCGGTGACCATATTTACATATTTGACACTGTATTCCTGCCCCGGTACCGGATTCAGGAATGCCATATTAAAGTCTTCCTTCCACCCCACAATAGTCTCATCCGTGCCGCGGAATGCCAAAAACAGCGTTCCGTCATCCAGGATAAAGGTAATCGCAGAGAACTGGGTCTCCCACTCCTTTTCCACCAGGTTAATATAACAATTCAGCTTCATATTCCGGAAGCGTCTGCCGCTAAGCAGCCCTTCAAACAGTGCCCGGTTCTCCTTTTCAAAACGCACATCTCCGAACAGCTGCTCCACATCCGGCCGTTTGGCGATCTCCTGCAGCGTCACAGAAGGACCGTTGTGACGTACGTCACTGACCATTCCGTCGAACTTCAGATAAGAAAGCTGGCATAAGGCCAGACTGTCCACATCATTCAGAGGTTTTTCGCAAAATGGAATATCTCCGTATTTTTTTAAATATTCTATGACTGTTCCCGCCATATACCGCTCCTTTCCGCGAGGAACTTTCCTTGCGTATTTTCCCGGATTGTGTTACGTTTTATACTGTCAGTAGAAAACATTAAGAAGGTGATCTGCCATGTCCACGAACCATTCCAAACAATTTTCCAGAGATTGCATGGTGCAGGCTTTGATGCAGCTGCTTCAGACAAAATCTCTGTCCAATATTACCATCTCAGAGCTGACCGAGCGGGCCGGAGTCTCCCGTATGACTTATTACCGCAATTACAACTCCATGGACGAGATCTTCATCAGTTATCTGAAGGATCTGGTAGATGCCTACCGTCAGGATGTCGCTGCCTGGCCTGATAAAGGCAATTATAACGACTACCGCAATATGCTGCACTGCTATGAATACTTTGATCATTACAGAGAATTCATTGCCTGCCTGGTGAACACAGGACTGGGGCATCTGCTGCTGCAGGCCCTGGACAGTTATATCCTTGATACCTATTATACGGAAGATAAAGGCCGGGATTTCTATTACACGCTTCGTGCGTTCTCCGGTTCCCTCTACAATATCTACGTCACCTGGATCATGGAAAATTCCATGGAATCCGCTGAAGAGATCGTATCCATTATCTGTCAGATCTATTCCTGATCATGATAACAATCATCAAAGGACTGCGCAAAAATACGCAGTCCCTTTTTATTTTTATCTCTGATCCAACGGAACATATTCCAGTTCCTGCATCACGCTCTTATAAGCGGGACGGATGATCTTATCCATATTGATCAATTCTTCAATACGATGCGCGCTCCATCCCACGATTCTTGCGATGGCAAAAATCGGTGTATATAATTCCAGTGGGATCTCCAGCATGCTGTATACGAATCCGCTGTAGAAATCCACATTGGCGCTGACGCCCTTATAGATCCTGGACTTCTGGGAGATGACCTCCGGTGCCATCCGTTCGATCATGGAGTACAATGCGAAATCCTTGTCTCTGCCCTTGGCTACTGCCAGCTTCTCCACGAAGCTCTTAAATACCTGGGCTCTGGGGTCGGACAGAGAGTAGACAGCATGACCCATACCATAGATCAGTCCCTTGCCGTCAAAGGCTTCCTTATTCAAAATCTTGTTCAGATAAACTCTTACCGCATCCTCATCAGTCCAGTCGGACACATGGGCTTCGATATCCCGCATCATCTCTACGACCTTGATATTGGCACCACTGTACTTGGGTCCCTTCAGAGAAGAAAGCGCTGCTGCCACTACGGAATAAGTGTCGGATCCGGAAGAGGTTACGACTCTGGTAGTGAAGGTGGAGTTGTTACCGCCGCCGTGCTCCATATGCAGCACCAGCGCGGTATCCAGTACTTTGGCCTCCAGCTCGGTATATTGTTTGTCGGGACGAAGCATCATCAGCAGATTCTCTGCTGTGGAAAGCTTCTTCTGCGGACGATGTATGTACATACTCTCATCATTGGAATAGTGATTATATGCATGGTAGCCGTAGACTGCCAGCATAGGGAACACAGCGATCAGTCCCAGACATTGTCTTAATACATTTTCAATGGAAGTATCGCTGCAATTTTTATCATAGGAAGCCAGTGTCAGAACACTCCTGGTCAGGGAATTCATGATGTCACTGCTGGGAGCTTTCATGATGACATCTCTGGTAAAGTTGGTAGGCAAAGTTCTGCTGGATGCCAGAATATCGTTAAAATGCTTCAGTTCGTCACGATTCGGCAGCTTACCGAACAAAAGTAAATAAGCCACTTCTTCGAATCCGAAATGATCCCCGCGGAATCCGTTGACCAGTTCGATACAGTCATAACCGCGATACCACAGCTTACCTTCACAGGGTATCTTTTTGCCATCCTCCATTTTGAAGGATTCGATCCGGGAGATATTGGTAAGGCCTGCGACTACGCCGTTACCGTTCTTATCACGCAACCCCCTCTGCACGCCATACTCATCGAACATCTGGGGTTCCAATCTATCTGCCGCTCTGCACAGGCCGGCATGTTCCAACATATACTCTGCGTTTTTCTTCATCCAAATACCTTCCTTTCCCGACATCATATATACTTATCTATCATAACTTTTCAGAAACTACCCTGTCAATTAAGAAAGTATAAAATATTCTTTGTATTCTCTTTGATCTTCTCAGACAGCTCAGCATATTTAATGAGTTCTTCCTCTGTGAAGCCGGCGAATCTGGCAGCATCATAATCCCTCTGTGCCATCTCCAGTTCTTTCATAACGGCATCTGCTGCCGGAAGAATCGTCACGGCGATCCTGCCTCCCCGTCCCTTCCGCTTCGTTTCTGCCATCTCCGCTGCTTTCATTTTATTTTTTCCGGTCGTCTTATCTTTTTTGGATGGTTTGGGTTCCTTCACCTCTTCTACTTTCAGGAATCCCTTCATGGTCAGTCGCTGCAATCCGCTGGTCAGATTCGTCCGGGTGATTCCGGCGAAATCCGCCAGTTCCCGTCTGCTGTCCCATTCGTGCTTTTCACACAGACACAAAAGCAGACGCACATCCATGACCTTCAGATCTCCTTTTAACGCCACAGGCTCCAGATAATGTTCTAATAACTTTCTCTTACGGTAATCCTCTCCTGCAGGTCCTTCCGCCTGCAAGATCTCTGTATTGACAAAGACTCTCTCGTCTCCCAGCTTCTTGGAACCGGGCAGGATCGAAGGCGGAACGGTGCCGTCCCCCGCAGCATCGATAAAGAAACGGTATACCTGCAGACGGTTCTTCTCATAATCTTCCTCTTCCAGAACATGTTTGTAGAAGTTATTGTAGTACTCAAATACATTCAGCTTCATCTTCACAGTCTTCGAGATATTAATGCCCTGACTGGCAAGAGAGCCTTTCCTCTTCACATAATAATAAATGGGCGCATGCAGGGCATAGAATACTTTCGCATAGCGGATATATTCCAGATTGAACATAAAATCCTCACACCAGCTGATATCCGTATCCATGCGTAGCTTATGCTCTTCCACAATATCCCTGCGGTACAGCTTGTTCCACAACACACCGTAATAAAAATCCGCCGGATTCTCCATCATATGTGCTGCGAACTCTTCTCTGGTGAGCACGCCCTCCTCTTCGATGTCTCCCTTGGGGGACAGACGCTCTCCCACCACGCGGTAAAAGTCAGAAATGACCATGTCACAGCCGTACTCCTCCGCTGCCCGCACGAACAGTCTGGTGGCATCCGGTGTGATCCAGTCGTCACTGTCGAGGAACTGCAGATATTTTCCCTGGGCACGGTCAAGCGCCCGGTTTCTGCTGTCGGAGACTCCGGTGTTCTCCTTTTGGATCACAATGACTCTGGGATCTTGGTCTCCGTACTCTTCACAAATATCGCCGGAAGCATCCGTACTGCCATCATTGACCAGCAGCAGTTCATAATCCGTATATTCCTGGTTCAAAATGCTGTCGACACAGCGTCGTAAATATTGTTCCGCATTGTATATCGGAACAATGATGCTTACCATTGGCCGCATAAGTTCATCCTCTCCAAAAATTACTTCATAAACGATTTCTTCGCTTTTCAAGCTTACGAAATCGTGATCAGTTCATAGTCTCTGCTGCCGATGCCGATCTTCTCCGCATGCTCCAGGCAGGTCTTGTACTCCGCATTGGGAGTGGTATTTTCAAAATGATCATGATGATCGCAAAATCCCTCTTTTGCCATGGCATCCGTCAGCTGGCTGTTCGGCAGCGGTGTCTGCTTCAGGCAGGCATCCACGCAGGCCTGATCCAGCGCCAGTGGATCAAAGGATGCAAACATACCGATATTAGGCAGAATAGGAGCATCGTTCTCGAAGTGGCAGTCACAGTTTGGAGACACATCCACTACCAGAGAAATATGGAAATTCGGTCTGCCGTCCACGACAGCCTTCGCATATTCTGCCATGCGGCAGTTGAAATCCTTCGTCGCCGCAGCATCGCCGCTGTGGATCGCATCAAAATTGCAGGCGCCGATGCAGCGTCCGCAACCCAGACACTTCTCATGATCAATGTGCATCTTATGTGTGGTCTCATCATATACCAGTCCATCATTGGCACATTCCTTCATGCAGCGCTTACAGCCCCGGCACAGACTCTCGTCGATCTCCGGCTTGCCCTGCGCATGCTGCTCCATTTTGCCCGCTCTGGAGCCGCAGCCCATACCGATGTTTTTAATAGCACCGCCAAACCCCGCCGTCTCATGTCCTTTGAAATGATTCAGGGAAATAAACACATCCGCATCCATGATGGCACGACCGATCTTCGCATTCTTCACATATTCGCCGCCTTTTACCGGTACCTCGATGTCATCCGTTCCCTTGAGTCCATCGCCAATGATCACGGGACATCCCACCGTCAGAGGCGTGAAACCATTCTCCCAGGCACAGTACATATGCTCGATGGCATTCTTACGGTTGCCGGGGTACAGGGTGTTGCAGTCGGTCAGAAAAGGCACACCGCCCAGCTCCTTTACCACATCCGCTACCGCTTTCGCATAATTCGGACGTAAGAAACCCAGGTTGCCCAACTCTCCAAAGTGCAGCTTGATAGCAACAAATTTGTGATCCATATCAATATTCTGAATCCCCGCCGCCTTCATCAGACGCTTTAACTTACTGGGAAGCCCCTCTCCCAGACGGGTCCTGAAATCTGTAAAATATACCTTTGATTTTTCCATTGATTTATCCTCCGAGCAAAAAAGATACTACGATTATAACATATCTTTTCCGCTTTTTGAGAATTTTTTTGCATTCTCCACGAAGCGCTCCGCGAACTCCGGGCAGGATGGATAATAGAGGTGGGGAAAACCGTACCAGTGACTCTCTCCCACGTGGATACAGGGATAATTTCGTCCGGTGGAGGGTTTGGTAGCGATGCAGTCTGCGCCGTTGTCTTCACTGTCATAATAGTGGAATTCGTGGGCAGGGAGCTGTTCCCCGGCGGCGCAGAGGAGATCGTCCTTC
>ERZ779869.3881-NODE-3881-length-11158-cov-3.088535_pt1 | contig 11158 bp, 9 predicted proteins | sample MGYA00511557_ERZ779869 | MGnify/ENA primary metagenome ERZ779869 (study PRJEB29588, sample SAMEA2154620) | human gut metagenome | biome: human gut; feature: human-associated habitat; material: faeces | place: Denmark | collected 2008/2010 ...
CTATCTGGAAATTCCTATGAATGAGCGCTTTTTATTATTTTAAATGGATTTTGAAGACTAAGCCACCGGAAAAGTACTTGCAACGGTTCAGTTCTACTACGGCGTTGATGTAGTCTTTCCAGAAGCTGTACTCCATACCAAGATTTACCTGGTACTTCGCCCCGTCAGGGTCAAAAGTCAAATCCTCCTTCACATCCGTATAACCGGGAACCACTTCTGCCATTAAATTAACACCATTAATGGCTTTATGCACCCAAGAATCACTGTCCTTCAAATGAAACCGGAAATTCGCACCCATAGCCGGATTATTCAACTTGTTATCAAAACGGTTGCTGTATATCCATGACAGGTGTGCACCTAATGTACCCACATTCTCAAAATAAAAATGTTTGGTTATGGCCAGATAATAGCGGTTAAGAAAACCATTACCATAATTTAATTCTGAAGGTTTGGACAGCGATCCTCCATTCCATGAATCACCTATCACATCATTCGCCCCGAGAACTATCTGGGGGGTCCATTCTTTCCACCAGCCTTCTTTCCACACTCTAAGCCGAAAATGAAAGGAACGGTCCTGATTAATAAATTTACCATACGTAGAAGGAACCCAATAGCCCGAACGATTACCATAGTCCGTGGGTACTGCCTTATGCCCCATACATAAGTACCCGGCTTCCAACCAAGGGAAAATAGTTATGTTTATGTAGTAATTCCATGTATCATACCACCAACGGGGAACGGTAGCGTGATGGTTCAGCCAGTTACCACCTGCCATAAAGGTTTTGTCACGCTGCATGTCGGCAGTGGGCATATTCATCAGACCTGTGGTGCCGTAGTTGATTTGCGCATCTGCATATACTGTCCCGATGAATATAAACAGGCTTAATAAGAATCCACTTTTAATCATTGTTTTTATCATCATAATTCTTGATACACTTTTTCCATAGCATCCACCATATGTCCTATTAAAAAATTTTCTGCAACACGCTTATGTGCAGCCCTAGAATATTCTTTTTGCAAACTTGTATCTCTTACCAATTTATCTAGAGCTTCCGCATAAACTTGATTCAAGTTCCCCTTTTGCGAAACTTCTATACCAGTAATTCCATTAAGATTAACCCAATTTACGCCACTCCCCTCAATTGTAAAAGTAACAGCTGGAGTATAACAATACATAGCCTCGGCCAATGCTACACCAAATGCTTCATTCTTTGTGACAGAAGGAAAAGCAAACACACTGGCCGCATACAGATAACAACGCAAATCATCCTCAGACAACCTACCAACAAAATGAATACGTGCCGAGTTACGTTTCTTAGCTAATGCTTTCAATCTCTTTGTCAAAGGACCTTTACCACCGATAACAATGACACAATCGGATTTCATATATCGTTCCGCCTCTATCAAATGCGGCAAACCTTTATATTTAGTATGCCTGCCCATAAAGAAAACAATAGGTTTACCATTATATAGGGCCCTTATTTCCTGAATACGTTCCTTATCTCCTATTCGAAGTTCAAATAACTTTTCATCAATTGCATTCGGTACTATACGTATTTTTTCTTTCACTTTTTGTAAAGGCTTAGAACCATCCCTATACTGCGGACTCGTCACTACAATACAATCCGCTCGTTTAATAATCCATTTTTCCCAAGGACGTACCGCCCAGTATAGATACCACTGACGTATAATATCCATATGCCAATGCAACACCAACTTAACATCCTTCGGCATTACTAATCGCAACAATATAGCTGGGAAAGGATTCGCCCAATGAAATTGTATTACATCTGGTTTTTCTGTTAAAATAGCCCATCGCAATCCATTTTTATACGACAATGACAATGCCTGACGAGCAATGTTTACAAAAGTTGCAATACGATATATACGATGACCATTTATTTCATCTACAGCATTCTCCCGTTGATTATTAAAACAGACCACGCTTGTAATGTGTTTTGGCATCCTTTCCACAAGATATTTACAGATACCCTCTACGCCTCCTAAATAAGGAAAGTAATATTTTGAAATATGTAGTATATGCATAACTCTATTTCTTAGAAACTTAAGTATATATAAGATGTAACATACTAATGATCTATAGCATTTTCAAAGCCAATAATAAAAATAGTCTTAACGCGTCTTTACCCTTATTCCATGCTTCTAGGAAAAATGTACAAACATTACTTTTACATTTCCCAATAAAGCCTTTTTAACTACAAAAGATAAAACCCACATCCCCAAAAAGAGACCTGATATATACGTTTTAAAAACAATATGGCAAAACCATTAAGTAATCTGCTATTTATAAATTCTCGACATCATTTCTCTCCCTTTCAGTTTTAATACTGCTTCATCAAACGAATAGTCTAAATGAATTACAGGTGGAGAAACATAAGCCCCTTTGTTTTTTAATGACTTAGATACACAAGTAGCAGCACCAACTGTTATAGCATTACCTATAAAAACATTAGGCAGGATAGTACATCGTGCACCAATATAACAGTTTGAACCAATATGTACTTCTCCATCCACTCTCACATACCCCATACCCGTTTCTTCGAAATAAAAGCTATGTGTCCATATTTGAGTATCGGCACCTGCCAGCATGGAGTTTTCTCCTATCGTAATGCTACTTGTTAAATCCAATAAATGAGAGACTCCTATCCTAGCATTCCTTCTTAAATGAAGGCAAACTGATTCATATAAAACTGCAATACTAGATATCTTATTGAGATTATGAATACTGGATTTTTCATCCATCAAAACATCAAATCCTCCTTTAATAAAATTCAAATGACCTATTCGGCTTTCCTTCTTCATTACTAGTAAATCAACAATAATCAAGTTAAAATGACCAATTGTAGCTTCTACATCCATATCTATATAACGACATAAAACAAGAGAAAAACTTACCCTTTTCATCTTAATATGAAGAATTTTAAAAATAAAAAAGGGAAACAACAAGAAAAACAAGCACCTAAAAACTCTCATACTTTTATTAATCTCCATAAATATCAATCAACCCTTTAATATGACTTTCCATCGAATAATCATTTAGATGAAACGTATTTATAATATTCTTTTGCATTTCATTCAAATCAATTTCTTCCAATCTTTTAATAGCAGTAACAAACGAATCATAATCACCTGTTTTAAAAACAAATCCTGTTTTCCCATTTTCTATTTGTTCAGAAGCGGCACAGCGATCTGGAACAATACAAGGAATACCATATGATTTCATTTCTATAATAGTCAAAGGAGCACCTTCATACCAAAATGAAGGAAATAGCAAGCATTTTGACTGAAGAATGTATTTTTTCTTTTCCTCCCCTGACGCCCATCCTACAAAATCAATTTGTGGATATTCTGCCTGATACTTTTCCTTCAAATAACCATCACCAACCACCAGTCCTTTTAAATGCAAATCAACCATTGCTTTACAAAACAGATCCAATCCCTTTTCAGAAGACAAACGTCCCATAAAAAGATACGCTGCATCTTTCTTCAATTCGCATTTCGTATCAGACAATTCTAATGGATTATTCAAACGTGTAACTGGATAAATCTTTTTTTTCGGCATATGACATAAACATAATTCATGGGTCAAGGCTGAAATAGATATGAAATGTATATCATTCTTCCAAAAATAGAAATTCTGAATTTTCTGCCGACATACTCTCCACATTTTCTGTGAAAAAGAACGAGCATCACAATTACACAAAACACATCTCCAAGAAAGAGGGTTTCTTTCACAAATAGAGCGCTGGGGATAAACAAAAAAACCACCATTAGGACAAAAGGAAAAATAATCATGCATAGTAACTACTATCTTAGCATGATGTTTCCTTGTCACCGCAAATAATGATGCAGAAAGAACTTTCGTCCATGAATGAAAATGAATAATAGTCTTCTGTAAATCCAAAGATGACAATAATTTATCAAACTCCTTATACGCTTTTTGGTTCCAAAGACCTTGAATTATCGCCTCAAGCCGATTCGAATTATTCAATATATCGTACTGATTCAAACAAAACACTTTCACACCCGTCGCTTCTAAGCAAGCATCAACAGGAGCAACACCAGCAAAAAAGAATACCCGTTTACCTCTGCGAGACAATTCACAAGCAGTCCGAATTGCCACACTACCAGCACCACCATTTATAAAGGCAAAGTCATTAACTATTATAATATTACTTACCATAAAAAAACTTCAGATAAAATACCTTTATTATTTTCTTGATGCCAATAAGTCCCATAACCAATCTAGGAAAAAGAACTGCATGATTATCTCTTAAAATAGACAAGTGTTCTTTATCCATAATTCTGTAAGAAGTCCCCGTAGCACCTTCCATTGAAAAATAAGCAATATAAGAGTCAATCTTCCGAAAACGGTACCCTGACAAATAGGCCTTCTGAACCAAAGAAAAGTCAGCTTTCAAAGGATACTTTAAATTAAATCCTTTTAAATCCAAAATCATTTTCCGCTTCATTATCATCCCTTGATGACAACCCAACATTTCATACCTTACTCGAGAACAACATTTTGATTTTGTGTACCGGAGTATTCCATCAAAGTACCGATCTATTGTATTACCATAAATAATATCATATTCAAAATCATTCTCACCTAAAAAGAAAGAACGTAGTCCATCGGGCAACAATTCATCATCCGCCCCTAACACATAAATCCATTCACCCTTTGCTATAAGAACTCCTTTGTTCAAGGCATCATAAATACCCAAATCTTGCTCCGATATATACACAATATTTTTGCATACATATTCACGGACTATGTCCAATGTATTATCTTTTGAGCATCCATCAACTACAATACATTCCACGTTTGTATAGCTTTGACTATAAACACTATCTAACGCTCTGCGAAGATATTTTCCTGCATTATATGTTGCTATAATGACAGATACTAACGGATAATAACCCATGGTTTTATCAAAAAAATTAAATTCCTACTATAATAGATTTATAAGGAATAGTGTCAACAGCACCATGCTGACATTCCACATAATAAAAGTAAAAAAACAACAAAACATATATTGACATACAAATTCTCCTTCCATTATTTTTCTTAGACTGTCTAAATATCCATGGCATAAGTACCATTATAACAATCATTTGATAATAAGCTATACGAAAGGCAACTTCAAAGAAAGCTGACATTATAAAAAAAAACAAACAATATAAGAGGGTCAAACGGAGCATCTTTACTACACTATCCCATTCTCCTTCTTTTTTTGACTTACATACATACAAACACCCGAAACAGAAGAACAGCAAAAAGAGACTTGTCCGAGGAATATCCACTCCTGAATTGATATATAAGTCCGCTAATTCCATTTTTACTAGTCCTGTTTGACTCAAATAAAGGAGTATAGAAATAGAATTCGTCAAAAGAAATAAGATAGCAGCTATATTAATCAAAAATGAAAACCTAATGTCTTTTATCCAATACATCACCCCCACCCCCAAAAAGACAAAAGCAGAATTATGGAAAAGATAAGCAATTAAACACAACAATAAAAACTGCCAGTATTTTGCATCAAAAAAATAAGTCATAGAATACAAGCATATACAAAGAGCAATAGACTGCCGCATCATAGACAGTCCTAACCAATAGAAATAGAGCATATACGAAAAGACTAACAATGGTGCAATAATTTTTTTACGAAAATGAATCGCAGTCATCCCTAACAATACCATCTTCAATAATTCTGTTATAAAAAAGAAAAAGTTTATATTAGAAGTTATACTGCCACATACATAATTCAACAATAAATAACCATACTCCGGATTGGAAACAGACTCTATATACAAAGGAAAAGAACGTGAATAAACCGCTTTATAAAACCACTCTATTCCATAAGTCTGCAAATCCCTACCTACCGTTTCATCACGTAATCCCCCCACTAACGAAGGAAACAAAACAAACAACAAGAACAATACAGCAAATAGATATTTATTCTTGACAGAAAGATTTGCAAGATAAAATAATAAAGTAGTTATTAAAGCTACCGATAAATAGAATATCATGTCTATAGCTTATTATTATCAAACAAGTGATTTAGCATAATCATTTTTAGACAATCCATTATATATCAACCAACCATACCTTCATCACTTATATCTTTCATAAGACGCTACATCACGAACAAAATCAAACGCCTTCTTCTGCATATTCTGATATTCTTCTACAGAAGATTCACAAACATACCGAATACCTTCCGCTAAAGAACCCGAATCCTTCAATTCAGCCAGATAACCATTCTCCTTGTGCCGAATCTGTTCTGGTACCCCTCCCACATTAAAACCGACACAGGGTAGTCCGCAAGCCATTGCTTCCATAATGACATTAGGGTAATTATCAGCAAGGGAGGCAGAAACAAAAACATCAGCCGCATTATATACAAGAATCAAAGAATATTCATCATGCAAAAAACCAGTAAACCGACAAGATATTTTCAAATCTTCCTTTACATGCGAATTTTCCTCACCAAAAATCAGAGCTTCATAAGATGCAGAAGATAATTGATTTAATGCTTCTCGCATATATCTCCATCCCTTGTACTCATCATCCACACCAGCAGCTCCGAAAAGAACTAATTTATGTTCCTTCCCCACACCTAAGAATTCTCGTGCTGCTTGTCGATTACCTGGATGAAACTTTTTCAGATCGAACACATTAGGAAAAACCGTTACTTTATGATTTTTCCATAAAGCACTTTCCATCACGCACTTACCCAACCATGCAGAAGGAGTATAAGCTTCTAAATTGGCATATACCGACCAACGTTTCATTCGAACCTTAAATTGACGAAAAGCTAAATCAAGACCCAACGGATGAGTCCGAAGGAAAGGACAATTCTTACATTCCGTCTTATATTGCTCACAATCCATTGCATGATGACAACCTCCTGTTACAGGATTCATATCATGCATATACCACCGAACTGGTTTCCCTAGTTTCAAAACTCGTTCTATCTCACGAGTAGAGAGCATAGACCCCGCAACCCAATGAATATAAATCAAGTCTGCCTCTTTTATCAGAGGATGTTTAGCTACTGACACAGATAAAAAAGGAAAGCTAAACACGGCCCATGGATGAAATGGCATTAAAAGAAACCTCATTATTTGATTAATAAGCACTGATTTAATTTTAGCCCACTTACCATTTGCTATGATGCTATGAACATAAGGTACGGACTTTTTCTCATGAACTAATACTAGCATCTCTGCATCCAACCCTGCCTCACGCATCGCCTCACAATGTCGAAAAGCAGCTATTGCCGCCCCCCCTCGAGAATCTGTAGCATTTATATGTACAATTTTCATTTTGTCTGTTCATTCATAATTTTGGAAAAAAGTTCTTTTAGCCCGTCATAATATTTCGTCTTGAAATATGGAAGAATATGATAACTCAATTTCTTTGCAAGCACTTTCTGGCAAAGACTATAAGCATCATCCAAATCTTTTGCTACGTATACGTAGTCATCATAAACTCCCTTGAACCAATCAGCGCCAGTTGTCACCTTATGATCCGTCGTTTTCAAAATAATAACAGGTGTACCTGCACAAAGAGAAAAAATAGTACCATGATAACGGTCAGTAATAGTAACCTCATAATTCGAATAAGACTCAATTTCCGCCCAAACATATCTTTCCAAATCGCTACGAATTTTCATAAAATTTTCCTTGATAGTCGTATCCTTTTGGATGACACGAGTTATCATCCTAATTTTGTCACGAAATGTATCCAAATCTTCATAGCTATAAAGTTTTTCATCATCATTACGAGTACAAAGGCATACCCCAGAACGAGGATTGTCATACTGTCTTAGTCCTATAAGTGTAGTCACAATATCAGGAAATATCTTCACTGAAACTTTCGAGAATAATTCCTTTGCCTTCTCATATGACACTAAATCACGAGCCAAAAATAGCATACGACTAGCTTTATTATGATTCTCAGAGAAACGAAATGCATTTTCTTCATGCTGAAAAAAAACTGTCTGAGGCATCATCAGAATCTTAGCATCAGGCATAGCATCAATAACCAAAAAATGCATCAAAGGATGATTACCACCTAAATCCTGTGTGCAATAACCACTTTGAAAAATAATGATATCCCTATCTTTCACAAAGTATCTCTTCAAAAAATCAAAAAATTCCACTCTCTTATCACAAACTGCATCAGATTCCACTTTAAAAAGATAATACTCAGGATAATTTTCTTTAATCCATTTCAAAACTTTTTTACTATTTTGTACTTCATTTGGTAATATTAGATGTCTTATCATTAATCCTTTTTTCATAACTCCATTCTCATCAAGTACTGGTGTCCCCACTTGTCTATACATTTCTTGAATTGCTTTTGTTGCAATTTCAAAATAATTATCTACTTTTGAATATTTTTTCGCTAAATCATCATAATAATATTTTAAATCTGGTAAATATATGTCTACATATCCTTCAAGTAATTTTAGTGTTTCTACACTCTCATAACCATTTGTATTATATACTATTGGAATTTCCAAACCTTTTTTTCTTGCAATTTTTATCGCTTCTACTATATGTAGTGCATATGATGTTGGAGTTACTAAATTAATATTTTGGACATTTCTTTCTTGTTGTTTTATCATTACATTCGCAAGTTCTTCTATTGTTATTTCTTTTCCTCTTCCAAGCTGACTTATTTCATAATTCTGGCAAAATACACAATTCATATTACAATTTGAGAAAAAGATTGTTCCAGATCCTTTTTCTCCACTTATACATGGTTCTTCAAAATTATGAATTGAATATAATGCTATTTTTATTTTATCTGTTGATTTACATCTTCCTGGATTTTTGGTTCTATTAATTTTACAATTGTGTGGACATATTGTACAACATTCTAATTCTTTATTCATCTCTATATCCCTCTAAAAAATTCCACTTATTTCTCCATCATTTGAAATATCTATATTTTCTGCTGCAGGAGTTTGTGGTAATCCTGGCATTGTCATTATTTTTCCTGTATATATAACAATAAAACCTGCTCCTGCTTTTAATTCTACATCATTAATATTTATATTAAATTTTTCAGCACATTCTATATTTTTTGCATTATCTGAAAATGAATATTGTGTTTTAGCTATACAAATTGGTAAATTTCCATATCCTAATTTTTCTATTTTTTCAACTTTTTTCATTGTTTCATCACTAAATATTACATTTTCTGCACCATAAACATTTTGTGCTACTTTTCTTACTTTATCAACTATAGAATCATTTAAGTCATAACAATATTTAATTGTTTGACTTTCTGGCATATTAACTATCTTTTGTGCAATATCTATTGCTCCATTTCCACCTTTAGCCCAACTTTCTACAATACTTACTTTAATATTTCTTTTGCTTAATTCTTCTTTTAGATAATTTAGTTCAACACCTGTGTCTGTATTAAATTTATTTATTGCTACTATTACATTTTGTCCAAAAATATTTTTTAAGTTATCAATATGTTTATATAAATTTTTCATTCCTTTTTTTAATGCTTCAATATTTTCATTTAAAATTTCTTCTTTTGGAACTCCTCCATGATATTTTAATGCTTTTATTGTAGCAACACATATTACAACATCTGGTTTTATTTGTGCTTTTCTACATTTTATATCAATAAATTTTTCAGCACCTAAGTCTGCTCCAAATCCTGCTTCTGTTACTGTATATTCTGCAAGTTCCATTCCTAATTTTGTTGCTATTACAGAATTACATCCATGTGCGATATTAGCAAATGGACCTCCATGTATAATTGCAGGTGTATGTTCTAATGTTTGTACTAGATTTGGTTTTATTGCATCTTTCAATAATACTGCCATTGCACCTTCTGCTTTTAAGTCTTTAGAAAATATTGGCTCTTCTTTTTTATTATATCCTATTATTATATTTCCAAGTCTTTGCTTTAATTCTTCTATATTTTCAGATAAGCATACTATTGCCATTATTTCTGAAGCAACTGATATATCAAATCCATCTTCTCTTGGAACTATTTTACTTTCTCCAGATAGTCCTGTCTGTATTTTTCTTAATTGCCTATCATTTAAGTCTACACATCTTTTCCATACTACTTTTTCTATTTGTAATTTATTCCCATAATATATATGATTATCTATCATTGCTGACAATAAATTGTTTGCAGATGTTATTGCATGTATATCTCCTGTAAAATGCAAGTTTATATCTTCCATTGGAGCTACTTGTGCGTGTCCTCCACCTGTTGCCCCACCTTTCATTCCGAAAACTGGTCCTAATGATGGTTCTCTTAATGCTAATATTGATTTCTTTCCAATTTTTCTTAATCCATCTGCAATTGCTATTGATATTGTTGTTTTTCCTTCCCCTAAAGGTGTTGGACTCATTGCAGTTACTAATACTAATTTTCCTTTTGAATTTTTATTATATTTTTCAAAATTTGATATTTTTGCCTTGTATTTTCCATACAATTCTACATCATTTTCATCTATATTTGTTTTTTTGGCTATGTCTAATATATTTTCAAGATTTACTTGTTTTGCAATTTCTATATCTGTCATGTTAAATCACATTCCTTTCTTTTAACGGAAACCTCCGGCCTCCGCCACCTCCACCACCGAAAGAGCCTCCTCCTCCGGCCTCCTGAAGAAAATCCTCCTCCTCCAGAAGAATAGCTATTTGCTCTTGATATTGCTGTATCTACAGCTGTTACATAATTTGAAGTATATGCAGTTATAAATATAAGATCTTCATATGTTCCGAAACTTGATTGTTCAATAATTTCTGGGTATAGTTCTTTAAATTCTTTTGCAACTTGTTTTGCTATTCCCATCATTTGAGCATAAATTAAATACTTTTCAAACAATGTTACTTCAATTGCTTGCCTTTCTGCTATAAGTGTATAGTCAAGTAAAAACTTTTTTAATCCAAGTAGTTCTTCAGCTTCTTGTTTTAATTCATCTGTTGCAATATATTTTTTCATTCCATTTTTTACTTCTATTTTTCCCTCTTTTATTAAAATATTTCTCTGTGCAGTATTTATATGCTCAAACCATGAATTAATAGTTGTATAATTATCAGTGCACCAAAATTTAAATTCTTTAGTTTCTAATACTCCATCTTCACT
>ERZ779869.3884-NODE-3884-length-11154-cov-4.674295_pt1 | contig 11154 bp, 18 predicted proteins | sample MGYA00511557_ERZ779869 | MGnify/ENA primary metagenome ERZ779869 (study PRJEB29588, sample SAMEA2154620) | human gut metagenome | biome: human gut; feature: human-associated habitat; material: faeces | place: Denmark | collected 2008/2010 ...
TTCCTATGGGGCTTTATATTTTGAACTATTATACATTCTCGACAATGTTACAATGTGGAAACCGTGTGCGCTTTAAGCCGCATAAAATAAGGATTTTCGGGGATTTATGGCATAGAAAAAGGCGGCGTTGCCACCCATTTGCCACCCTAATTTTGAAAATTGCCTTTGAACATGAAAACGGGGCTGAATCCGTTGAACTTTCGGAGTTTCAGCCCTGTTTTTGGTGATTTATGAGGTTTTCAGGCTTGCAGCCTGTTCAAACAGTTCAACAGAACGTGCCGCCATTACTTCCGTATCATGCACATAGGTTTGCAGCGTGGTTTGAATATTGGAGTGTCCCAACCTTACCTGAACATCCTTTACATCAGCCCCGGATTCAATCAAAATCGTGGCGTGTGTATGCCTTAATGAATGATAGTCAAAAGCAAGCTTCAATTCCTTGTGGATGATCCGGGAACAGTATTTGAAGGAATCAGTAGAAGTATATTCCCCATTTTCTGCAATGCAGACCATACGGACACGGGGATAGGATGCTTGTACACACTTTTGAACGGGAACGATCCTGAATATGTCGTTGCCCTTTTCGTCCAATTCCTTTTTCAGAACATGGATAGTGTAATATTCCCCATACTTCATTTCATTCTTAATTTGGGCGGTGCGTTCTGCTTTCAAAGCCTGATAGAGCGTATCGCCGAATTGTACGGTACGCATGGAAGCCGGGGTTTTAGTTGTGGTGAAATACCATGAAGAACGCATTTCCCGCTTCCCCTTCTGTTCTACTACCTTCCGAACGTCAGCCCCAAAATTCCGCTTCACAATCTGCTTGGAAACGGTGATGGTGCGCTTTTCAAGATCAATATCATCCCATGTGAGGGCAAAGGCTTCTGAAATGCGCAACCCGGTATAAAATCCAATCATTAGCGGTATATGGAAGCGTGAACCAACCGGGAAGCGGTCAATAATCTGTTGCCATTCTTCCAAAGTCAGGATAATCCGTTCACGGGGCTTTCTTTCCACCTTTGGATATTTTACATAGCGCATAGGGTTAGCGGTCAGATAATGCAGAGGTTCAACCGCATAATCCATAGCAGCCCCCAACACGGAGAGAATCCCGACAATATGACTTTTGGACAGCCCATTCATTTTCAGGTCGTTTGCATATTCCTGTAATACCGCTGATGTGATCGCTTTCAAACGATATTTCCCGAATTTTGGCTTCAAATGCCCTTCCATGATCCGCAGATAGCCAACTTGCGTATTATATTTCAGGTTGGGCTTGCAATACAGATCATACCATTGATCCAAATAGTCAGATACCGTAATTTCTGAGGGTTCAAAGACCGCCCCGGCGTTGTTATACTCGTTGATTGCCTTGGCAAGTGCAGCTTCCGCTTCCTTCTTGGTTTTGAAGCCGCCCTTTTCCTTTTTCTGTCGCTTCCCGTTGACCTTCCCTAAGTCAAAGTAGTAAGACCATGTAGAGCCACGTTTTCTTGTGCCACCTGTCATTTTTACCATTCCTTTCTTCGTTGATTTCTGAATCATGGAATGGTATAATTTGAATGACCACTTCATGATTCTTTGCAGGTTTCTTGAATTGGTTGCTTTCGGAATCCCTGACTGTTGCAGCAGCCGGGGATTTCTTTTTATTTGCCGTTTTCCGTTGCAGCGGGAAGCGGCTTATTTTTGTTGTTCAACAACTCTCTTGAAAAATTTACCTTCTATCACGGCAATAGCAAAGGCTTTTGCACTTGATTGAAGATCATCAAATTCCTTTTCCGTGAAAGTTGCTTCATGCCCATCTTTGGATAGAACAATTTCCCATTCATCGGGGACTTGTACCCTTTGGAAAGGATCATCTTCATCTTCCCAATGCCATTTGAGTATATTTTCTTTCACAATGTATCCAGCTTGTTCAAGAAATTCATTGAAATTCAAGTATTTATGAATTGTCTTGATTTGATCGGCGTTTTGCCTGTCATAATATTCCCACCCCATAAGGCTATCCGGCGAAACATCAAGTGCTTCAGCAAGTTTTCCGATCATTTCAATGTTAGGCTCTCTTTTGCCTTTTTCCCAATAATTTAGGCGGGTAGGGGTTATTCCTAACTTTTCGGCTAATTGTTTTTGGGTAAGATTCTTTTTTTCACGGGCGTTGATAAGCCTTTCGGCAAATGATCCCAATAAATTCACCCCCTTTCACAAATCTATAATACACCCAAAACGCTAATTTAGCAACAGTAAAATTCACAAAACGCTAATTTAGCTATTGACAACTTAGCGAAACGGTGATATTATGCCATTAGATAAGCATAATGCTAATCGCAAGAAAGGCGGTGTTTCAAGTGACTATTATAAAAGTTCGGCGGGGTATCAATGGATTTCGCTATTCCGCTTGTGATGAAAACGGCTATTTCATCGGAAATTTTATGAAGCTGGCAGATGTACGGCAGCACTGGAAGCTTGAAATCAAATGGGGGCAAGTGGTTCTGATCCGGGAACTGGACAAGCAGCCGGATATGGAAAAGATTGAAGCCACCAAAAAAGCAATAGAACATATTTTGAAATCTTATGCAGGAAGGAAGAAAAGATGATGTGTAAGGTGATTGATCTTGCAAGTAGAGTAATAAACAGAACAGAAATTCGCTGGAATATAAAGGTTGATTCAAAAGCAGATGAAAATTTAGGGATTATGAAAAATCCATCCAATGAACAAGTGATGATCTACATAACCACATATTCCTTTGAACGAATTTCACCAATGAGGGATAAGGCGTTAAAAGAACTAAAACGGGAAATTCTGAAAAATCAAATAGAATACGCTTAAAAATATCCCCGTCAGTGCTGCAACACCAACGGGGACGAATGACCGAAAATCAGGATGAAGTGATAAGCGGATCATAAAGAGAAAGAAGGTGAACAGATTGAAGATTAATCTTCAAAAATTGCAGATCGCAATGGCAAATCAAGCGTTTTCTTCCAAAGAACTTTCTAAAAAATGTGGCGTGTCGCAGGTGACGATTACCCGTATTACAAAAGGGGTTCAGGTTGCAAGACCGCAGACAATCGGAAAGATTGCAAAGGCGTTGAATGTGCCTGTAACTGAAATCATTGAAACTGAATAGGGATTCCGAAAGCAAACCAAATTTTGAAGAAAGGACGGATAGATCATGAAGTATCGTATTGAATACGCTGGCAAGCGGTGCTGCAACATTGCTTGTAACAGAAATGACCTGATCGAAAAGCTGAAACTTCTAAAAGATGAAGTTGTGGTTGACATTCGCAAGGTTTACAAAAGCGGCGTTTCCGATTCCGTGATGGAAATATATGAACGGTATTTGCGGAAGTAAACCATATCAGGATGAAGTGAAAATCAGACGGAAGGGGGTGCGGTTAGTCAATGAAGCCTAAATATATAGAATTCTATGGGAAACACCCGGCAGCAGAAAAAGAGAAACGGCAATATCAGGATCGCCCCCGTAAGAATTGGAACAGTTACGGGGCTTCATACAGCCCAAACTTCCTGAAATTGGATATTGACGATTTCAGCCACAAAACCGGAGAAATAGAAGAACCTATCCACGGGAAACCCCGCAGCGATGCCATAGTTGCAATATTGGATTCGTTGGGTATTCGCTATAACGGTATATTGACAGAACACGGGAAGCAATTATATTTTCGTGTCCCTGACGGGATGGAGAAAAAGACAAAGCCCCCGTGGTATTGTCCTTTGGGTATCAAGTGCGAATGGAAATTTCCCGCTTCTGACGATCATATACCGCTGAAAATTAACGGTGTGGAACGCAAATTTTTCAAAGGTTCAATAACCAATGAAGATGTGGATGAATTGCCGCCTTTTTTATACCCACTGCAAAAGGGCAAGAATAAACCATTTCAGTTGGATTTTAAGGAAGGGGACAGAACAAACCCTTTGGGCGGTTATGTGTTCCATTTAGTGTATAAGGGTTATACGGCGGATCAGGCTTTTCAGATTGTACGGCTGATGAACAGCTTTGTTTTTGAAAATCCTATTCCACAAAAGACACTGGAAGCGGAAGTCCTTAATGACAGCACATTAAAAAAATGCCGGGACATGGAGAAGGCAGCACAAAAGAAGGAAATAAGCCCTGAAACCTTCAAAAGATTTTTGACGGATAACGGTATGTTCATTCAGTACAACGAATTGTTGAATGAAGTTGAATTTGAGAACGTACCGGATGAACCAGAATTTCACGGGATCAGGGATGTTCAAAATCAAATGCCGACAGCCTTACAATATGCTTTCCGCAAATACACAGGGTTAAAGAATATTAGCAAGCAGCAAACGGTTGATCTGATTTCTTTGGAAGCTGACAAAAATTCTTATAATCCGGTGAAGAATTATCTGCGGGGCGTTGTGTGGGATGGTAAAGATCGCTTTCCGGCTTTGTTTGAGATTTTAGGCGTTCAAGGTAACTTTGAACAAAGTTTAATCCGAAAATGGTTTTATCAATCGGCAGCCCTTCCCTTTAATTCTTTGGAAAATCCAATCCAGCCGGAAGGCGTGTTGATTTTTCAAGGGGCGGAAGGAATTGGGAAAACTCGATTCTTTCGGAGAATGTCAGTAAATCCCTTGTGGTTCACAAGCCTTGATAAGCCAATGTCAACCAAAAACAAAGATACCCTGATTGAAACATTATCTGCATGGATCACGGAGATCGGGGAGATTGACCGGACATTTACAGAGCGGCGATCAGACCTGAAATCCTTTATGACCGCCGAAAAGGACAAAATCCGCAAGCCATACGCAAGAGAGCCTGTAACACGGGCAAGAACCACTTCAATTTGCGGGACAACAAATAAAGGTGAATTCTTGAATGATGAAACGGGTTCCCGGCGTTGGTGGGTGGTACATATTCCGGGCAGGATTGACTTAGATAGTTTTGTGATTCCTGAAAATCTAAGTCAGTTTTGGGCGCAATGCTATTTGGAAAACCTGAAAAATCCGCAATGCTTCCGCTTGTCAAAGGCAGAGATTTCAGAGTTGGAAGAAAAGAATAAATCTGTGACAGAACTTCTTCCGGCAGAAGATGAATTGCGCTTGCGGTTGGATTTTGAAGCCCCTGAAAGTGAATGGGAATGGGTGCAGCCGTCAGCGTTGAAAAACCTTCCTGAATTTGCTGATATTGTGCGGTATGATGCCGTGACGATAGGCAAGGCTTTAGCTAAAATTGCGAAAGATTACCCGGCGATCCGGCGCAGCAAACGGAACGGAATTTCAAAGTGGTTCATTCCCCCGGCGATGCTGGGAACTGACCGTTTCCGAAACAAGGATCAGGGGTAAGTGGGGTAGGTGTAGGGGTAGGTGAAAATCGGCTTACTTACCCCTACGCAAACCCGCATAAAATCAAGGAAAATCAATATTAGGGGTAAGTTGGGGCAGGTATATAGAATACATTTTCATAAAAAAAAAAAAAATTACAATATTTCTTTTAAAGTGTGAGCCTTTATACACAAGCCTAATTCCCCTACCCTACTTACCCCTATTTTAAGAGAGGAAAATGATTATGAATGATGTAATTTTTACAGAGAAAACAGAAATTGAGGGCGGGTATTGCCCGATTACAGGCGGTAAGTGCCGCTTAGATTGTAGGTTTTTTATTGATGTTGATGATGGGTGCATGATTGAACAGAGCTATCATAACACGGTTGAAATCCTTGAACGGATGGATGAAGCAGAGAGAAAAGCCGCTGAAACGGCTATGTATCAGGATTAAGGGGGCTTGACTATGAATGAACAGCAGATCACAAAGATTGATGAAAACAACATGAAAGCAAGGGCAATTCTGCAAAGCCTGATTTTTGCCTTGGAAAAGGACGCTGATCCGGGTGAGGAAATCTGTATTCTTCCCATGCTGGAAGCAGCGTGCGATTATCTGAACGATACAAACCGGATGTTTCAAAATCGGGTGTGATGGCAGATACTGAACCGTTTTGAAATGTTTTCGGGATTTTCAAGCTACTTTGAACATTGGAACTATCACAAGGGTAACTGTGAAAGTCCCGAAAATAGCGGTTTTATCGGCTTCCGTGTGTCATGCGTGTGTAATAAGCATATTGAAATTAACTTTTCAAAAGTAAAAGGCGGGTGAAATATTGAACAGAAATGAAGTCGTTTTGAACCGTTTGAGGGCGATTATAGGTGATGAATTGTTTCGGGAAGTGTGCTATCAAATGCCGGGGGAAGATATACATATTCCTGTTTTTGGAAATGGATTTACCAGCATTAAGGATCGGAATTGGGCGATTCGTCAAGATGTTTGGAAAGGCAAAAGTATTTTGGAAGTTTCAAAAAAATACGAACTGTCACAATCTCAAATATATAACATTATCAGAAGCCGGGAGTAATCCCGGCTTTATAATTTTGCCCGAAAACTACAATATATTGTTATATAACTTGATACAAATACAATATATTGTATAATTAGAGTATTGGAACAGGAAAGGCGGTGTGATATGACGAGGAATAATAAAGAACTTATCGCCTTGAATCTTCTGACATACCCAACCAGCAAGGAAGCTGCTGAAAAATCCGGCGTATCTATTACAACCATTTACCGCCTGAAAAAAGATAAAGACTTTCAGGAGATATTACAGAAGGTCAAAAACAGCATTTTTCAAGAAACCATGCAGAAAGCGCAGGGATATTGTTTGGAATCGCTGGAAGTGTTGCGGGAAGTGGCAAAAGATAAATCGGCAACGGATTCTTCAAGGGTATCTGCTGCAAGGGCAATCCTTGAATTGGGCATCGCTCTATATGAGAATGAAAACATTATCCGCAGGCTGGATGAAATGGAAAGAAGGTTGACAGGTGATTAAACGCAGAGTTGGACAGATGGCGATTGCAAACCGTTTGAAGAAGCTGGAAGCAATGCAGGAAAATAAAGAGCATATCGGGGTTATCGTGTTCAGCGTTGAAGATGATGGAAAAATGTGGGCGCTTATTGAAAAAGAGGAATTAAAGTTTGAAACGATGTTTGAAGCTGAAAATTATTTGATAGGCGTTCCCGGCGTTACTAAGAATACGGTCATTATTGTTGATGATTTGATGGTGTGGGGGGATGGCTTATACCTTCCTTGCGATCCATTGTTATATTTTTGCAATTCAGAACAACGGTGCGAATTTGCTGCATCAACGATGAATCTTGAAAAATGGTTATCGCTATACATTCCATTGATTCAACGAATATTAGCGGAAAGCATTAAAAATCCCAATATGCAGCTTCCGGGATTTGATGATCCGGCGTTGCAGGATTTGATTCAGAATTACAATTCAATGAGCATTGAACAGCTTGTTGAACGGTATAAAGATGAAAAATGGTTCAGAGGAAAGGGTAGATGAAAATGAAGGGTACAATCAAGTTTTTCAACACAAAGCGGGGATATGGATTTATCACCGGGGAAGATGGCAATGATTATTTCCTCCATATATCGGCTATTGAGAGTTTTGCCGGGGTTTATCCAGTGGGCGGTCAGAAAGTCGAATATGGGGAAATATATGACGCACCAAAGGGCAAAGAAGCCCGTCACGTTATTTTGGTAGAACAGTAAGAAATTGAAGGGAGAATTGGAAAATGGAAAGAACTTATGAAAGCTATGTTGCAAGGACGGAAGCTATTATTAAAAATTTTGAAGATGAAGTTAAAGAAGCGCAGGAAACCGGGTGTGAAATGATGGTTGATTGGCGTTACAGTGCGGAAGGAAGAATTGATAACATAAAAAATCTTAAAGTTGGCTTGCAGGAAAAGGCGGATAATCTTACAAAATCATTCAAGGAAAATGCAAGGAAGTTCTGCAATGAATATAAGGTTGCGCTTCCTAATGACGGTAAAGCCCATACAGAAGATGTTGCAAATGCTTTGAAGGTTATTGATATGGTGGGCTTCAAGCTTACGCCTGATATTCTGAAAAGTATTATGGAACCGCTGAAACATTCTTACACGAATATGAAGCTGATTAACGATGTTATTACGGCAAAGGGTAATAATGCGATAGTGGAAGGAATTGGATATGATGAAGCCATATATAAAACCCTGTTTGAATATATGGGTGTCAACACTTCTGCAATCGAATATCTGAACAAGCTGAAAGAAGTTGAAGATATTGAGAATATCCCCGGATTTAGTTTTTCGGTTTCTATGTATGGGGGCGCAACCCCGGTTATTATCACCCCGGATGTGCCTTACTTCTATCTTACCTTGCCGGACACCATGAAGGAATTGGGGAAGATGTATGCAACACTGGAAAATGAGTTTTCCGAACTGTTTACAAAGCACATTCCAACGGATAGCGAATTGATCCTTTCTTCTTTGAAATAAGTTCAGAATGGGGTTGTGGGTGCGTCCCGCAGCCCTGTTTTGGTAGGAGGGCGTATATGACGATTCAACAGAAAGCAGCACTTAGGGATCAAGAAAAACTTATCCGTGAAAGCCTTGAACGGATCGCCCATTGCAAACAGCTTGGAATTCGCCAACAGACCATTGATAAAATGATTTCTTTGGTGGTTCGTGCTAAAGCCGATTATGACGATATGAAACGGAGATTTGAAGCAAATGACAAATGAAGAATTGGTTGAACAGGTACAAGCTGGAATTGATACCGCCCATAATATGGAACAGCTTTATTTGCAAAACCGGAACTTCATTTATCAGGTGGCAAAGAAATATTCTTCTAAGGCTGAAATGGATGATCTCTTGCAGGAAGGTTATTTAGGCTTATATGAAGCCGTGAAGCGATATGAATTTGACAAGGGTACAAAGTTCCTTTCCTATGCTTCATATTGGATAGAACAAGTTATCAAAAGATATACAGATAATAACGGGCGTAGTAAAAGAATTCCCGTTTATATGCAGGAAAGAATTTCAGCATATAAAAAGTACATTGCAGTTTGCCATAGCACCGGGAAAGAGCCAACAGAAGCTGAAATTTGTAAGGCTTTAGAAATAACGGAAAAGCAGCTTGCCGATTTAAGACGGGCATTAAGAGAAATGAATTCTGTAAGCCTTGATGATTATATTGGTGGCACTGATGATCTGACTTTTGAAGAAACCATAGCTGATCCGGTAAATTTTGAGGAAGAAACCGTTGAACGGCTGGCGGAAGAACACTTTGAAAAAATCATTTGGAAAATCGTTGATGAATTAGGCGATATAAAAAGCAAAGTTATTTCCGGTCAGTATAGGTATTCAAAATCCCTTGAAAAATTGGCGGATGAATTGCATTTATCCCGTGGACGCATACAACAGATCAGGAATAGCGCATTGCGGATATTAAGCCAAAAGGAACAAATTCAGGAAGCAGCTTCGTTCTATGGTTGCGATTATTCAAGAGGTTATAAAGGCGGGCTTTCTTCCTTCAAGTATCATGGTTCTTCGGTGGAAAATATAGCTTTACGGCGAATTGAGCAGGAAGAAAAGATTGCCCGCTTGAAACACGGGATCAGAGAGGATGAAAAAATCATTAAGCAGTCACTAAACATTGATGAACTATTTTCAAATGTTTTGAACTTTGCTTCACAGAAGGACGGTGAATCCAGTGCAGCAGAAACATAAATTTGTTTTTGAATATATGGGCGGCACAGTGACCGCCTATAAGACACAAGCGGAAATTGCGGTGATGCTGAAATACCCGGATTTGAAGCTGATAAGCGTGAATGATTCCGGCGTGTGTTACCGCTCAAAGAAAAGAAAGGGGAAGAAAAATGTTTAACCATCAGAAATTATTTTTAGATACCACAAAGGAATATACCCGACAGATCAATCAGCTTTTGGATATGGCGGTAACGGCAGACAGAAAACAGATTATGCGGTTCACACTTATTTTGAACAAATTGAAAGGTTCACTTCAAAAACTGCAAAAGCAGCAGCCTAAATTTAAGAAATACATTACTGATCCAGCTAAATATGAATCGCTGCTAAAGCCCTATATTTCTTTGCTGGAAAGCACAAAGGCGGAGATTGAGAGGTTACAGAAGTGAATAGCGGCATTGGAATAAACTACTATGTAAAGAAAGTAGGTGAAAAATATGGCTTCTATCAGAACAGCGATTGAATTATATGATTCTTTTACAGCCCCAATGATGAACATTATCCATGCGGTAAGTATGGGCGTTTCTGCTATGGAGAATATGCAGGGCGTAATGAATGAGCCTATCAATAGTTCAATCGGTGATGATATTACAGAACAGATGAATCAGGCGGTTCAGGCAATAGAAGAAGCAAGGGCGGCGTTGTCTGAACCTGTCACCCATGAAAACACGGGTATTACTTGGAGCAGCCCAACCATGCCGACATTTACCAATACAGGAATTGAACGCTTTGAACAGGAAGTGCAAAGCGCAAATTCTATGTTGGAGCAGTTGAGCGGTACACAGGCTACCATTGCAGCACAGGCAGCCCATACAAGCGTTTTCCCGGCGAATATGGTAAATGATATGAATACCATGCAAAGCCGGATTCAGGGTATTCAGCAACGCATACAGGCTATTGAAAATAATCCCCTGAATATGGGGACGGATCGGGCAAATGCGGAACTGGAAGGCTTACGATCTCAATTAGATCAGGCGATACAGGCACAAAATGAAATGAATTCAGCTATGGAACGAATGGATGTTTCAGCAGCTAATAGTGCTTATATGAGATTGTCGCAGACGGTCAGTGCAACTGAAAGATATATTCGTGATAATGTTGATGAACAAGGGCGGTTTAACCGTGAAATCAATGAAGGTGTTCATAGTGCAAATAATTTGATGGATTCTATCAAAGGCATGGTTGCGGCTTATGCCACGGTTCAAACGATAGGTGAAATTATCGGGTTATCCGATACAATGACACAGACAACCGCCCGTTTGGATTTGATTGTTGACGATGGCGGCAGCGTGGAAGATTTGCAGAATAAAATATTCCTATCAGCAGAAAGGGCAAGGGGTTCTTACTTGGCAACCGCTGACGCAGTTTCCAAATTGGGGATGCAGGCTTCACAGGCGTTTTCTTCCAATGATGAACTAATTGCCTTTACTGAACTTCTGAATAAGCAGTTTGTAAATGCTGGAACTTCTGCACAGGGTATAGATTCCGTGATGTTGCAGCTTACCCAATCAATGGCGGCCGGCGTTATGCA
>ERZ779869.3893-NODE-3893-length-11139-cov-4.525803_pt1 | contig 11139 bp, 9 predicted proteins | sample MGYA00511557_ERZ779869 | MGnify/ENA primary metagenome ERZ779869 (study PRJEB29588, sample SAMEA2154620) | human gut metagenome | biome: human gut; feature: human-associated habitat; material: faeces | place: Denmark | collected 2008/2010 ...
CGGCGCCGACCATAACGTTGTTGCCGAGCGTCGGATGGCGCTTGCCGACGTCCTTGCCCGTACCACCGAGGGTCACGCCCTGATATAACAGGCAGTCGTCTCCGATCTCCGCTGTCTCGCCGACGACGATGCCGGTTCCGTGGTCGATGACGAGCCGCCGCCCGATTTTCGCGCCGGGATGAATTTCAATACCGGTCCAGAGCTTCGACCACTGGGAGATGCTACGCGCGAGAAAGCGCAGACCGTGGATATGCAGCCAGTGGGCGATGCGATAGTCGATGGTGGCGTGCAGACCGTTATACAGCAGCAGGATTTCTGCCACGCTCCGCGCCGCCGGGTCGTTTTTCTTGTATGCCTGAATGTCTTCGAAAATATGCAAAAATGATGCCTCCCGGAAAAAATAAAAACCCGCCTCTTTTGCTCAAGAGGCGGGTTTTGAAAACTCGCGGTTCCACTCTGATTTCTCACTCAGGGCAACTGACGTATGCCCGCACGGGGTCTCCCCTCGCTCCCGAACGCACGTTCCCAAACCCAACCTCGTTTCCGCTTGCAGCCGGTGACGGAAACTCTCTGCGAGGCGCCGGTAAGGTACTCTTTTCGATCATCGCGATATGCACTTTTACAATTTATGCCGCTATGATACCATCCGGCACGCAAAAAGTCAAGCGCCGGGCATCAGCACATCCCAGTTCTTCTGGAAATATTCAAAGCCCGAGTAGAGCGTCGTCACCAGAATCACGGCGCAGACAATCGTATCGAGAAGCTGGACGCCCGGAAAAATCATCATGGCAATCAGCCCCACCATCGTGCAGGAGGTCTTGATCTTGCCGGACCAGCCCGCAGCAATCACGCGCCCGTGCGTCGCGGCAACCGAGCGAAGCCCCATAATGGCGAACTCGCGCGCCACAACGATGAATGCAATCCAGCTTGCCATTCTGCCCTGCCCGACGAAAACCAGCAGGCAGGCGGTGACGAGGAGCTTGTCGGCAAGGGTATCAAAGAATTTGCCGAAATCTGTGACCTGGTTATAGTGCCGAGCGACATAGCCGTCGAGAAAATCGCTCAGGCTTGCCACCACGAAAATCGCCAGCGCAATCCAGCGGTATGTATCGGCATTTGCGCCGCCGTTTCCGCTCAGAAGCAGGAACACGATAAAAAACGGGATCAGGACCACCCGCACCATTGTAATTTTACTCGCCGTCGTCATTGTCTTCCATGTCCTCCTCCAGCATGCCCGTCAGCTCTCCATCATATGCGCCCACGACGCAGACGTTCACAAACTCGCCCGTCTTCACATGGCGCGAGCTCGTAAACCAGATGCGCCCGTCAATGTCGGGAGAATCGGCATACGTTCTTCCGTAGTAGCAGTCCTCGTCCGGGTCATACCCATCGCACAGGACCTGCATGATTTTGCCCTCGCAGGATGCATTGTACTCGTCCATGATGCGCGACTGAAGCTCTCCGATGATTTCCGCGCGCTCCTGCGCGACCTCTTTGTCGGGGTATTCCATCAGCGCTGCCTTTGTTCCCTCCTCGGGAGAGAACGCAAACGTTCCGGCGCGCTCGAGCTTGAACTCTTTCAAAAACTCACACAGCTGCTGGAACTCTTCCTCCCCCTCGCCGGGAAGACCCGTAATAAGGCTCGTGCGGATGACAAGCCCCGGAATGCGCGCGCGCAGCTTTTTAAGAAGCTGCTTCACATACTCGCCGTTTCCGCGGCGGTTCATCGCACGCAGGATGTTGTCGTTGATGTGCTGGATGGGAATGTCCAGATACTTGACGATCTTCGGCTCGTTTGCCAGCACGTCAATCAACTCCTCAGACATTTCGTCCGGATAGAGATAATGTACACGCACCCAGACAAAGCCGTCGATGGCGCAGAGCTTCTGCAGCAGCTCCGCCAGCTTCCGCTCGCCGTACAGATCGATGCCGTAGCGGCTCGTGTCCTGCGCAATGACGATCAGCTCCTTGACGCCGCTGTCCGCCAGATCCTGCGCTTCTTTTAACAGCTCCTCCATCGGGCGGCTGCGGTAGCGGCCGCGCAGCTGCGGGATAATGCAGAACGCACAGTGGTTGTCGCAGCCTTCTGCAATGCGAAGATACGCATAGTGCTCCGGCGTTGTTAAAATGCGCTGCGGCTCCGGCTGAGGGGCGTTGATGTCGCCGAACTCCGAGACGAGCTCACCGGCAAGCACCTTTCCGACCGCTGAAACGATGTCGTAATAAGACCCGGTTCCAAGCACGCCGTCCACCTCCGGCATTTCCTGCACAATCTCCATCTGATAGCGCTGTGCCAGACATCCGGTCACGAGAATCTTGCCGATTCTGCCCTCTTTTTTCATTTCGCCCATCGCCAGGATGTTGTCGATTGCCTCTGCCTTCGCGTCCTCAATGAAGCCGCAGGTGTTGATGATGACGAGGTCTGCCCCGTCCGGGTCCGGCAGAATCTCATAGCCTGCCACGCGCAGCAGAAACAGCATCTGCTCGGCGTTAACCTGATTTTTTGCGCAGCCAAGGCTGATCATGCCAATGCTCTGGCTCATTCCATGTCCTCCCATGTGTCTTCTTGCGTCTGTTCCAGCGAGAGCGACGCCTCATACCGGCGCAGCCCCGCCTGAATGTCGTGATAGCTGTGACCGCGCCGCAGCAGCGCGTCCACGGTTTTCTTGATCTGCTTTGCATCGAGCGTTCTGCCATCCAGCTTCCGACGTAAAAATGTGTCAATCGCGCCGTCCATCTCCGGCAGCTCTTCCAGTGCCTCGTCCCAAAGCTCCTTTGGGATGCCTTTTTCATAGAGGATGCTTTTTGCGCGCGCCGCGCCGTAGCCGCGCATGGAAGCACTGCGCACCAGCTGCTTCGCCGTTTCCAGATCATCGATCAGATGCAGCTCCTCCAGCCACGCAACCGCCGCCTCGGCATCTTCCTCGCTTTCGCCCTTCTGGACCAGGCGCTTTTGCAGTTCCTTTTTGGAAAGCCCGCTTGCAGTTAAGATCCGGACCGCGCGCTCCTTGCAGGAAGCGAGGCTCTGCGCGTTCTCAAGCGCCAGAAACACCTCCGGTGTGACCTCTGCGCCGGGCGTTAAGCCCAGCTCCACCACTTTAAATGCCGGAGCCTTGAGCCGCTTGCCGTCTTCAAAGATCAGGCGCAGATAATTCGGAGAATCCAGCGGCTCAAGCTTTTCAAGTTTCATCGTTGAAGTCGTCTGCCGACACGTTCACCGCTTTGCTTGCCGGTGCAATGGGCGGCTTTGCGCGGCTGCCCTGCAGCTTCCACATATTCTCGCGGACCTCCTGCTCAATGCGGTCCGCCACGTCGGGATGCTCCTGCAGATAGAGCTTTGCGTTGTCTCTGCCCTGTCCGATGCGCTCGTCTCCGATGGAGAACCAGCTGCCGGACTTGTTGATCAGATCCAGCTGCACCGCAAGGTCCACCAGCTCTCCCCACTTGGAGATACCTTCGCCGTACATGATATCGAAAATCGCCTCTTTAAAGGGCGGCGCAACCTTGTTTTTCACAATCTTGGCGCGCGTGCGGTTGCCGACAATTTCGGTGCCGTTCTTAATCGCCTCGGTCCGGCGGATATCAATCCGCACGGAAGCGTAGAACTTGAGCGCGTTGCCGCCCGTGGTTGTCTCGGGGTTTCCGTACATGACGCCGATCTTCATACGAAGCTGGTTGATGAAGATAACAACGCAGTTCGTCTTCGAGATATTGCCGGCAAGCTTGCGAAGCGCCTGGGACATGAGTCTTGCCTGCAGACCGACAAAGGTATCGCCCATCTCGCCTTCAATTTCCGCGCGCGGGGTAAGCGCCGCGACAGAGTCGACGACCACCACATCCACTGCGCCCGAGCGCACGAGCGCGTCCGTAATTTCGAGTGCCTGTTCGCCGGTGTCCGGCTGAGAGACGAGCATGGAGTCAATATCCACGCCGATTCTTGCTGCGTAATCGGGGTCCAGCGCATGCTCGGCGTCTACGAACGCGACCTCGCCGCCGCGCTTTTGCGCCTGCGCCACGATGTGCAGCGCCAGCGTCGTCTTACCGGAGGATTCCGGCCCGTAGATCTCGATAATTCTGCCCTTGGGCACGCCGCCTATACCGAGCGCGGCATCAAGTGCCAGAGAGCCGGTTGGGATTGCATCGACCTGGAGATCAGGCCGGTCACCCAGACGCATAACCGCGCCCTTGCCGAAGTTTTTCTCGATTTGCCGGATAGCAGTATCAAGAGCCTGTTTCTTGTCGTTATTGGGAGTCTGATCGGCTGTTTTTTTCTTTTCCATCGTCTCAGTTCCTTCCTCTTTTGTGTATAGACTTACTATAACACATTGTTTGAGAAAAATCAAACGTTTGTTTTATTTCTTTTTCCCTCTGACAGCGCGGACAACGCCGCGCAAATCTTTCCGCAGAACAATATCCGTATATCCGTATTCCTGAAGAATCATAGATACGGCCATATGCTGTCCAAGGCCAAATTCAAAGCAGAGGTATCCGCCGTCTGCCAGCAGATGGGTAAAGTTTTCTACGACGGCGCGGTAAAACGCCAGCCCGTCTTTCCCGCCGTCCAGCGCAAGGGCAGGCTCGTATTCCTTTACGGACGGCTCCAGCCGCGCCATTTCTTCGCTCGTCACATACGGTGGATTGCAGACCAGCGCGTCAAGTGTGCCGACAAAACTAGGTCCTCGCTTCCGTGCATCCAGCCCGACCGCTGTCACACGGTTCATAAGCTTCAGCCGCTTGATGTTGCGCTTGGCAACCGCCAACGCGGGGCGCGAGATATCTGCAAGTGTCACATGGGCATCAGGCAGCTGGTGTGCAATGGCGAGGCCGATACAGCCGCTGCCACAGCAAAGATCCAGTACACGCGGTTCTGTTCTGCCGCGCAGGACATCGAGCGCAAGATCAGTAACCGCCATGGTGTCATCGCGCGGGATGAGCACATCCGGCGTGACCTCCAGTGATATTCCATAGAAATCCCATTGTCCGAGGATATAAGGCAGCGGTTCATGTGCAAGCATGCGGTTTACATACCCATTCAACTTATCCTCGATCTGTTCGCTGGCGTATAAGTTCGAGTCTGCAAGCACGGCCGTCACGGATTTTCCAGAGGCAAATGCCAACAGTTCCCGTGCGGCCATGGAGGCATTCTCCCCTTCCGATGGCAGCAGCGTCCGGCGGGCCTGAAGATAGAGGTCGCCGTACTTCTTTACCATCGGTCAGTACCAGTCTCGTCCGGAATGACGAGTTTCAGCGCCTCAATAGCAACTTCCAGCATGGAATCATCCGGCTCGTTGGTCGTAAAGTGTTGGAACCACATACCGGGTGCAGAAAGCGCGCGCGTCAGGCCATTGTCATGGCGGCCGACAAAACGATTGCACTCATAGCTGATCGACACGACGAACGGCAGGAGTGCAAGCCGGATAAGCATACGGACAAGCATATTGCTGGTCGGGAAAACAGCGCTTACGAGCGCAAAAAGCAAAATCGAAATCGCAACGACAACAAACAGGAAGCTTGTGCCGCAGCGCGGATGCAGGCGGGTCATGCCGCGGCAGTTTTCAACTGTCAGCGGAAGCTGCGCTTCATAGCAGCGGATGGTCTTATGCTCTGCACCGTGATAGGAAAAGACGCGCTTCATGTCCTTCATCCGGGAAATCAGGATCATATAGCCCATAAAAATTGCGATGCGAATGACGCCCTCAATCAGACTACGGATGACAGCATTATGGATCCAACGGTCAAAAATACCGCTCAAAAGTGTCGGCAGCAGGAAGAACAGGCCGACAGAAAACAGAACGCCGAGAAACACAGAAAAGGACACAACTGCTTTTTCCAGCTTCTCACTGCCAAGCTTCTGCTCCAGCCACTGTTCAAATTTGGATGGCTGTGCATCGGCCTCATCTTCCGGAAAGAACTCCGCCGAATACATGAGTGCTTTCACGCCAGACACCATAGACGAAGCAAAATTCACTACGCCGCGGATCAGCGGCCATTTGGCAATACCGGTGCGCTTTTTAAGCGGCTCGACCTTTTTGACAAGGCCCTCTGGGCCGCGCACGACGATAGAACGCTTGTCCGGCCCCTGCATCATAATGCCTTCAATCAGTGCCTGACCGCCGATGAGTGTTTTAAATTTTTCCTGACTGACAGGATTGTTTTCTTTTTTCATGCAAACCTCTTATTCTTCCCCAGTGGGGATGCTGATCGTAACAAGCGTGCCGCCGCCCTCCGCATTTTCCAGTGTCAGCATTCCGCCGTGCATGGTAACGATCTCCTCGCAGACGGCAAGTCCGATGCCGCTGCCACGGGCTTTAGAACTGCCTTTATAAAATTTCAGCTTGACGCGCGGAAGTTCTTCTTCCGGAATACCGGGCCCATAATCCCGGATGCGGATGACAACAGAAGTTCCTTCATGTGCGATGGATGCGTCGATACGCTTGCCCTCGCCACCGTGTTTGGCTGCGTTGTCAAGAATGTTCAAAAACACCTGACGCATACGCGCAACGTCGCACGGAATCTCTGGAATCTCCTCATCGCAGCCGTCATAGTGCAGACAGATTCCCTCCTGCTTGAGCCGGTTGCCGTACATAAAGACCGTATCTTCAAATTCCGCCAGAACATCGGCCGTTTCGACATGGAGTGTAAACCGCCCGTCCTGCATTCGCGTGAATTCCAGCAGTTCCTCGACCATACCGGTAAGTCGCTTGGCCTCACGCGCAATGATCACAACGCCGCGCCGCGTCTCCGCGTCCAGATTTTCGGATGTCAGAAGCGTTTCACCCCAGCCGGAGATGGCCGTAAGCGGCGTGCGCAGTTCGTGCGACACAGAGGAAATAAATTCCGTCTGCGTTTTCTCCGCTTGACCAATCTTGACGGACATATCATTGATGGTACCAACCAACTCGCCGATCTCGTCGTCATACTGACCGGGGATCTGCACGCCGTAGGAGCCGGCGGCAATGCGCTTGGCCGTCGCGTTGATCTGCGAGACGGGCACCAGAATGGACTTGATAAAAAAGCTGCTCAGGAAAAAGATCGAGCCAATAAACAGCAGGCCGATCGTGATGGCAATCAGTGCGATCATCAGGATCTGAAGATCCGCATTGCGCAAACTTGTTACATAGCGCAGCACGCCGATCACTTCGCCGTTTGTATAGATCATCGGACTGGAAACGGCCAGAATGCGCTCCCCTGTCAGCGGGTTTCTACCCTTGTAGTGCCGGATCTGCTGGCTGTCGATCGCCTGCTGAATCTCGGGCGTCGAGGCAGAACGTCCGGCAAATTTTCCATAGGAGGAAGCGACAAGCTTTCCATTCGCAGAAATAAATTGCAGTTCCAGCCGGTCCTTTTCTTCAAAGGTCTGTGCAAATTTGATACAGGACTGATAATATTCCTTGTAACTCTGTGAGATGTAATTGCTGAAAAAATCGGTCGTTGTTTTCGCCTTGTTTTCAAGGCCGGAGCGAAGGTTAGTGTCGTAATACGCCGCTACAGAAAACACTACACCAAACACACAGGCTGCGACCAGCAGCATAATCACGCCTACGTTATTGACGAACCAGCGCCGCTCAATGCCGGACAGGCGTTTCTTTTTCTTCAAAAAGCCTCACCTCGCGCCTTATGCGCCCCACTTGTAACCAAAGCCCCAGACCGTTGTAATGTAGGTCGGATTTGCGGTGTCGTCCTCGATCTTAATGCGCAGGCGGCGGATGTTCACGTCAACGATCTTGAGTTCGCCGTCATAGTCCCGGCCCCAGACCGCAGCAAGAATATCCTCACGAGAAAGTGCCCGTCCTGGATTCTGCATGAACAGCTTGACGATGGCGTATTCCACCTGCGTTAGCTTGATGCGGCGGCTGTCCTTATCCAGCGTCCGGTTGCGTGTATTCAAAACGAAGGGGCCGTGCTTGAGTTCGATTTGATTAGAAGACCCGTCTGAATCAATACGGCGGTACAGCGCGTCGATGCGTGCGGTCAATTCCGCTGGACTAAAGGGTTTGGTCATATAGTCGTCTGCGCCTGTCATCAAGCCGGTGATTTTGTCCATCTCCTGGCTCCTTGCAGTTAACATAATAATACCGATTTTTTTATCTGTCGCCCGGATGTTGCGGCAAACCTCAAATCCGTCGATGCCTGGCAGCATAATATCGAGGATCGCAACGCCGACATCTGGATTGACCTTCAGCAACTCCAGCGCCTCTTCACCGGTTCCGGCCTCCACGACCTCATATCCAGCGCGCTTAAGATTGATGACCACAAAGCTTCGGATGCTGACCTCGTCTTCCAAAATCAAAACCTTTTTCATTCTGTTTTGCTCCTCACGTCTCTCCCGAATTCCAATCAATATGAATAAAGTGGAACATGTCCTTTAGTCTGTCTTCCGACAGTTCGGAAGCCCACTTTCCTGTTCCAAGCTTTGCTGCATAGGCAACATCGCCCTTCTCAGCCAGAATCAATCTGCCGTCTGCGGATGCGAACTCATATCGGTTTTCACCGGAAAACTCATAGACTGTAAAAATCAAATCGCCGCGCCGTCCATTTTTCCACTGCGAAAACGCATAGCCGCGCACGCCATCCGTCTCTGCGCTGCGCGTGATGCAGAACTGGTTCTGCCAGCTGTCTGGAAGCTTCAAAAACCACCCACCAGAAAAACTGTGATAGGTCGTCAGCTTTGGAAGGCTGCGCCCTTCCATATCAAGGTTATACCAGCTGATTGCTGCATCATTTTCATCAGATCCCTCTGCTGTCGGAAGCGGCAGGATCTGCGGCAGTTCAATCAGTCCATCTTCGTCAATATCAGCGGCATAGACATAATAACTGCGAACAGTGGAAACCGCACTTTCTGCCTCATGTGCAGTAACGTTTCTGAAAGTACCGTCCTGAAAGGCAAACACGTCGGTCACAAGGCTGTTATTTTCATATGCGCTTGCAACAAAGACAGCGGGAACATCCTTCATCAGATTCCCACTCAAAATGCGTTTGACTTGGGATGCGCCAGCGGTCAGATACGCTTCCGGTTCGCGTTCCAGCTGCCCGTCCTTCCAGTGATAGAGTTCTGCAACACCCTGCGGCTGCTCTGCGTCAAAGCGGAGAATAAAAATATCTTTCCGACCGTCGCCGTCAAGATCGGCTACGCGGTATTCCGAATAGTTGGCGTTCATCAGTTCGGACACATGGCCGTCTGCGTAGGAATAAGCGCCGAGCGATTGCAGAACATCGGTGGACAGCTGCCAGCCGATGACAAGTTCGATCCCTGGTCGATCTGTCAGCTGTACATATTCCACGCTTGCAAAGCTGGTGCCATCGCCCTCAATCACATCTGTCAGGTGATAGTCTCCGTCTGCGCGAGAAAAGATACAGGCTCTGAGCGGCTTGTCTCCTGCTGCTTTCAAAAATGCAATCGCTTCGTCCATGCCATCGCCGTCGAGATCGGCCAGCTGCACAGACTGCTGGTTTACACCGGACACCGGCGCGGCATAGGAAGCATTTTGGCTGGTCAGGACTTTTTCAATCGCAAGTTCCAGCCGGTCATACTCGTCAGAATGCCGCGGCAGCGTATATAACTCGTCAACTGTTTTGACAAAGCATCCCGTCAGCAGCAGTGTCAACGCCGCAGAAAGCAACGCAAGTCCCAGCTGTTTCCTGCGCAATCGTCCCAACTCCTTTTCAACTCTTTATAGTATAACATGTCAAGTTACAAAAGTGTAGCGAATTTGTAAAAAACAAGACTACTTCACAACTACATTTTTTTCGCCAAGCTGTTCTCGCAGTTCCTGCAGCATTCGCTCGTCCAGCGCACATGCTCCGCCCATCCGTGCACCAGTATCGGCGAAGTAAATGACAGCCCGTGCTCTTCCGGGGAACATTTTCAGGATTGGCAAGACCTTTTTTGCAGATTTCTGCCCGGAATTCTCGATTTTCAGATAGACAGTATGCGCCTGTGCCGCTGCCTGACGAGCAGTCTGCGCAGCATCAAGATCCTTCATGTCCCCAACCTGCATCACGCGGTTCACAACCATCTGCGGCGGTTTTTCATCGCGCACAGAGATGCGCCCATTCAGGATAACAGCGGCGTTTTCATAGAGAAGTGAACCATATTGGTTCAAAATCGTGGAGAATGTCAAAAGTTCCATGGAACCGGTGTCGTCCTCCACTGTGACGTATGCCATCATGGAGCCGGAGCGCGTGGTCTTCATCTTGATTGCCTCCACGATTCCAGCGATATTCACAATCTGCTCATCCTGATAGGTCTCGTCGCCATTTTCAAAGCACTCAAGAATCTCGCCGATAGGCACAACATCCATGCCGCGCAGCAGAGGGCGGTACTCGTCCATCGGGTGGCCAGATAGATACAGTCCTGTTGTCTGCTTTTCCAGATTCATTTTCTCCTGTACACTCATTTCTGGAATATCCGGCACCTGCACAGCAGGCATAACGGCGGCGCTGTCCTCGCCGGACAGCAGATCGAACAAGCCCATTTGACCGTCGATGTTTTTATTTTTCCGGCTGGCAGCAGCGTCGAGCACTAGTTCGTAAATGCGCAGCATCTGGGCACGGTTGAGTCCAAAACTGTCGCAGGCGCCTGCCTTGATGAGATTTTCCAGCGCGCGCTTGTTCAGATCTGTCCCGTACATACGGGAGGCAAAATCCTCAAGACTGGTGAACTTTCCACCCTGTTCGCGCTCGTTCATGACCTTCTGAATAAAGCCGCGTCCGATATTCTTGATCGCCGCCAGACCGAAACGGATTCCGCCTGGCACAACAGTGAAGTTATCATTGGATTCATTGATATCCGGCGGCAGCAGCGCAATACCCATCGCACGGCACTCGGAAATATACTCAGAAATCTTGACTGAACTGCCCAGCACTGACGTCATGAGCGCCGCCATATACTCACGCGGGTAATAGCATTTGAACCACGCAGTCTGGTACGCGATCACCGCATAGCAGACGGAATGCGCCTTGTTGAACGCGTAGTTCGCAAAATCATACATCTCATTATAGATTGCTTCCGCCGTCTGCTCCGGAATGCCGTTTGCGACGCAGCCGGTGATATTGCGCGAGGCGTCGCCCCGGATAAAGGCCCCGCGCTCCTTTTCGATGTCCTTGACCTTCTTTTTGCTCATGGCGCGGCGCACCATG
>ERZ779869.3895-NODE-3895-length-11134-cov-3.935283_pt1 | contig 11134 bp, 8 predicted proteins | sample MGYA00511557_ERZ779869 | MGnify/ENA primary metagenome ERZ779869 (study PRJEB29588, sample SAMEA2154620) | human gut metagenome | biome: human gut; feature: human-associated habitat; material: faeces | place: Denmark | collected 2008/2010 ...
TCAAAAAATGTTTCGGTGGGTAAACAGAGGGGCAAAAGGAATTGCCCTTATAGATGAAACCACGCAGAAAACAAGACTTCGATATGTATTCGATGTTCAGGATACCCATATGGTAAATGGTGGAAGAACACCGTATCTGTGGAAGTTACAGGAAGAACAGCAGGAAGCGGTACTGCTTCATTTGGAAGAGGTTTATGGATTGGAAGCGAAAGATACGGAAAATCTTTCAGATGCTTTGATGGCAACCGCTAAATATATGGTGGAGGAAAATCTGGAGGAGTATCTGGATGGTCTGTTGTATGTGACAGAGGGAACCTATCTGGAAGAACTGGAGGAAGATACCATCCGCAGTGAGTTCCGAAGTCTGTTGACGGACAGCATTTATTATACTCTTGCTTCCAGATGCGGACTTGATCCAATGGAACGGCAGGAGGAAATGGATTTTGTACATATTACAGATTACAATCGCCTCTCTGTGCTGACATTCATTGGAAATGCCACAAGCAGAGCGAGTGAATCAGTTCTGGTGGATATTGGAAGATATGTACATCGCATTTCATTAGAAGAAATGAAAAAAGGTATTGAAAATTCAGAAGAAAGGAATTATAATAACTTCAACACGTTAATTTGTGAAAGCAAAGAAAATAACGATACTATTACAGAAAAAGAATATTCACAGGAAAATGAAGGAGGAAATGAGTATGGCACTGACATATCATCGAAAAGGGGATTATCTGTTTCCAAACCTGACAATTCAGGAAACAGAAGCACAGATCGGGAAATACGGAATGCTGCGGAGGACATTTTTGAAGGAGTACAAGAACAGCCTGTACCAGAGCTTGTTGCTGACCGGGAAACTGAACAGCCATCTGGAGGAGATCGAGAAAGCGGCACAGGAGAGATTGGAAGTACTGATGGAGAAACTGTTGGAGAAGAATCCGGCACCGTCGAAAGAGGAGAACCCGATGGCGTGGACAGCACATATGAACAGTCTGACGGCAACAGCGGAAGAGAGCATTTTGACGGAATTGGTATACAGTTAATTGAAGATACAAGTGAAGATCAGTTAAGTAAAGCAGAGGAAGAAATTGCCTCTGCTTTATCTTTGCCAGAACTTCCGTCTGTAAATGAACAGAAACGAGAAATTGAAAACAGAGTAGCTGCCCTTTATGCAGGAGAGATTGCCATTCCAAGTGAAGTGGTCGATGAGGTTTTAAGAACCGGCGGAAACCGAAGCAAGAGCCAGCTTCGTATTATCTATAATTTTATGAGTGAGCAGACACCGGAGGAATATACGGAGTTTGTGAAGCGGGAGTATGGGACTGGTGGAAAAGGCTTTGAAATCAATGGTATGGAGTATTCGGTCTGGTTTGATGAAACCGGATTGCAGATTGCAGTAGGACATACGGTTACGGATCAGATTCTGGATAAGGCGTTTTTATCTTGGGAAGATGTGAGTGGACGTATCCATCAGCTTTTGAAACAGGGTGAGTATGCACCACAATCTGTACTTGACGTTGCAAGGGAAAATGCGATAAAGGAACATGCCCAGGCACTTGCCTATATGAAAGCGGATATGGCAGAGGGTGTAGCGGAACTTGTTTTTGATGAAGAGGATTTACCACATCTTCGCAGTATTTATCCGGAAATAACAGATTATCTGGAAGAAAAGTTGTCAGATTCGCAGTGGCTGTCAGATATGAATGAGCGTCTGGAAGGACTGGCAATGGCTTATGAGGAAGATAAAAGCATTATGCGGTTCCGTACCTATAACCCGGTCAGAATATCCGGTCAGTTCCAGAAATTTGCTGCAGAAGTGATTCCATACAGTGCCAGGGATGGGTTTGCATGGCAGGAACATAAGGTGTTTATTACCCAGGACGAAATAGACGCTTTTCTTGCTGGTGGAGGTCCGTATTCCGATGGCAGGCTTTCTACTTATTCCTTTTATCTATTAAATGAAGATGATAAAGCCAGAACGGATTTTATCAAGGAAAGATATGGTACAGGTGGTTGTAGCCATGCTTTATGTGGTGCAGATAATTCCCATGCAGATTATGACGGAAAAGGGTTGAAACTGGAGAGAGGAACCTATGGGAATCCAGATACTTCGGTGGTGCTTCCCTGGGCAAAAGTGGCAAAAAGAGTTGGCTATCTGATTGATAATCAACAGTTTTTACGTTCTGCTGATTATTCCCATATGCCAGATTATGAAAGGGAACGAATTGCAGGGAAAGTGATCAGCTTTTATGCAAGACTGCCAGAAGAAATTGAGCGTCCATTTAAACAGGATTTCTTCAATGAAGAAGCAAAAAAAGAATTACCTGCTATGCTGAATGATTCGGAACAGGCACAGAAACTGTTACAGGCGATGGACGATGCACTGGCAATGCTGCCATTGGATTTTGAATCAGTAAATGAAACTTATGAGAAGAAATTACAGCTTTTAACAGAAGTACATCAGTATGTGGAGGGCAGCTATACGATTTTCCCGGCACAGGAAGTAGCAGAGCAGACGGAAGGCTTGACAGGATACCAGATGTCTTTATTTGACATTATGAGTAATTCTGAACCAGAGGAAATTACGGAAGAACCGGAAGTAGAAGAATCGGTTGCAGAAGTGGAAGAGATACAGAATGAAGAACCAGAGGCAGATTCGCATATATCCTTTGAAGAAGCAAAAAAATTGTGGGAAGATGGCTTTTATGAGGATGATTATGTATTAAAAAGTCGTGTAGGCGAACTGATCTATGACAGTATGGATACAGTTGGAAAATCTGTAGAGGATTTTTCCGAGGAACAGATGGCTGTTATCCGAAAGCTGGCTGAACAGGAGCGTATGTTAGAACCAGTACTGAATCCAGACTTTTCACCGGAACAGATACAGTTGGTTTCTGACATTTCAGAAAAAATCTGGAATGATAATGGCAGATGGCAGGAGGATATGATCGAGCCATATACAGATCATGTCATGAATCCAGAAGAAATTACCAGAGTACGACAGGAACTGGATTTACAAGAATCAGAATCTGAGCCAGAAGATGTAGTTGTACAGGAACAGTGGGACGAGAATGTATTTGAATATCAGGGGTATCATTTTGAAGCAGTGGGGATTCTTCCGCAAGGTCTGGAAGGGAAAGAACTGGTAAACCAGACAAGAGGAAATACAGAATTGCACTTGACCACCTACGAGCGAGAAGATGATATTTTATATTCCTATGCAGGATTCTACGAAGCGAGTGGTTCATCAAAAGCTGATATTTTCCGGTGTATGGAAACCGGACGAAATTATATTCCAGGGGAGAACGAACTGTTTGGCTATGAGGGAGAATTTTTATATGTTGGAGTATAAAACTATGCGAATGTTATGTATGTTTGATTTACCAGTAGATTTGCCAGAAGAAAGAAAGGCTTATCGAGATTTTAGAAAAAACTTAATAAAAGAAGGCTTCATAATGATACAATACTCGGTATATGTAAGAACTTGTCCAAGTAGAGAGTATGGCAATCGTCTAGTAAGTAGAGTAAAAAAGTTTGCTCCGAGTAAGGTAAATATTCGTTTATTAACAATAACGGAAAAACAATATAATGATATGAAAATTATTGTGGGAAGTAGAAAATTGAATGAAGAACGAGTAGGGAGTGGGAGGTTTACAGTAATATGAGATTAACAATAAAAAATTTCAAAAAAAGATATTGACATATATAGTACAAAATAGTATTATTGTATTATGCAAGTAATACAATAATAGAAAGGAAAAAAATTGTGGATTATATTTTTGATAATGATAGACCAATTTATGTTCAACTAGTGGAGAAATTAAGGATTGAAATAATTTCTAATAAGTTGAAAACAGGAGAAAGAATTCCTTCGGTAAGAGAGCTAGCACTTACTGCGAGGGTTAATCCTAATACAATGCAAAAAGCATTGGCTGAATTAGAAAATGAGGGCTTAATATACACTGAAAGAACAAATGGAAAATTTGTAACTACTAACAAAGAGCTAATTGAAAAAATAAAAAAAGAATTGGCAGAAGAAAAAGTGAATAAGTACCTTCAAGACATGCAAAATATAGGTATAAGCTACAAAGAAGCGGTAGAATACTTGCAAGAACTAGGAGGAAGGAAATAAAATGGAATTATTAGAATGTAAAAACTTATGTAAAGAATTTGACAATAAACCAGTATTGCAAGATGTTAATTTAAAAATTCCAAGAGGAAAAATAATAGGACTTTTAGGAAAAAATGGTGCTGGAAAAAGTACATTAATAAAATTAATAAATGACCTATTAACACCTACAAGAGGAGAAATATTAATTAATGGAAAAAAACCAGGAGTAAAGTCAAAGGAAATTATATCGTATTTACCAGAAAGAACATATCTAGATAAAGAAATGACAATAAAACAGGTTATAAAATATTTTGAAGAATTTTATGAAAATTTTGATTCTCAAAAAGCAATTAAGTTATTGAAAGACTTAGATTTAGATATCAATAAAAAAATATCAAAAATGTCAAAAGGTATGCAAGAAAAACTCCAATTAATACTTGTAATGAGTAGAAACGCAGAGCTTTATATTTTAGATGAACCACTAGGAGGGGTTGATCCAGCAACAAGAGATTACATATTAGATACAATACTTTCTAATTTCTCTGAAGGAGCAAGTGTAATAATATCAACACATTTAATTTCAGATATTGAAAGAATATTAGATGAAGTAATTTTCGTTGATAAAGGAAAAATAATATTAACATCTTCAGCAGATGAATTAAGAAACAAAGAAAAAACATCAATAGATGAGATATTTAGGAGGTATTTTAAATGTTAGGAAAAGTATTAAAATATGACTTAAAATGGGTATATAAAGTAGTAGTAGTGTTTTATATTTTAGCATTTATATTTTCAGTAATTGGCAGAGCATTAAGTGAAATTGAGGATTCAGTTATATTTTCAGTAGTTACACAAATTGTATTTGGAATTGCAATAAGTATGATGGTAAGCAGTTTAATTAATTGCTTAATGAGGCTGTGGGCAAGATTTATTAAGAACATATATAAAGATGAATCATATCTTACACATACTCTACCAGTAGAAAAAAATACAATATTTGCTTCAAAAGTAATTTCTGCATTAATATGTATTTTTACAACAACAATTGTTATAATAGCTTGCTTATTTATATGTTATTATTCGGAAGCAAATATGCAAGTACTAAAACAAGTATTGGAACTTACTGCTTCGACTTATAATACAACAGTTTTAAATTTATTACTATTAGTTTCTTTAGTGATATTCTTAGAATTAATGTTTATAGTATTAGTTGGATATATAGGAATAATATTAGGATATAAATCAAATCAAAATAAAATGATAAAAACAATTATAATAGGATTTGCATTATATATGATATCACAAGTAGTTACTCTAGCATTAATTTCTGCTTTAGGACTATTTGATTCAAATGTTATGAATTTAATTAATACTACAGACACAATAAATATAGATGCAATTAAATCTGCTATGTATGCAAGTATGGGAATATATGTAATTTATATCGCCTTTTACTATATGATAGGGAAAAAGCAACTAGAGAAAGGTGTTAATGTAGACTAAGCTAAAGTTATGTAAGGGAAAAAGATTAATAATTGAAAAATTATTAATCTTTTTTTGTAGTCACTTACTTGTCACTTTAAATGTAATATAATAAAGTTGTTCTGAAGCATAATATATTTATTTCTCAAACCTTGTGTATTACACCCCCAATATGCTTCAGAGTAGATGATAATAAAATAATAGTGAGAGGAGAAAATCTTATGGAGATATTAAAAGTAGAAAATCTTACAAAGATTTATGGAAAAGATGAAAATAAAGTGGTAGCACTTGACAATGTATCTTTTTCAGTTGAAAAGGGAGAATTTGTAGCAATAGTAGGAGCAAGTGGCTCTGGAAAATCTACATTGCTTCATCTAATAGGAGGGGTAGATAGACCATCATATGGAAAAGTATATATTGATGGAAAAGATATATACAGTTTTAATGATGATAAATTAGCTATTTTTAGAAGAAGACAAGTAGGACTTATTTATCAGTTTTATAATTTGATACCAATTTTAAATGTGGAAGAAAATATTACATTGCCTCTAAGCCTTGATAATAGAGAAGTAAACAAAGGAAAACTAGATGAATTGTTAAAACTACTAGGACTTGAAGATAGAAAAACACATTTACCAAATGAGTTATCTGGTGGACAGCAACAAAGAACAAGTATAGGAAGAGCACTTATAACAAATCCTACAATAATTTTAGCAGATGAACCAACAGGAAATTTGGATTCTAAAGCAAGTGAAGAAATTGTAGAATTATTAAAAAAGTCAAATAAAGATTACAAACAAACTATAATTATGATAACTCATAATTTGGAAATTGCAAAAGAGGCAGATAGGATTATTAAGTTAGAAGACGGCAAAATAATTTAAACTACAACTTATTTCAAACCATAAATATATAATATTTTCAATTTGCAAAGCTCTAAGCAGACCAACTAATAGCCCAAATTTAAGTCATGCGTCTGAACACTAGTGTAACTTAGAATTTAAATTAGTAAGGTCGCTTCTCATTTCAAATATTATATATTTAAGTTTTGAAAATAACTGTATTAATAAAGATTGGAGGAAAATGTAAAATGGAATTGTTAAATAAATTAACAATGAAAAATTTAAAATTAAATAAAAAGAGAACAATTGTAACAATTATCGGTATAGCTTTATCAGTTGCATTAATTACAGCAGTAGCAAGTCTGTTCTTTAGCGCAAGAAGTAGTTTAATAAGGTTCGAAATTAAACAAAAAGGAAATTTCCATTATTGTTTTTATGATGTTCCGCTTCAAAATATAAATGATTTTAAGGGAAATAGAAAAATAGAAACAATGTATTTAATGCAAAATTTAGGATATGATTATTTAAATGGTAGCAAAAATGAGTATAAGCCATATGTTTGTGTAAAAGCATTTGACAAAAATGCTTTAGAAAATTTGGCAATCAATTTACTAGAAGGAAGACTTCCTGAAAATGAAAACGAGATTCTTGTTCCAAGCCATACAAAAACAAATGGTGGAGTAACTCTTAATATAGGAGAAAAAATCACTTTAAACCTTGGCACTAGAGTATCAGATGGGGAAGAGCTTAATCAAAATAATCCATATTTTCCTGAACAAAACGAAGAAATTATTAACACAACATCACATACATATACAATTGTTGGTATTATAGAAAGACCATCTACAGAAATAGAGGGGTATTCTGCACCAGGATATACTTTTATAACTTATATGGACAACGAAAACCTTACAGGCGAAAAATTTGATGTATTTGTAAGGTACACAAAAGAAGGATTAAAAGATGATTTAAAAGTAACTGCAAATATTTTAGGTGTAGATGAAGAGGTATATAAAAAATTATATGGTGGCGATGAATTCTTAGAAACAGATGAATTTTTAGAGCTAACTCAAAAATTAGGAGAACCTAAATATAGAACAGATATAAATAGCTATTTAATTCTTTTAGAGACTGGAATAATAGGAGATTCTACATTAAAAGCATTGGGAACAGCAGCTATAGTCGTGGTTATAATAATTATAATTACATCAGTATTTTGCATAAAAAATAGTTTCGATATTTCAATTACAGAAAAGACAAAACAATATGGAATGTTATCAAGTATTGGAGCGACAAGAAAGCAAATAAAGAAAAATGTACATTACGAAGCATTTATTCTAGGACTTATAGGAACACCAATAGGAATACTAGTTGGAGAATTAGCTGCATATATACTAATAACTATAAGCAATCATTTATTAAAAGATGCTTTGAGTGTTGAATTAATATTTAGTTTCTCTTGGATTGCAATTATATTTGCTATAATATTATCCTTTGTAACAATATATTTATCTGCAAGAAGGAGTGCAAAAAGGGCATCAAAGATTACACCAATTACTGCAATTAGAAATAGTGAAAATATAAAAATAAAATCTAAAAAAATTAAATCGCCTAAATTAATAAATAAAATATTTGGTATAGGTGGAGAAATATCTTATAAAAATTTAAAAAGAAGCAAAAAGAAATACCGTACAACAGTAATAAGTATAATAGTTTGTGTATCTGTATTTATAGCACTTAGCTCATTTATAAATTTGGTATTTAATGTAATAAAGGTAGAATATCAAAATAAGGATTACAATATACAGATAAACTATGCAACAAGTGCAGACATGGATGAGAAAATGAAAGAAATATATAATTTGGATGGTATAAAAAGTTATTCGGTTATTTCTAATAGAGGTTTAAATTTTACAACAGACAAATATAGTAAAGAATATTTAGAAATATATCCAAATGTAGGAAATGAAACTTATACTGATGAGGATGGTACAGAACATACAATTACTAACTATATTAGTGTGTATTCAGTAAATACAGAAGAATTTACAAGATATGTAAAAAGTTTAGGGTTAAAATATGAAGAAGTAAAAGACAAAGGAATTTTAATTAACAATGTTTATGAAATGAAGAAGGTAAATGATAAATATATACAGGTAGAAATTCCTATGTATAATTTTAAAGTAGGAGATATTATAAAAGGATATATTGACAATGAGAGGGATGGTAAAAAGGATTGTTCAATAGAAATTGCCAAAATAACTACTGAAGTCCCTATGGGAATGAGTAAATATCAGAGTGGAAATGCTTGTATATTTATAGATGAAAAATTAGAAGAAAATATGATGGGAGACAGTTATTCTAAATATGTATACATAGATTCAAAAAATGCAAATAAAACACAAGAGGAAATTGAGAAAATATTAGGAAATGCAGATTATAGGCTTATGAATATAGACGAAGATACTAAAATAATGGATTCATTTTATACTTTAGTTGCAATTTTCTTATATGGATTTATAACAGTAATAGCCTTAATTGGTGTAACTAATATATTCAACACAATTACTACAAATATGAATTTACGAAGAAGAGAATTCGCAATGCTTAAAAGTATTGGAATGACTAAGAAAGAATTTAATAGAATGATAAGACTAGAAAGCTTTTTCTATGGCATGAAATCTTTGATTATAGGAATTCCAATAGGGTGTGTGTTATCATATTTAATTTACAAAGCATTAGTTAGTGGAAGATTAATAATCAAATATCAATTACCAATAAGTGCAATAATAATATCCGCAATAGCTGTATTTCTACTTTTAACAACAATTATGAAGTATTCTATAAACAAAATTAATAAACAAAATATTATAGAAACAATAAGAAATGACAATATTTAGTGAATTTGATTAGTTCTACCAAATGTGCTATAATAATAACGACTTTTCAACAGGAAATGGAGCCCTATGATTAAGGGCTCCATTTCAATTAAAAAATCTTATTTTGTAATGAATTTATGCTATAATTAGATGGAAAGGTAAAAAAACATGGAAATATTATTAATAGAAGATAACTTAAGTATAGTAAAAGGACTAGAATACTTATTTAAACAAGAAAATTATAACTTAAATATTGCAACTAATTTAAAAGAAGCAACACAAATAATTATGGAAAGAAAAATAAGTCTTATAATTCTAGACATAACTCTTCCTGATGGAAATGGCTTAAAGTTTTATGAAAACATAGTTAGAAAAAACAATATTCCAACAATTTTCTTGACAGCACAGGATGATGAAGAAACAATAGTAGAGGCATTAAATATGGGAGCAGATGATTATATTACTAAACCATTTAGTGTACGTGAATTAATGGCTAAAATAAAAGCTAACTTACGTAAATTAGAACAAAAAACAGATATACCAACAATAGAAGATGACACAGAAAAGGAAACAGAACAAACAATTAATATTGGAAACCTAGTTTTAGACTTGGAAAAAATTGAAGCAAGAATTGATGGCAAGTCTATTGATATAACCTTAAAAGAATTTGAGTTTTTAAAATATTTAGCGTTAAAACATGGACAAGCAGTAACAAGAGAAGAACTTTTAAAGAATGTATGGGAATATGACTATATAGGAGACGAAAGAACTGTTGACGTTTTGGTAAGAAGACTTAGAAAGAAAATCAAAGATGATACAACATCACCCAAAATACTTGCAACAAAGAGAGGTATAGGATACTATTTAAAAACGGATTATCCTGATAAGCAAAGAAAGGATTAAGCTAAAAAATGTTTAAAAGTGTACAGGTTAAAATAATACTAATAATAATGGTATTAGCCATTTTAATGTTCCTTAGCTATGGCATATATACAATACAAGAGCTACAAAACAGTAACATACAAAATGAAATAATTAACAAAAATATTTTTGCATTTATTATAATAACAGCAGCATTTGTGGGTATTTCAATAATTGTTATATGGTTTACATCAAGAGTGATTACAAGACCAATATATAAGCTAATTAAAAGTGCCGAAAAAATTGCAGAAGGTGAAGAATTAAAAATTGATAATTCAAAAAGAAATACAGAAATTGATGGACTTATACAAGCATTTGATACAATGACAGTTGGACTAAATGAAAACTTAAACAAAGTAACAAGACAGAAAAAGCAAATAGAAACAATACTACAATATATGACAGATGGAATTATGGCATTTGACTTAAATGGAAATATAATACACATAAACTCAGCTGCAATAACATTATTAGGGCTTACAGGACCAAAAAATAATTTTAACGAGATTTTTAAAAGTATAGATTTAGATGTAAACCTGGAAAAAATAATATATCTAGAAGATTGGGCAAAATCAGAGAGAAAAATAATTAATGTAAAAGATAAATATTTAAAAATATTTTTTGTAACATACATTCATATCAACATACCCATTTATTCCATCTATTTGTGCCTTGTCTGTAAATTGCCATATATCATAAGTTTTTGAATATTTATCCAAATTTGATTGAATTTATTCTAAGAATAGGCAAATTTCGGGCCTGCGTTTTCCGACCATTTCGGTGATTGCGGTGGAAAAGCGGTTCTTTTCTGGTTTACATTCACTTTGACGTCGGTTTACAATGCAGTGAACTGCGGTAAAACAGGCGGTTCCTTGCACAGCAGGCGGAAGGTTTCACGG
>ERZ779869.3902-NODE-3902-length-11118-cov-10.896411_pt1 | contig 11118 bp, 5 predicted proteins | sample MGYA00511557_ERZ779869 | MGnify/ENA primary metagenome ERZ779869 (study PRJEB29588, sample SAMEA2154620) | human gut metagenome | biome: human gut; feature: human-associated habitat; material: faeces | place: Denmark | collected 2008/2010 ...
AGAACTGAGGACGATAGTTGTTGAAGAACGGGGTGTGACGGCCGCCCTCGTCCTTGTTCAGGACGTAAACCTGACCAACAAACTTGGTGAGGGGGTGAATGGAACCGGGCTTGGACAGAACCTGGCCGCGCTCGATCTCGTTCTTGGCAACACCACGGAGCAGGGTACCGATGTTATCACCAGCCTCGGCGTAGTCGAGCAGCTTGTGGAACATTTCGATACCGGTGACGACGGTCTTGCGACGCTCGTCGGTCAGACCGATGATCTCGACTTCCTCGCCGAGCTTCAGCTGGCCACGCTCAACACGGCCGGTAGCGACGGTACCACGACCGGAGATCGTGAAGACGTCCTCAACGGGCATCAGGAACGGCTGGTCGGCCTTACGGTCGGGCGTGGGGATCCAAGTATCAACAGCGTCCATGAGCTCGTGCATGCACTTGTACTCGGGAGCGTCGATGTCCTTGGACTCGGAGATCAGGGCGTTCAGAGCGCTGCCGCGGATGATCGGGGTCTCGTCGCCGGGGAAGCTGTAGAAGTCGAGCATCTCGCGGACTTCCATCTCGACGAGCTCGAGCAGCTCTTCATCGTCGACCTGGTCGCACTTGTTCAGGAAAACGAGAACGGAAGGCACGTTGACCTGACGGGCGAGCAGCAGGTGCTCACGAGTCTGGGCCATGGGGCCGTCGGAAGCGGCGATGACCAGGATAGCACCGTCCATCTGAGCAGCGCCGGTGATCATGTTCTTGATATAGTCGGCGTGGCCCGGGCAGTCGACGTGGGCATAGTGACGGCCCTGAATCTGGGCGTTGTCCTCGCCGGTCTTGTAGTTGTGGCCAACGCGGTCGAAGGTCTGGTACTCAACGTGAGCGGTGTTGATGGTGATACCACGCTCGCGCTCTTCCGGAGCCTTATCGATGGAGCTGTAATCGGTGTAGTCAGCACCGCCCTGCATGGCGAGGAACTTGGTGATCGCGGCGGTCAGGGTGGTCTTACCATGGTCGATATGACCGATGGTACCAATGTTTACGTGGGGCTTGGTACGCTCGAATTTCTGCTTAGCCATTAGAGTGATCCTCCTATGAAAAAATTTCGTTGTTTGCCGGTGTCATTTACATACACCGGTATTTTACCGTAAAACGCGGTATTTTGCAATACCTTTTTATCAGGCGCGGTTCGTGCGCTGGTTGATGATCTTCTCCTGAATGTTCTTCGGGATCTCGATATAATGCGCGGGCTCCATCGTGTACTGGCCGCGGCCCTGCGTGCAGGAGCGGAGGTCAGTCGCGTAGCCGAACATCTCAGCCAGAGGAACGAAAGCGTCGATCTGCTGCGCGCCGCTGCGGGCCTCGAAGCCCTGGATCTGACCACGGCGGGAGTTGAGGTCGCCGATCACGTCGCCCATGTACTCGTCGGGGACGATGACGCAGACCTTCATGATCGGCTCGAGCAGCGTCGGGCCGGCCTTCTGGCAGGCCTCCTTGAAGGCCATGGAGCCGGCGATCTTGAACGCCATTTCAGAGGAGTCGACCTCGTGATAAGAACCATCGTACAGCGTGACCTTGACATCAACGACCGGGTAACCGGCGAGAACACCGGAGAGCATGGCGCCCTGAATACCGGCATCGATCGCGGGAACGTATTCCTTGGGGATCGCGCCGCCGACGAGGGCGTTGACAAACTCGTAACCCTTGCCGGACTCGTTGGGCTCGACATGGATCTTGACGTGACCGTACTGACCCTTACCACCGCTCTGACGGGCGTACTTGGTATCCTGATCGACAGCTTTGGTGATGGTCTCCTTGTAGGCGACCTGAGGAGCGCCGACATTCGCCTCGACCTTGTACTCACGGAGCAGGCGGTCGACAATGATCTCCAGATGGAGCTCACCCATACCGGCGATGATGGTCTGACCGGTCTCTTCATCGGTGTAGGTCTTGAAGGTCGGGTCTTCCTCAGCCAGCTTCATCAGCGCGATGCCCATCTTCTCCTGACCGGCCTTGGTCTTGGGCTCGATGGCGACGCGGATCACGGGCTCGGGGAATTCCATGGACTCCAGGATGATCGGAGCCTTTTCATCGCAGAGCGTATCACCGGTGGTGGTGTTCTTGAGGCCGATGACGGCGCAGATGTCGCCGGCGTAGCAGCACTCGATATCCTCGCGGTGGTTGGCGTGCATCTGCAGGATGCGGCCGATGCGCTCTCTCTGATGCTTGGTGGAGTTGAGAACGGCGGTACCGGTATTCAGAATACCGGAGTACACGCGAACGAAGGACAGACGGCCGACGAACGGGTCGGTCGCGATCTTGAACGCGAGACCGGAGAACGGAGCGTTATCGTCCGCGTGACGGACATCTTCCTCACCGGTATCGGGGTTCACACCGTCGATCGCGGGGATATCCACGGGGGACGGCATGTAGTCGACGATCGCGTCCAGCAGCTTCTGAACGCCCTTGTTCTTGTAAGAGGTACCGCAGGTGACAGGAACCATCTTATTGTCAATGGTGGCCTGACGGATGGTCTTGCGGATGAGGTCCTGAGGAACGGGCTTCTCTTCGAGCGCCAGCTCCATGATCTCGTCGTTCAGGTCAGCGCAAGCGTCAATGAGCTTGGTGCGATACTCCTGAGCGAGCTCGAGCATGTCCTCGGGGATCTCCTCGACGCGCATGTCCTTGCCGAGCTCGTCGTAGTAGATATCAGCGTCCATCTCCACCAGGTCGATGATGCCCTTAAAGGTATCTTCAGAGCCGATCGGCAGCTGGATGGGGACAGCGTTGCACTTGAGACGGTCGTGGATCATGTGCAGAACGTTGTAGAAGTCCGCACCCATGATATCCATCTTGTTGACGTAGATCATGCGGGGGACCTTGTAGTTATCGGCCTGACGCCACACAGTCTCAGACTGGGGCTCAACGCCGCCCTTGGCGCAGAGAACGGTCACAGAGCCGTCCAGAACGCGCAGGGAGCGCTCGACCTCAACGGTGAAGTCGACGTGGCCCGGGGTGTCGATGATGTTCAAGCGGGTCTGCGGGAACTGATTCTTGCTGCCCTTCCAGTAGCAGGTGGTGGCAGCGGAGGTGATGGTGATACCACGCTCCTGTTCCTGAGCCATCCAGTCCATCGTGGCGGTACCGTCGTGGGTCTCGCCGATCTTGTAGTTGACGCCGGTGTAGTACAGAATACGCTCGGTAGTCGTGGTCTTGCCAGCGTCGATATGGGCCATGATGCCGATATTTCTGGTGTTTTCCAGAGAGACTTTTCTTGCCATAATTCTCTCGTTCCTCCGTTACCAGCGGAAGTGGGCGAATGCCTTGTTGGATTCGGCCATCTTGTGGGTATCTTCGCGTTTCTTCACGGCGCTGCCGGTGTTGTTGGCAGCATCCATGATCTCGCCAGCCAGGCGCTCGGCCATGGTGCGCTCACCACGGGCGCGGGCATAGGCCGTCAGCCAACGCAGACCGAGGGTCTGACGACGGGCGGGACGGACCTCCATCGGCACCTGATAGGTGGCACCGCCGACGCGGCGGGACTTGGTCTCCAGGCTGGGCATGATATTCTCCATGGCCTGGTTGAAAACATCGAGAGGCTCGTTGCCGGTCTTGTCCTTGATCATGTCGAACGCGCTGTAGACGACCTTCTGGGCGACGCCCTTCTTGCCGTCGAGCATCACGCTGTTGACGAGCTTGGTCACCAGGACGCTGTTGTACATAGGATCGGGCAGAACTTCTCTCTTGGGAACATTACCTCTTCTGGGCACTTTGCTTCCCTCCTTCTTATAATTTAGAAATCATAGGTACTCGCGAATGGGGCTCTCCCCCATCGTGTTCCGGCCTGCCAAAGAGGTGAATGACACAAAAATATATATCAAACCTTTTCGGCAAAGCTCATTTCAAGGTCGCAGCCTTACTTCTGCTTCGGGCGCTTGGCGCCGTACTTGGAACGGGACTGCATACGGCCCTGCACGCCCTGAGCGTCCAGAGTGCCGCGGATGATGTGGTAACGCACACCAGGGAGGTCCTTCACACGGCCGCCGCGGATCATGACCACAGAGTGCTCCTGCAGGGAATGACCGACGCCGGGGATGTAAGCGGTGACCTCATAGCCATTGGTGAGGCGGACACGGGCGATCTTACGAAGAGCGGAGTTCGGCTTCTTCGGGGTCGCAGTACGAACTGCGGTGCAAACGCCACGCTTCTGGGGAGAGGCGAGGTCGGTCTCCTTGTTCTTCAGCGTGTTAAGACCATACTGCAGAGCCGGGGAGTTGGACTTGTAAGTCGACTGCTGTCTGCCCTTGCGAACCAACTGGTTAAAAGTAGGCATTCTTGTTTCTCCTTTCCTGAAATGATGTGATATATATTTTTTACAGGATATCGGTAAAATATCCCGAAAAAACCTTAATTTCTCAGAACGGCGATCACCGCCGCACCAACGGCGATGCCCGCGCTGTGGCCAAGCTGCGCCATCGTGGCGCGATCGTCGATCTCGATGTTCTCTTCGCGTGCGAGCGCTTCGATCGGCGCAAGCACGGCTGGATCTGCATCGCAGGCGATATACAGCTTTTCCGCGCGGTGTTCCCGCAGTGCACGCATCGTCTGCTTGATGCCCGCTACCTTGCGGCAAGTGGACAGATCCGGCGTCACGGCAGGTCCCTCCTGACGGTATGACAAATTCCGTGGGACATACCCACGCAAGTTGAAATTATACCATGAGGCACACAAGCCGTCAAGCGTTTTTTATGGCTGTCTACACAAAATAATCGCTGAAACGACGGGCTTTTCCCGAATTTTTTTGTGCGTTCCGCGCCGGCGCGTCAAACTTTTGAAAAGAGGCTGTCAAACTCTCCCTTTTTCCGCCAAAATGGCAAAAAAGAGACGCGGAATTTTCCGCGTCTCTTTTTACCTATTCAATACGTGAGGTCTTAACTCACACTTCGACGGCATTCGTGATGATGCGCGGCTCGTGCGGCTCTTCCTCGGGCTTCTCAGGCTCGGGAACGATCTCCTCGGCAAACTCGCGGTAGGCGTTCAGGCCTGCACCGGCGGGGATGAGCTTACCGATGATGACGTTCTCCTTCAGACCAACAAGGTGGTCGACCTTACCCTTGATGGCGGCTTCAGTCAGGACCTTTGTGGTCTCCTGGAAGGACGCGGCGGACATCCAGCTGTCGGTCGCAAGAGAGGCCTTCGTGATACCCATGAGCAGCTGCGTGGCAATGGCTTCCTGCAGCGGCTCGCCGGTCTCGGCGTTGACCTCGCCCGCGGCATTGCGCGCGCGGATCTCCTCGTTGGCATCCTCATACTCAAGCAGATCGACCATGGAGCCGGAGAGCAGGTTCGTATCGCCGGACTCCTCGACGCGCACCTTGCGCATCATCTGGCGGACGATGACCTCGATATGCTTATCGTTGATGTCAACGCCCTGCTGACGGTAAACCTTCAAAACTTCCTGAATGAGGTAGTCATGAACGGCGGACGTGCCGCGGATACGCAGGATATCGTGCGGGGACAGCGCGCCGTCCTGCAGCTGCGTGCCCTTGGCGATGACGTCGCCATCCTTCACGCGAAGGCCGGTGTGCGGCACCGCGTAGATGCGGTTGTCGCCGTCGTCCGCGGTGACGATGATGTTGAGCAGGCTGCCCTTGGTCGCCTCTTCGAAGCGGACCTTACCGCCGATCTCGGCGAGGGTCGCCATCTTCTTGGGACGGCGCGCCTCAAACAGTTCCTCGACTCGCGGAAGACCCTGGGTGATATCGCCGCCCGCAACGCCGCCGGTGTGGAAGGTTCGCATCGTCAGCTGCGTACCGGGCTCGCCGATGGACTGGGCCGCGATGATACCGACCGCCTCGCCGGGGCCGACGGGCTTGCTCGTGGCAAGGTTCATGCCGTAGCACTTCGCGCAAACGCCGCTGTGGGCCTTGCACGTAAGCACCGTGCGGATCTCGACGGAGTGGATGTCGAACTTCTCCATGAGGTCGGCATCCTCGGGGGTCATCATGTGATCCTTGGAAATGAGGACCTCGTCCGTGCCGGGCTTCATCACGTCGTGGACCGGATAGCGGCCATTGACGCGCTCGGAGAACTTTTCGATGACCTGGCCGTTCTCGCTGATCTCGCTGATCGTGATGCCGCGGGTCGCGCCGCAGTCGTCGGAGCGGATGATGACATCCTGGCAGACGTCGACCATTCGGCGGGTCAGGTAGCCGGAGTCTGCCGTACGAAGAGCCGTATCGGCAAGGCCCTTACGGGCGCCTCGGGAGGAGGTGAAGTATTCAAGGACGGACAGACCTTCGCGGAAGTTTGCCTTGACCGGGATCTCGATCGTCTTACCGGCGGTGTTGGCCATCAGGCCGCGCATACCGGTCAGCTGACGGATCTGCTTCATCGAACCACGGGCACCGGAGTCCGCCATCATGAAGATGGGGTTGTAGCGGTCCATGTTCTTCTGCAGGGCGTCGGTGACGTCCGCGGTGGTCTTTTCCCACTCCTTGACGACGGCGCGGTAGCGCTCATCCTCGGTCATGAAGCCCATCTTGAACTGGTCTTCAATGTCGACGACGCGCTGCTCGGTCTCGGCAATGAGGGTGTACTTTGCCGGCGGAATGGTCATATCCGCAACGGAGATACTGATGGCCGCACGGGTGGAGAACTTGTAGCCCGTGGCCTTGATGTTATCGAGCACTTCGGCCGCGATGGTGAAGTTGTGCAGCTTGATCGTGCGGTCGACGATCTTGCCGAGCAGCTTCTTGCCGCAGACCTCGGTGATCTCGTAGTCGAAGTAGTTTTCGGTCGGCTCGCCGTTTTCATCCACGCGCCTCACAAAGCCAAGGTCCTGTGGGATGTTGCGGTTGAAGATGATGCGGCCGATGGTAACGCGCACGACCTTGCTGCCCATGGTGCCGTCCGGCATCTGCTTGACCGTGCGGACAAGGATGGGCTGGTGGATACCGATGAGGTGGTCGTTGTAGGCGAGCATGGCCTCGTCCTCGTCGCGGTAAACGTGCAGATTCACGCTGGCCTTCTCTTCGTCGGTCAGCTCGTCGTAGCGCTTGCCGGCAAGGGCAAAGTCAATGTCCTGCGGCCAGAACTCGTCGTTATCCATCTGGGAAACGCCGTTTTCAAAGCGCTCGAACGTGAGGTAGTAGGAACCCAGAACCATATCCTGCGTCGGCACCGTGACAGGGCCGCCGTCCTGAGGACGCAGCAGGTTGTTGGCAGAGAGCATCAGGATACGGGCCTCGGCCTGCGCCTCGGCAGACAGGGGCACGTGAATAGCCATCTGGTCGCCGTCGAAGTCCGCGTTGAACGCCGTGCAGTTCAGCGGGTGGAGCTTGAGGGCGCGGCCTTCAACCAACACCGGCTCAAACGCCTGAATACCGAGACGGTGGAGCGTCGGCGCGCGGTTGAGCATGACGGGGTGATCCTTGATGACGACGTCGAGCGCGTCCCAGACCTCGGTGCGGCCCTTATCGACCATCTTCTTGGCGGACTTGATGTTGTTGGCGGCGCCGTCCTCGACGAGCTTCTTCATAATGAAGGGGCGGAACAGCTCGAGTGCCATTTCCTTCGGCACACCGCACTGGTAGATCTTCAGCTCAGGGCCGACGCAGATAACGCTACGGCCGGAGTAGTCGACACGCTTGCCGAGCAGGTTCTGACGGAAGCGGCCCTGCTTACCCTTGAGCATGTCGGAAAGGGACTTGAGTGCGCGGTTATTCGCACCGGTGACGGCGCGGCCGCGGCGGCCGTTGTCGATCAGCGCGTCGACCGCTTCCTGCAGCATGCGCTTCTCGTTGCGCACGATGATGTCGGGCGCGTTGAGCTGAATGAGGCGCTTTAAGCGGTTGTTGCGGTTGATGACGCGGCGGTAGAGGTCGTTCAGGTCGGAGGTCGCGAAGCGGCCGCCGTCGAGCTGGACCATCGGACGAATTTCGGGCGGAATGACGGGCAGCACGTCGATGATCATCCACTCGGGCTTGTTGCCGGAGATGCGGAACGCATCCACGACCTCAAGGCGCTTGACGATGCGGGCCTTCTTCTGGCCGCTCGCGCTCTTGAGTTCGGCGTGGAGCTGCTCGGACAAGGATTCGAGGTCGATCTGCTGGAGGAGCTTCTTGACGGCCTCGGCGCCCATACCGGCGTCGAAATCGTCCTCATACTTCTCGCGCATATCGCGGTATTCCTTCTCCGAGAGGATCTGGTTGCGCATCAGCGGGGTCTCACCGGGATCGGTGACGATATAAGCGGCGAAATACAGCACCTTTTCCAGGATGCGGGGGCTGATGTCGAGCAGCAGGCCCATGCGGGACGGAATGCCCTTGAAATACCAGATGTGGGAAACGGGCGTGGCGAGCTCGATGTGGCCCATGCGCTCGCGGCGGACCTTGGCGCGCGTGACTTCCACGCCGCAGCGGTCGCAGATCTTGCCCTTGTAGCGGATCTTCTTATACTTGCCGCAGTGGCACTCCCAGTCCTTCGTGGGGCCAAAGATGCGCTCGCAGAACAGGCCGTCGCGCTCGGGCTTGAGGGTGCGGTAGTTGATGGTCTCGGGCTTTTTGACCTCGCCGTAAGACCATTCACGGATCATCTCCGGAGAAGCGATGCCGATCTTGATCGCGTCAAACGTTGCGTAACTCATTTTCTATATGCTCCTCCTTTTCTCAGTCTTCCTGATCGTCGCCGGCAAAGTCGGCATTGACTTCATCATCAGCGACATATTCAAAGCCTGCGTCCTCGAGCTCGGCTTCATCGGCGAAGGGGTTACTGCGGTGGCGCTCATCCTCGGCGTCCATGCGGGCGAGGTTGAACGTATCCATCGCGTCTTCGTCTTCCTTGAGCTCGATCTGGTTGCCATCGCGGTCGAGGACCTGAACATCGAGGCACAGGGCCTGGAGTTCCTTGACAAGGACCTTGAACGACTCGGGCACGCCGGGCTGCGGGATGTTGTGGCCCTTGACGATGGACTCGTAGGTGCGCACACGGCCGGTCACGTCGTCAGACTTGACCGTCAGGATCTCCTGCAGGGTGTAAGCTGCGCCGTAGGCCTCGAGGGCCCAAACTTCCATTTCGCCGAAGCGCTGGCCGCCGAACTGCGCCTTGCCGCCGAGCGGCTGCTGCGTGACAAGGGAGTACGGGCCGGTGGAACGGGCGTGGATCTTATCGTCGACCAGGTGGTGCAGCTTGAGGAAGTACACGTAACCGACGGTGACCTTATTGTCGAAGCGCTCGCCGGTACGGCCGTCGTACAGCCAGCTCTTGCCCTCGGGGTCGAGACCGGCCTTGATGAGCTCCTCGCGGATGTCCTCGTAGCTCGCACCGTCGAAGATCGGGGTCGCGACCTTGTAGCCGAGGGTCTTGGCGGCGTAGCCCAGATGGACCTCGAGCACCTGACCGATGTTCATACGGGACGGAACGCCCAGCGGGTTCAGCACGATATCAAGCGGCGTACCGTCGGGCATGAAGGGCATATCCTCCTGCGGCAGAATGCGGGAGACAACGCCCTTGTTGCCGTGACGGCCGGCCATCTTGTCGCCCGGCTGGATCTTGCGGCGCTGCGCGATGTAAACGCGCACGACCATGTTCACGCCGGGGCCGAGCTCGTCGCCCGCCTCGCGGGAGAAGACCTTGGCGTCGACGACGATACCGCTCTCGCCGTGGGGTACCTTAAGGGAGGTGTCGCGCACTTCGCGCGCCTTTTCGCCGAAGATGGCGCGCAGCAGGCGCTCTTCCGCAGTCAGGTCGGTCTCGCCCTTGGGCGTGACCTTACCGACGAGGATGTCGCCGGCGTGGACCTCCGCGCCGATGCGGATAATGCCGCGCTCGTCGAGATCTTTGAGCGCGTCTTCGCCGACGTTGGGGATGTCGCGGGTGATCTCTTCGGGGCCGAGCTTGGTGTCGCGTGCGTCAAGCTCGTACTCTTCGAGGTGGATGGAGGTGTAATAGTCCTCGCGGACAAGGCGCTCGTTCAGAAGAACGGCGTCTTCGTAGTTGTAGCCTTCCCAGGTCATGAAGCCGACGAGGATGTTGCGGCCCAGAGCGATCTCGCCCTGATCGGTCGCGGGGCCGTCGGCAAGGACAGTGGGATCTTCCCACACGCCGTTCTCGTTCAGGCGGCGGCCATGCACGCGCTCGCCGACGTCGACGATCGGATGCTGGTTGATGCACGTGCCGTGGTTGGAGCGCAGGAACTTCGTGAGCTTGTATTCCTTCGTCTCACCGTTGTCGTAGGCGACAGTGATGGCGCGCGCGTCCATCTTGGTGACGATGCCGTCGCCCTCGGCGAGGATGACGACCTCGGAATCCATGCAGATCTTATGCTCCATACCGGTGCCGACGATCGGCGCCTCGGGGCGGAGCAGAGGAACGGCCTGGCGCTGCATGTTCGCGCCCATCAGGGCGCGGTTCGCGTCGTCGTTCGGCAGGAACGGGATCATCGCCGTCGCGATGGAGACCATCATACGCGGGGAGATATCGATATAGTCGACGCGGTCACGGTCGACCTCGACGATCTCGTCGCGGTGGCGGCAGGTGATACGCTGGTTGACGAGACAGCCGTTTTCATCGACAGGCTCGGCAGCCTGACCGACGATGTACTGGTCCTCGACGTCTGCGGTCATGTATTCGATCTCGTCGGTCACGCGGCAGGTCTCGTGGTCGACCTTGCGGAACGGCGCTTCGATAAAGCCGTACTCATTGATGCGGGCGTAGGTCGCGAGGTAGGAGATCAGGCCGATGTTCGGACCTTCCGGCGTCTCGATCGGGCACATACGGCCATAGTGGCTGTAGTGCACGTCTCGCACTTCCATGTTCGCGCGCTCGCGGGAAAGGCCGCCGGGGCCCAGAGCGGACAGACGGCGCTTGTGCGTCAGCTCGGCGAGCGGGTTCGTCTGGTCCATGAACTGGGACAGAGGGCTCGATCCGAAGAACTCCTTGATCGCCGCGGTGACGGGGCGGATGTTGATGAGGCTCTGCGGGGTGACGATGTCGAGATCCTGGATCGTCATGCGCTCGCGGATGACGCGCTCCATACGGGAAAAACCGATGCGGAACTGATTCTGCAGCAACTCGCCCACACAGCGCAGACGGCGGTTGCCGAGGTGGTCGATATCGTCCTTATAGACGATGC
>ERZ779869.3905-NODE-3905-length-11109-cov-6.654243_pt1 | contig 11109 bp, 7 predicted proteins | sample MGYA00511557_ERZ779869 | MGnify/ENA primary metagenome ERZ779869 (study PRJEB29588, sample SAMEA2154620) | human gut metagenome | biome: human gut; feature: human-associated habitat; material: faeces | place: Denmark | collected 2008/2010 ...
GTCCTGCTACACGCTGCCCCCGTCCGTCCTGCTGCACGCTGCCCCCGTCCGTCCCGCTGTTGCGTCCCCTCCCCCGTTGTTTCCGTCGCCGGCCTCATCTGCCTCCCCCGTTGTTTCCGTCGCCGGCTGCGCTCTTATTTCCCATAATTACGGACATCAGCCCCTGATGCAAAAAAAATCTTCCTCCGGGGGTTGACTTTTATTTTTTTCCTCTTAAATATGTAAAGCTTTTGAAATTATTATAAACTCTAAATATTATTTGGTTATGAAACATGTATTGAAAAACAAGAAGAAAACGGGAATCATTTTGAGTGTATTGTCCTTATTGCTGGCACCCGCTGCCTTTTGTACGGCGCATGGCGTACCGTTCTGGCAGGGACTGGCAGTCTGGGTCACGGTATATGCCGCCGGGGCTGTGGTTTTGTGGGGAAGAATAAAGCTCTCCCAAGCTTAAACAGCTGACATATACGGTTGCAATTCCCGGCATCTTGCCCCTGTTTTCTTTCGTAAAGAGCGCGTCAGTTCCCCAACCGGAAAGCGCGCCTTTTTTTATTTGCGCCTATGTCGCACGAAGCCGCCTGCCGCCAGCCCCGTCTCCCTCCCGCCTCATAGGCCGCACCGCTCTTCCGGTCAACGCCGTATCATAAGCAGCACCGCCTCAGCCCCCGCCCCGCATCACGCGGCATTTTTTTGTCAAAAAAACGCTTGCAATTTGCCGCAGGCTGTGTTATCCTCACACCGTTTTAGTTAATTTTATGTCTTATTTAAAAATCATTTTTTATGAAAATTATTAGAATTAATCCTCAGGCAGCCGATGGCGCCAAGGAGAAGATTGTACGCGTGTTAACCTTTGCCAACGGCAGTTACGCCCTGCATTTTGCCGACAAAAAAGGTCAGAGTTTCCTCGCATTGTATGACTGGCAGGGATATCTGATTAAAGAAAATGTCCGCGCCGAAAGCGCATACATTTTCAAAAACGGAAGTTACATTCTGCTTTACGAACCGACCAACAACGTGGCCGGTGCCGGCAAAGTCCGTTTCCGCCGCGAATACCGTATGTTCACGCGCAACGGAAGGCTTGTTTTTGACGACATTTCGAGTTTTGTACCGCTTGCCGGCGACTGGGTTGTTTTGTTGCAAAACGGCGTCAAAACCCTGTATGACGACAAGTACAACAGGATTGACGGCGGCACCTGTTACGACTTCGTCAAGTTCGACGGCGGTTATGCGCGCGTTACGGCCCGCGAAATTCCCGTCGGCGAAGCTGCGCCGCTGATGCCCGGAGACGCCGGAAAATGGCTTCCCTACAACACCCGCCTCAAAGCCCTCTATCGCGGCACGTCCGCCAAAACGGCCGGGCTGGCGTATGATTGGGAGCTGTTTGACGAACAGGGAAACGAGATGTATTCGGTTAACAACGGCCTCGCTGTTTTCGGCGGCGGCTATATGCTGACCCTTTACCACGACGGCAAAGTCTTTTTCCACTATCCTGACGGAGCCATGGGCGCAGAAACATCGCTGTATTCCGGAGCGCGCAAAAACATCGCCTGTCTGGTCAACCTGACTCTGACAAAGATGTCTCCCAAAGAATGCAACGGACAGACCGGCATGACATACCGTCTGAGCCGCGAAACCAAAAACAACGTGCCTTTGGCTTATCTGCTCAGGGGAATCAGCGACGTGTACGAATTTTCCAACGGAAATTTCAGCTGCGTCTGCGACGGCAAGCTTTGCTTCTTTGAAGAAAACGCCGAGGAACCGCTGTTGACGCTGCCAACCGGCGAAAACGTCTGTTTCCTGCCCGACGGGCGGTACTGGAACATCGACGAGAAAACGCTGTGCAGCCAAAGCCACAAGGTTCTGCTGGAGCGCGTCGACGCTGTTGCCGACCTCGGCGAGTGGTACATTGTCAGCCAGAACGGCACCCACACGGTGTATGATTCTGACGGCAACCGCATCGCCGGAAAAGTTTGTTTCATCCGCAAAATCAACGGAATTCTGGTTCTGCGGCTTGAAAACGGCCAAATCGGCCTCGTGCACCGTTACGGAAAAGCGGTTCTCCCGCCGATGGACGAATGGCGCTATGTCTTTGAAGAGCGCGCATTCTGAAATCATCTGCCTGAAATTAAAAAAACGTCCGATTATCGGACGTTTTTTTATTACCTCAACGCCGGCCGCCCGGCCATCTGCCGCCGGCAGTTCTTCCGCCGCCGCCACGTGCCAGTCCGGCTCATCTGCCGTCTTTCATTCCCCGACGGTATAGTCCTCTTCATACGCCACGTTATGGCGGATACCGCGGTAATGGTTCAGTCCGAGTATCCTCCCGGCATAGTCGATATTCCCCTGCGAGCGGTAAAAGCCCATTGCTTCGCGTTTCTTTTCCGCCGCTGCCGAAATGTCCAGATAATGCGTCGGCATCGCCATCGCACCCCAGACTTCATAGTAAACCGGCACCGCCTTCACCGCGCTGTTTTCCCGGCGCAGGCGGCGGAAAAACGCCGACACGACAACATGGTCTTTATGGCTGTCCAGCCCGTGCGGCATAAACACATAGTCATACCCCGACAAATCCAGTTTTTGAAACAGGCGGTAAGCCTCAATCAGATTGCCGTCTTCCGCCCGCATAAACTGATAAAACCGCACGTCAAAAAACTGCATCACCTCTTCGAATTCAGCCTCGCGCACCCGCCGCACCTCATCGGGCTTGGAACGGTCGCCGCCCTTGGCGCCGTCGGTCAGAAGGATAACGTCGCACTGCGGCCCGTACAGCGCCAGCAGCCCGCCGCAGCCGATAGTTTCGTCGTCCGCATGCGGCGCCAAAATGCAGATTTTATCCGTCGGTTTAATCGCCAGCGGTTTCGGCTTAACCAGTTCCGGCAAATCATAACCATGCAATTTACTCTGAATCCAACGTCTTAATTTGCGCATCATACCTCCGTCCGTTTTTATTGCATTAATCTTCAGCACACACCGGCTTCTGCTCCCATGCCGCAGCGGCTTTCGCCCCGCGCGCCTGCACCGGTTTTCGCTACTTCTGCTCAACCCTCTTAACCAATGCCCAGGCAACATAGTCCGACATCCTCTTATGCCAGACGAAACTTTCTCCTTCGCCGAGCGGCAGTGGCGCCTCGCGGCGTTTCTTGTATTTGCGCAGGATATACGATGCTCCGCCCCACCTGAGCGTCAGCTTGTTCAAAACTTTCCAGTCCGGGCGCCAGCTCGCCGAATAGCGGTGCACGGCGTAAGCATCCTTGTTGTCGGTGCCGAAGTGGTCATAATCGTACACGAACGAATTGGGATAAAACTCTATCCGCCCCGACTTGACAAACGTTTCCTTCAGCCCGTATTTTTCAGTCAGCACGTCGGCAAAATACGCAGGGTTCGGCTTCAGATTAAAACTCCCGTCGGGATTAACAAACGCCAAATCGTCATAAACCGCCAGCAAGTCTTTGACCACGCCGTTGTGCGGCACCGCCCCGACCAGCGCCGGGTTCAGCCCCCGTGCCGACCCGCACTTCTGGCAGCCCATAAAATAGTCGTGCTCTAAAAACTCATCAAGCGGCTTAATCACCTCTTCATCGGTATCCATATAAATTCCGCCCTCGTGGTACAGCGCATACAAACGGACGTAATCCGACGCAAACGCATACTGTTTTGCCGCAATTGCCTCCCGAAAATAACGGTTGTCAAACTTGTCGATGCAGTCGTTGCCCCAACGCACGATTTCATATTCCGGCAGCACCTTGTGCCACGTTTCCATACATTTTTTCTCAATCTCGCCGAAATCTTTGTCGCCAAACCAGACGTAATGGATTTTCTTGGGTATCATGCTCATTCCTTTGCTGTCAGTTATTTCCCTTCTGCCCGTGCCGCAGCAGCAGCCAATCCCCCAACCGCAGCCACAGTTATGCCTCCGCGCTGCCATTGCCAACCCGTTCGACACCACATGTCCGCAATCGCACCCGGCACACAGCCAGAAGTCTATCCTCCCCGGCAAAAAAATCCATCACTTTCGTCCGCTTGTACACAACCCGCTTTTTCTGCATTTTTCCTCCCCGATAAAAAATTGCTTGCAAAAATATTTTTTATTGATTATGGTATGCGTCAGCGTCGGGGGTTTCCAATCCGCCAGCACGGTTTCGGGACTTAGCTCAGCCTGGTAGAGCGCTTGCTTTGGGAGCAAGATGCCGTTGGTTCGAATCCAATAGTCCCGACCAATACTAACAAGCCCTGCCCTTGCGGCGGGGCTTTGTTATGTCCGAAAGGCCGGCTCGGGATTTGAAACGACGACCGTCAATACGCGGAACAACTATTGTCATTCCGGTTTCTTGGAGTGTTTGGCAAGATGCCTCCGGCCAACAGAAAACACCCGAATGCTGTCGGGCGTCTCTTGCGTTTCCTCTCGTCCGGTCCCTCTGGCAGTCGTTCTCACGCCTCCCCCGCGGCGGACTGCCGACGTTCTATCCGTTCATAATGTGCGGTAAATCCGCGCCAGCACAAACTCCCGACATCAAGGCAGCGGTTTTCCAAATCCTTTTCCGCCCGGGCTGCATCAACAGTATCTTTCTCCCTGACGCCGTAAACCGTAAACACATTTATAAAATTATGCTGTACCTCAAAAGCGGTATAAACGGCAATACCGCCGTCCGCAACCGGAACATCTCCGTTTTCTGCTGGCTTGACCGTGCATTTAAAGATTGCGCGGCTTGCTGCGAGAGGAACGCAGTCTGCCGTTGTCCCGCGTTCGTCCTCCATTTGCAGCAGCGGCTTTCCTGCATCGGCATTGACCCGAATTGTCATCTTGCCTTTAAATACGTCCCCCGTTCCCTGCCAGTCGGGTTCCCATTCCCCCGCCAGCATATCGGCCAACTGTCGGTGGGATTGTACAAACAGCCGCTTTTTCAGCTCTTCCTCCTGTTCCGGCGTAAAGCGGGAAACCTCTTCGTCAAAGTCCCGGAAAGAGGCCGTGCCGCCGACTATGGTCATCCGATTTTGCGTGCTGAGCTTCGGCGCTCTGCCGATAAGATAATCAAAGGCGCTTTTCGCCTGCGAATCAAGCAGCGATATGTCGGCACCATTGTCCAGCAGATACTTTGCCACCTCATACTGCCCTTCCTGCAGCGCATACATCAAAGCGGTGCGCTTCCCGTTGCGAATGCAGTCATCATCCGTATCATGAACGCAGTTCCCATCGTCCGTCCGATGATTTATGTCGGCACCCGCGGCAAGCAAAATCCTGACACTTTCGAGATAGCCGTACTGTGCCGCCGTTTGCAGCGGCGTCTTGCCGAAATCGTTCGTTTCGTCGACGTTGGTTTGCTGCCCCAGAGCGATAAGCCGGCGCAGATTTTCGGGATACGCGATGCTCAAATCCAGCAGTTTCATCGGCGAAACGTCGTCAGGAAGCCGCTTTTCTATCTCCGCCCACGGTGCCCCCGTCAGCAGAAGATAGTTCACGTTGTCCGGCGCAATTCGCTTAAAGTACTCAGATGACGGCGGGTTGAGAACATTCAGCGCCGCGTTTAACGCCCGTTCGGAGCTGACGCCGAACACGCCTGCATAATGCTCCTGCAACATATCGACAGCCTTTCGGTAGCCGATGCCATAATTCAAAACGCTGTTGAATTTTCTGAAATTGTAATACGACTGCACCGCCCATTCCGTATAGGGAAACGCCCGCCAGTCTTCCGCTTTTTCGTCAAAAGACGGCTGGTACTGAATATCCAGCGCATGGACATACGCCTTCGCATAATAAACAAAACGGATGCTGCCGCTGCAATTGGCCATTTTCTCCCGCTCGCTCATGTCAACATAGTCTCCCAAGTCGCGCGGGAAATCATATTTCCTGTCAACAGGACAGGTGGAAATCATGAGGGTCTGCGCCCCGTGCCCGCCTCCGGCAATATCAAAATAATAAATCAGGCCGTGCTTTTTGGCCAGGTCGCAAGGCAAGATGACCCACATCGGATCCTCTGCATCCATCCAGTAAGGAACGGCCTTGAGCAGACACGTCATGTCGGCATAACATTTTTGAAAATCGCCTTGTATAAGCTTGTCATATTCTTCTTTCCGCCACGCCGCCTGCCAGTTGTCGCCCGCCAGATATTCCGCCGTTTCGTTATGCGCCGCCGCTGCCATTTCCCGGTATTCCGGCGAAGAAATCTTTTCCGGCTTGTAAAGCTGCCACAAAATCAGCAGCTGATACCTCTGCGCCAGCGTCCGCACCGGGATTTTCTCCAGATATTCCAGATAATACTCCGGATCATAATACATAATCAGCCACGGATCCAGCTCGTTTTCAGGCGCGTATGCCGGCTCGCGCCTGACATATTCCGGAATATTTAAGGGCAAAGTCGGATGCTCGTATTCCCGGATGTATTCGGGATTAACCCGGCGCGCTATGGAGAACCCTTTTGCCGTTTTCTCCCCGTCGCCGGCATTCTCCTGCGCCCATGCCGAAACGCCGCCCCCGAGCAAAAACACCCAAACCCACAACAGTACAATTTTTTTCATCTCTGCCTCCGCCATTCACACCAGACACCACCTGCCTGCCGCATATTTCCGCCACATTCGGACACATACGTTACTTCCGGATACATTCGCCGCTTATAAATTCTCTCCGAAACATACGCTGCTTATAAACCCTTTCCGAAACATACGCCGTCTGTCAGAGACAGATAACATACCCGTAAAAGCCCGTCAATAGATATTGCACCGTTATACTGTCAAAAAGATTTTGCAATTCCGATTATTCGACCCTGTCCGTTCCCCAACGCCCGCCGAACGCCAAGCATATTTCTCTTGTAAAAAATGCTGATAAAAAACGACCCTTTTATTTCTACAGTCAAAATCCGTCCCCGTCTATCTTGAAATGCCGGTTTTCCACCGAAGAAAAGGCAGCCAAACAATGCGGAAACTGTAGAAATAAAAGGGTCGTTAAAAATCTACAGACAGAAAGGACGCAGAATGCCGGAAATCTCAATAATTATCCCATGTTACAAAGTGGAAAAATACTTACCGCGCTGCCTGGATTCCGTCCTCAGCCAGACTTTTTCCGACTTTGAGGCAATTTGTGTCAACGACGGCTCTCCCGACAGCTGCGGCGAAATTCTGGCAGACTACGCAGCAAAAGATTCCCGCATCAAAATCCTCACCCAGCAAAACCAGGGGCTTTCCATGGCTCGCAACAACGGCTTGAAACTGGCACGGGGAAATTTTATTTACTTCCTCGATTCCGATGACTTCATTCACCCCCAGCTTTTGGAAATAACCCACGCTCTGGCGCTGCAGCATCAGGCCGACATGGTCAGTTTCGCATATATTTATCATAAAAGCGGGGAGCAGCAACAGCAAACGCGCTATAATCCTGACGGCATTCCCGTAAAAGTTACTTCCGACCCGTTTTTCCATGGGACATCCAAAGGCAAAAAACACAAAATTTACTGCACGGCATGGACAAAGCTTTTCCGGAAGTCCCTGCTTCGGGGGACAGAATTTATTCCGCACATTCAGTTTGAAGATTATCCCTATGTTTTTGCGCTCTTAGCCCAAAAGCCGCGCACCGTCATCATTGACGTACCGCTTTATTTTCAAACTGCAAATTCCGAATCTATCACGCAATCTGTCCCCAAACCGCAACAAATCAAAGACTACCGCCGCGGCATAGATTTTCTGTACGGCATTCTCCGCCAAGACGGTTTGCAGGCGGAATTCTCCGCCATGAAGACCCGCCTTATCCCCTCCCTCCTCAAACAACAGTTGGGGAGATGCAGACGGTCGCCGGCCCCCGTCAGGGAACAGATGTTCCGCACATTTGCCGCCGAATTGCAGGACCTGGAGCAAAAAGGGCTTCTGCAGCCCCGCGGCCATAAGCTGCCGAGATATTTAACCTATAAATATCTGATATGGAGATATAAGCATGAAATCTCACCCCAGCTTCCCGACGCCAAAGAGCCGCAGCGCCGAAACATATTCATAAAAATTAAAAAAAAGTCATCGTGCCGGAAAATTTATTTCTTGGGCATAAAAGTTTTCTCCGTACGATATACTGAAGATTGCATCCGCCGGGAATTATTCGGCCTGCCGCTGTTTAAAAGCAAAAAGGCGTACTATGCCGCTCCCGGCGGGATGAAACTGGACGCCCGCAATTTCCGTCCGCTGGATATAGATAACACGGCGCTGCTTAACGAATTGAAAAAAGCCGGCCGTTTCACCTATATTCCCAACCCCGGAAACCTCGGAGATATGCTCATTGGCGCGGCAACCCTGCAATTTTTCGCCCAAAACAATCTGCCCTGTACCCTGTTTGGCGAAAAAGGCTGTTCCGTCGCCGCCGGCGATACCGTTGTTTACGGCGGGGGCGGCGCATGGTTTCCCGATTATGAAAAAAGTTACGTTAATATGCTCCCTCTTTTCGCCCGTGCTGCCAAAATTATCATTTTGCCCGGCAGTTTTTACCAATGCGGCAAGTTGCTGGAGGTTCTGGATGAACGTTTCGTCGTGTTCTGCCGGGAAGAGCAGTCTTATAATTATCTGGTCAGCGCCCGGACAAAAGCAAAAATCATCTTGGACCACGATATGGCGCTGCGTCTGCAAAAGGACATTCTGACGCCCGACAGCCTGAATATCCCTTACTCCGATTTTTATATGGTTAATACAATTCGCCAAAATTACGCCACCGGCAAAGATGTCGGCATTTTTCTGCGCAACGACTGCGAAAAAAAGCCGGGTGTCATCTGCCCTCAGGGCGATATTGACCTCTCGGCCATGGGCGGCGGCTCCGTCAAATCTTCCCGGGAACACATCGCCTTTTCGGCTATGCTCATGCTGAGCGTGGTTGACAGCGCGCAAACCGTCATCACCGACCGTCTGCACGTCGGCATTGCCGCAGCGCTGCTGGGAAAAGAAGTCTATTTGCTGGACAATTCATATCGCAAACTTTCCGAAGTTTACAAACGTTCTCTGCAGTCGCTGAGCAACGTGCACATGTGCCGGACCTGGCCCGAAAACACCGCTGCGGGAAGCCAAGCAACAGATAACTTTGCAAAACTTGCCGCTCTCGCCCTAAAATAACAAATTGCTTTTCCCCTGCGCACCTCAGTACCTGCCCGGCTCTCCGTGCCGCACGTTTCGCCACAACACCGTCCCTCCATTCCGCCGCTACACCGCAACATAGCCCCACTCTCCCACAAGCACCTTTCCCCGCTCCCGCCCTGCGCCTTCCGCCTCCCTGCACCTGTCCAGCCCCATATCCCCGCCTTCCGAAAATCGGGGAAAAGGCAGAAAAAATCCTTGCATTTTTCTGCCGTTATGCTAAATAAAGCCGCGATAAAATGATAATAACGGACAGCCGGCGGATGACTCCGGCGCTTTGTGTCGTGGTAAAAACGCCCGGCTCTGCCGCCCCTGCAAAGGGCTCCGGCAGATAAAAGCCCGCGTTTTCGGCTCTGCCGCTCCCGCAGGGAACACGGCGGACGAAAGCCTGCGTTTATCCGCAGCCGGAATTCGCCGCACCATAACGGATGCTGCGGAAGACGGCCGCGCCCCGCAAAGCCCCGCCAAAGCCGGACTGCCCGACAACACAACTTAAACTCTAATTTAAGGATATTTAAATGTCAGATGTGAAAATGAAAATGATGGACGGGAACGAAGCGGCCGCTTCGGTTGCCCACCGCATGAACGAAGTCTGCGTTATCTACCCGATTACCCCGTCTTCTCCGATGGGCGAATGGGCGGATGCGTGGTCTGCGGCCAAACAGAAGAACCTCTGGGGCGTGGTTCCGGACGTGCAGGAAATGCAGTCCGAAGCCGGTGCCGCCGGCGCATGCCACGGCTCCCTGCAGGCCGGTTCTTTGACCACCACCTTTACGGCTTCTCAGGGTTTGCTCCTGATGATTCCGAATATGTACAAAATCGCCGGCGAACTTTCTCCGTTCGTCATGCACGTTGCCGCCCGTTCGCTCGCGTACCACGCGTTGTCGATTTTCGGCGACCACACTGACGTTATGAGCTGCCGCCAGACCGGTTTTGCGATGCTCTGCTCCAACTCGGTGCAGGAAGCGCACGACATGGCCGCGATTGCGCAGACTTCGACGCTGCGTTCGCGCGTTCCGTTCATGCACTTCTTTGACGGTTTCCGCACCTCGCACGAAATCAAGAAAATCAAACTGCTGTCTGACGACGACCTCCGCGCCATGCTCGAAGGCGTAGACTACCAGTTCAACGCCAAACACGCGCTGCGTCCGGAATCCCCGGTCATCCGCGGTACGGCGCAGAACCCGGACGTCTTCTTCCAGGGTCGCGAAGCTTCCAACAAATATTATGACGCCGTTCCCGGCATCGTTCAGGAAGAAATGGACAAGTTCGCCAAAATCTCCGGCCGCCAGTATCACATTGTTGAATACTACGGCGCGGCTGATGCCGAACAGGTTATCGTCATTATGGGCTCCGGCGCCGAAACCGTTCAGGAAACGATTGACTACCTGAACGCGCAGGGTCAGAAGCTCGGCGTTCTGAAAGTACATCTGTATCGTCCGTTCCCGGCCAAGGCTTTTGTTGCCGCTCTGCCGAAATCGGCGAAAGTCGTTTCCGTGCTTGACAGAACCAAAGAGCCCGGCGCTATGGGCGAACCTCTGTATCTGGACGTTTGCAGTGCTATTGCAGAGTCCGGCAGAAATATCCGTGTATACGCAGGCAGATATGGTCTTTCTATTAAAGATGTTACTGCAAACCAGATTGAAGCAGTATTTAACAACCTGGAAGCAGAAGAGCCAAAAAACCACTTTACAGTAGGTATCAATGATGATGTTACCAATACATCTTTACCTTTGCTGGAGAATCCGGATACAACACCTAAGGGTATTCACTCCTGTAAATTCTGGGGTCTGGGTGCTGACGGTACCGTTGGTGCAAACAAAAACTCCATTAAAATCATCGGTGACCACACTGATATGTATGTTCAGGCATATTTTGAGTATGATACCAAGAAATCCGGCGGTGTTACCCGTTCCCATCTTCGTTTCGGACATAAGCCGATCCGTGGAAGCTATCTGGTATCCCATGCAGACTTTGTTGCCTGCCACAATCAGTCTTATATCCAGAAATATGACA
>ERZ779869.3915-NODE-3915-length-11088-cov-2.447566_pt1 | contig 11088 bp, 12 predicted proteins | sample MGYA00511557_ERZ779869 | MGnify/ENA primary metagenome ERZ779869 (study PRJEB29588, sample SAMEA2154620) | human gut metagenome | biome: human gut; feature: human-associated habitat; material: faeces | place: Denmark | collected 2008/2010 ...
GTCGCCGCACCCGATATCCCGGCCTCCACGAGCGCGAAATATCCGATGAACTGGGTAAGCGAGGTCACCAAGCCGTTGACCTCGGAGCCGTATACTCCGATGATGGCCCTTGGGACCAGAAAGCCGGCGACCACGGCGGTCAGCTGGTAGACAAGGTTCCAGAAAGTATTCTTGGCAAACATAGAATAATACCGGCCCCTAAAGCCCTATGCACTCGGCGATGAACGAGAGGGCGTCAGCACGGTCGCAAGCCAGAGTCTGGTTAGCGCGGCCGTAATCCGCATTGCGCACCAACGGCTCGCCCGCAATGTATAGGCAGTCCTCAATGCCGTAACGCGCCAAGAGGTCGGTAATCCTAACGTTGCTTTGAACAGCAGCTTCGGAGGTCTTTACAACAAATTGCTTATTGAAGTTCAGGGAAAAGCATGCGCCGTGGAAGGAATCGGTACACACGAACGCAGCCCTACGCACCAGCTCCAGAAAAGCGTCGGGACCGACATCTCTCACATTAAGCACGCCAGGAAAATCCTTAGTGTTGTAATGCAAGCAGACGACGGGAACGCCCAACCGACCCGCAACCTCCAAGGCCCTGTCCAGAAGTTTCTGCTCAGAGTTGAGCGTGTAGAGCAGCACGTATTTCTCGGGAATGGAATCAAGGCCTTCCCCTGTGGCAAGCTCCGACCAATCGTCGCACGAGAGCAGAAGCGTCGGATCCGGCATGAAAACAGGCTCAAGACCCACACTGCGCAACACTTCCATGGAGCTGGGCTCTCTCACCGAGAGGCCCGAAAAAGTGGCAAGTCTCTCCGCAGCGCCCCCATCACACGCAGTGATTGCCTCGGCCGTCGCATCGCCCAGGCTGGCCGCATACGAAGCAACACGGGCAGCATCTGCGATACCTGCACCCAAGAAAACGGGGTCATGTCCGTTTACGCGAGGGTTGAAAACCTGATCGCTGCCGATAAGAATACAATCAAGCGTCTTGGCCTCATCGATGAGAGCCGCCCGGTCGAGCTTGCTCGTAAGATTCAAGTTGGTTTCGGCAAAGCGCGAAAACGCCGCTACTCTGCGGCGTTCGAACCCCCGCCTCAGAAAGTAGCGCGCAGCACCCGATGGGCTAAGCGAGAAATGCGTTCCCAGCTCGCGATTGTCAAGTTCCCTGTTGCTGTAATTTAGAATCTCACAGTCGCAGCCCAAAGACTCCACGGCCCTACGAAGTGCGCACGCCTGGAGCGACGCCCCATAGTTCACGGTATTAGAGAATGTGAGTATGCCTACGTGTTTCAAAATGCGTTTCACCTATCCTGAAGACTGAACTAAACCAGGTTAATGATGTAACCCTCGGTCGCATTTTGTCTTTCAATAACCTTGCAAGGGCTGCCAATGACGATTGAATGGCTGGGGATGTCTTGATTGACAAACGTATTCGATGCAATGAAAACATCATTGCCGATGGTGACGTTACCCGCAATCGTGGAGTTAATGCCTAGATAGACACGGTCGCCTATCGTGGGAACGCCCTTTCTTTTTCCGCGGTTTTCCTGGCCGATGGTGCACCCCTTGTGAATATTGACGTTGCGCCCCAACTTAGCATCCACGTTAATCGTAATTCCATAGGGATGGCCGATATAGAACCCCTCGCCAATCTGGGTTGATGGAGAGATTTCAAGCCCGCATTTCCTCGAAAGGTGCTTCCTAGGCAGTGTGAAAATAAGCTTTCGCAACCCCCCCGCCTGGCACATCCTCAAGTAGAAAACGTAACGGTACCCAAAATCGCCAATCAGGCGCCCGAATTTCACACCCGGTGCACCGAAGTAGTGGATTGTGTCTTTAGAGAAAGTGCTCACGTTAGTCTTCCCGTCCTTTCGCGACCTTCTCTCGAGCAACACCGAGGATACGCTTCGACCCTTCAATCAAACCCCCGTCGCTCACCTCCATGAGAACTCGTCCGAGAATCTGCGCAGGCCGCCTGCCAATAAGAGGCGAGCACTTGCGCACTACGCTCCTCTTGATACGGTACTTGGGCTCGACCCAACTGCCCGAAGAACGGTGGATGCTGTATGTACACGGCTTAATATGATACCCGCCAAAACCATACACGGGGTTGAATGCCCTGGAGTCCATAACGCGCCAACCTTCGAAAGACTGCTCTTTATCCTCGCGCCTGAATCCGATTTTCTCAAGCTCAGCCGTGAACACCTCGTTGACAGTAGTTTTATCGAGAAAAACGGGGTCGGTGGAGAACCTCATCGACTCATATCTAGCAACGCATGCTCCGATTATAGGGTCATGCGGCTCAACCGCAACGATCAGCCCAGTCGTGGCAGTCAACGAAGATTCTTCTATTGCGGTAAAAGGAACGCTGCCCAAAAGGGGCGTTATGTCACGGATGAGCTCACTGCCCACGTCCATGTAGACCCCGCCGTATTTTTGAAGCACCTTGAACCTGGCGTAGTCTGCGACGAAAGCCCACATCTTTGCCGCATAGGCATCCCTCGACCACGCGCAGGTTTCGAAATCGAAGTTATCCTCATTCCATTGTCTCAACTCGAATCCAGGCGCAAACCTCTCCCATGAAGCCAAGGCCTTCATGGCCGCATCAGAAAGAGGCTTGCCCCCAAACCAACAGTAATGAATGACCTTCTCCATCATTACGCCCTTTTACTGGACGCAACCGCGCCACCAGTTTTCTCATCCATCCACTCGACAATCGAGGCAACACGCTTCCTCAAATCAAGGCTTGACGACCTGTCAAGACTCCCCTTGGCCAAATGCGCGCGCAGTTCATCGTCGTCGCGCAAACGAGCAATGGCAGCTGTTATCGACCTGATGTCGTTAGGGTCAACGAGGATCGAGTTACTTTCGTCGCAAATATCATAGTTAAAACTTCGATCTGCAGAGACAATAGGCAGCCCGCAGCTGATGGCCTCGACAGTAGCAGTGCAACATCCTTCATTCTGCGTAGGAAGAACGAAGGCGTCCAACGCAGAGAGAAACCAGGGGAGATCTGCATTGTCGATGGGCGAAGACAGAAGACATTTGGCTCCAGACGGATCAAGTGGGCCCTTTCCAGCGCAGGCATAGTAAACACCGTCCATTGTCTCAACTGCGCTCTTAAGCCTCATAACACCTTTTCGCTCATCGAAACTTCCGGTTAGACCTACTACGAATAAATCTTCGGGCCAGCCCATCTTAAGACGCGCCTTACGCCTGTCGCGAGGATAGAACCGATCTCCTCTACATCCATTCGGAAATACTCCAATCTTCTCAGCGGGCAGAATCCCAGCATCAAGAAGATAGCCCTTATTCTGGGTCGAGACTGCCACAGCGCCCGTGAGGTTAGCGAGCAGGCTTTCCCTGAGCGAATCGTTTCCGAAGTATCTATCTCCATAATAAAGCGCCTCGCCATGCTGGAAGAACGAAGGAGTCCCCATGGCTTTTCCCAGCTTTGCTGCAGCAACACCACAGGGGCAAAGAAATTCCCCGAAGAACAATGCAGGGTCGATAGAATACTCGCGCAGGGCCTTTTCGGTAGCACCAATGTAGTGCGCAACAGTGAACGCCACTCGCTGCTTGTTGAAAGGACCAGGTCTCTGACCCATACTCATGTAATGGGGGCGCACGATGCGCACACTGTTGCCCCGCTCCGTCGTTTCAATGGTTTCGGAAGGCAGTTTTCGGTTGGTCTTATTCAGGTTGACCGCAGAGGGACACACCACAACACACTCATAACCCAAATCAGCAAAGGTCCACGCTGTCTGCTGAGTGAACACGTTAATGTTCGGATCGAACTCGTTGGGATATTTGTTGGCAAGAATTACAAGCTGTTTCTTCTTCATCGTCATACCTAGATGTAGGGGTTCTTCTTGAGGAGCTTGGGAAGAAGCTCTGCCTCCTCGTCACCCAGAATCGGCCCAATGAAAATCTGATGCCAATCGATGAGGGAGTCGATGAGGTTGTACTCAATAATCTTCGGGGTGCCCGACTCGTCGAGGGTGACGTCCCAACTGATTATGCCAAAGTGCGCAAGCCTCGGGTGCAAATCACGCACGAGCTGCTTCGCGTCCTCCCAGAACGGAATACACTCGCCTCCCCTCTTCATCCCAGCCTCCTGGGCAGTGTAGACCTTCATATCGTGGTCGACGAGTTTATCACCAATCGCACCTGTTGCCACGTCGATACCCACTGCGTAGCCGCCCGAAACAAAGTTATCCACGACGCTACCAGCCTTGCCCATCCTCATGGAGGCGCACAGGATGTCTACCTTGCCGTCGAGAAAGACCGACACGACGCGCACAGATTGCACAGAGGTCGGATTGAAGGACTTCAGAAACTCGTGCTGCTTAAAAATCTTCTGAACGCAGAAGTTACCGCCAAAATCGGCACGCGCCCGTTCAATCTGATCGACGTCCATATCGGCGCCACTAACCTTAGCGACGTCGCGTCCGCCGCCCGACTCGATGGTCGGCTTTAAAATGTAGTCGGTGCCGTCTGCGAGCAAATCGGCCGCCTGCTGCGTGGTCACGGGGCGATAGTCCCCATCGAGCAAGCTGCCCGATATGCAGCGTACGACTGTGTCGGGGGTGTTCTCCCCACCCAACACGAGATCGAAGTAGTTCTTATCAGTAAAGGCCCCGCAGAACCTGAGTGCGTTATGGTTCGGCTCGATAACCTCTGTCCAAATCTCGGTCGAAATCAGACCTGGCTCGGGCTTGAGCCCGCGGTCCGCGTAGAGGCGGTAGTCGTCGAGCTTCGGCTTCAGCCCGTAACGCTTCCAGTAGTCGTAGATGGCACGCTTGTCCTCAGGCCCAATCGGGGCGCAGCCCTTGGCCCTGTCCCGATCGATACGAATGTAGACTTGCCGCATTACGAAGCGGTAAATCAACAGATACAGCGAGTAAAGGCGGGTAAAAAACTTATCTTTCATTTGACGCTCCAGAAGGTCGAGTCGCGGGAAGAGCAAGCTTGCTCCCCAGCTCAAAGTCGAACTCATAGGGGTGGAACCTGTCGAAACCGGAGCCTGACGTGAACGTGGTCTCACCGAAAATCAGCTTGCCGCCGACGATATAGAAATCGACGCGAGCATGGTTGAAGGGCATCGCAAGAGACTCAGCCGCCGTGATCATCTCATCGAAGCACGCGGGTTTAGGGATAGTCCTGCCCGAGCGCTCTTCACCCATGTCGCAGCCTTCAATCAGGTTCCAATCCATGTCGTAGCAGTCCTCGTAGTGCGCGTTCGCGGTGCGCCCCGTGCACACGAGCGTGAGAATGGCCTTGCCGTTCATCACGAATACCTTGTAGTCATCCAGACCGCTGTCGCCATCGGACTCTATGAATCTCTCGACAACCACGCTCGGCTCCACACCGCCACTGCGACCGTAGAACCACTCGCCGTAGCACGGCAGGAACTTAACCTTGAGCCACTTGCGACACTTGCGCACGACCTCGTCGCGATCGACAGGCTCGCTACCATCCACGATGATATTGAAGGTCGACCCGTGAGTCACCTTAACCACGTACTTCTCGGGCAGCTCGTCAAATGGAATCTGCGCAGGGTCGCTGCCGTACCACAGGAGCTCATTGAGGTACCGCCCGCAGCCGCACTCCTCCACGTAACCGCGCACCGTGTACTTGTCGGCGCAGCGCGGCATCAGGGGATTGTGGTCGTAGAGTTTGATCCACTGGATCTTCTCACTAAAGGCCTTGGGGTGCTTCAGGTCGAGCGCGTAGCCCTGTTTGATGCGGAACAGCGCCTTCAGGCAAAGTTCGGGCGACACGGCGTAGAGCGCGTTGAAGGGAGCGAGCACTGCATTCTTCAGCATGGTGTTCATCGGTCACCTCCTCAAGCCATCGATGTATTCCGCTAGGTCGGCGCAGAACCGAGCCGTATTACTCTTGTAGGGCAGATAGTCCTTGGAAAGCGCCCGAGCGTAGGCAGCGGGCAAATCGGCCGGATCTATGCACGGTTCGATGAGACCCATCTCTCCGAACTGCCTGACGATTTCGATCTGGTGATCATCCACGTGCTCGCCGTACCGAGCCAGGCGCGGAACGGCGATGACCCTCTTGCCGTCCTTCACCGCCCCGATAATGGCGCCGGTACCGCCGTGGGTCACCACGACGTCACAGGCGTCCATGTGGGCGCGAAACGCCTCGCGATCGAGGAAGGCCTCATGGCGCATATGCTCCGGCACGTAAGTACATGCGCCCGTCTGCGCGAACGCGCCGCCCTCGGCGGCGCCACTCGCCACGAGGGCGTCCACCGTCTTTATAAGCCTATCGAACTGGAACTTCTGGGAACCAACGGTAACGAATATCATAAGGCCCCCTTAGTACACGCCGCCAACGCAACGGGCGCCAGGGTAGACGTCAAGCATCGATTCCCACTGTACGTAGAAGCGGTCGGCGCGCTTGCTCAGGAGCTTCCCCGTCATGGTCGGGGAGTTCGTCTTTGCGAAAGATTCGATGTAGACGAGCTTGGCGCCCATCGCGTGGCCGATAAGACAAAACGGAATGGTGGCAAGCACCCCCGTGCACACAATCACGTCGGGGCGCTCGGCAAACCAATACTTAAACGAAGTTGCGGCGTTGGCCGCCATACGCGGTAGGAAGCTCGCCTCATGGCGGTTCACCTGGCGCACGTAGCACGCCCGCACGGGCAGCTTGGCGTCATAGGCGGTCTTCTCGGTCAGGATGAAGCTGTCGTATCGCTCCATCAAGGGCTTAAGCGCCAACAGCTGCTCTAGGTGTCCGCCAGAAGACGCCGCAAAGCATACCTTTATATCCTTTGGTGACTTAGCCATACGCCTAGTCCCTCTTGAACAGGTCGCGGGTGTACACCTTGCCCGCTACATCGGCCAAGTCGTCGCTCCAACGGTTCGCCACAATCACGTCACAGTCCGCTTTAAACTTCTCAAGGTCGTGCGTCACCTCGGAACCGAAGAACTCAGGCGCGTCCAGGGTCGGCTCGAAGACCACCACGGGCACACCCTTGGCCTTCACGCGCTTCATTATTCCCTGAATGGAACTCGCGCGGAAGTTGTCAGACCCGCTCTTCATTGTAAGACGGTACACGCCTACTATGGGCTTAGGTTTTCCTTCGTAGACAAGCTCCATCACGCGGTCCACAACCTGTTCAGCCACCCAATCCTTGCGGGTTCGGTTGGCAGCCACGATGGCCTCGATGAGGTTCTGAGGCACATCCTCATAGTTAGCCAAAAGTTGCTTGGTATCCTTTGGCAGGCAGTATCCGCCGTAGCCGAAAGAAGGGTTGTTGTAGAAGCTGCCGACACGCGGCTCCAGGCACACGCCTTTGATGACGTCAGCCGAGGAAAGCCCGCGTGCCTCACAGTATGTGTCAAGCTCATTGAAGTACGCCACGCGAAGTGCCAGATAGGTATTCGCGAACAGCTTCACCGCTTCTGCCTCGGTGGTACCCAGTACCAGCTGCGGAATGCCGATTGTGCCGTCGGCATTGACGCGTTCAAGCTCTACAGGGTCCGCCCCCTGAGCAAGCAACTCCGCAAAGGTCTTCGCCGCAGCAACGGCTTCAACATCGTCATTTGGAGCGCCCACAACAATGCGGCTGGGGTGCAGGTTGTCGTAAAGCGCCTTGCTCTCGCGCAGGAACTCGGGGCTGAAGATGATGCGACTATCGCCCATCTTCTCACGCAGGCTCGCCGTGTAGCCCACGGGGATGGTCGACTTGATGACGATCCAAGCGGTGGGGTTCACCGAGCGAATGGCGCCGATTGCAGCCTCGACACTCGACGTGTCGAAGAAGTTGCGATCCGAGTCGTAGTTCGTCGGCGTGGCCACAACAGCATAGTCGGCGCCCATGTAGGCTTCGGTTACGTCCAGCGTCACGTGCAAGTCGAGCACACGCTCCCCCGCCTTCGCTTCGCCCATAAAACGCTCAATCTCGTTGTCCTGGATAGGCGACTCGTAGCGTTGCAGCTTCTCCACCTTCTCGGGAACGATATCCAGCGCGTGAACCTCGTTATGCTGTGACAACAGGACCGCGAGGGAGAGTCCCACGTAACCGGTTCCGGCGACTGCGATTTTCATTTTCTTCTCTTTCATTGTTAATTCCCCTGTGCCGTAAGCACGACGCCCACGGTCTGAATAATCAGCTTGAAGTCGCTCCAGGCGGAGCATTTCTTGATGTAAAGCAAATCCAAATCGACCCACTCGTCGAAGGTGATGGAGTCGCGGTTGCGACGGGTTTGCCAGTAGCAGGTCATGCCGGGCTTCACCAGCAGCCTTTGACGCTGGTAGTCGTTGTAGGTTGCTACCTCGTTCGGCAGGGCGGGGCGCGGGCCCACGACGCTCATGTCCGAGCGTAGTACGTTAACAAACTGAGGCAACTCGTCAAGCGATAACTTTCTCAACCATTTACCTACGCGGGTAATACGCGGGTCATCGGCAATTTTAAATACGGGGCCAGTTTTCTCGTTAAGCTCCTTAAGTTCCGCTAGCTTCGCCTCCGCATCGACGCACATGCTGCGAAATTTTACCATCTGAAAGGTTTTGCCGCTCTTGCCCACGCGCTTTTGCTTAAAAAAGACCGGGCCCTTAGGGTCGTCAATTTTAATGAGAATCGCAATAAGCGCAAAGAGCCAACTGAAGCACACAAGAACTGCCGCGCTAAACACAATGTCAAAGGAGCGTTTTATAAAGCGGAAAGCGACACGGTCCTCTATACCCACAATAGGCTCGCATCCAATTTCCTCTTTGAGGCGCTTGATTCGCCCCTCGCTCTCGAGTTTGTGCGGATCGAAGCCATGAATCGAACCGTTACGCACAGTTTTATTCGCGATTCCGTCAGCATAGGCCCGCGACGTCGAATACGCAGCATCGGCTGCGCTCGTGTCGCTAAGACATGCCTTGGCAGATTCATGAACAGAAGCGGCCTCGGCATCCGATACGTGAATGCTGGCCTCGCCGCTTCTCGCATGCTCTCCCAAAGCGATGTCGCCATATGTAGCTTCCGCTGCTTGCATATCCAAATAAATCCCTTTTGCTGAAATTACGTCCCCGTTACTTGGGGTTCCTCCCGCCAGTTTCCTCTTCTTCACCCAATTGCAGCTGTCGATTCGTTCTCGCCCCTACGCTTTCGCGGGGCTTTTAGAAATAATCTCCAACCCGAGCCGTATCGTTTTCACCCTGCCAAGCATGCGTATCTCAAGTTCGGCCGTTCTGCGATGCCTATCGATTCGCTTAATCTCGGCCTCATGGCCCATAAGCGGCCCGCGTAGCACTATTACTTTGCTGCCTTCCAGAATGCCCTCGCTCATTTCAACCACGCGACGCTCATCGCCCGCAAATGCATTAAGCCAGGCCACCTCGTCATCGTTCAGGGGAATGAATACTTCGTTGTTGCCAAGCAGCTTGGTAAAGGCCGGAACACGACGCAGCTGCAGCGCGAGCTTCTCAACATCACTCGTCTCTACGTACAGGTAGCCGGGAGTCAGACGCTCCGTACGCTTATGCCATTCGCCCTTCCAGCGACGCATCGCCTCAAAGCGCGGCACGAATATCTCGCCAATCACGCTTTCGTCGACAAAACGCCGAATGAGCTCTTCAACCTTGGCTTCTTGGCCGCTTCCGACTTGAATGGCGTATATATGCATGGCGCTTTCATTGTCTCTGAGCAAACCGATTGCATCGCAATGGGTCAAATCGCCTCACGCTGCACCACTGCATCGCATCGCAGCGCATCGCGCACGATCACCCCGCACACCACCCACACTCGGATTGGTTCCGGGGCATAGCTTCGCTACCGCGAATGCGACCCAACAACGAACTATTCATTTCCCGAACAACGACGCAACGCGCTCTGAGCGACGATTGCACGTTTGATAGGGTGTATACGTTACGGCCCATAATTGAGAGCAAAAAAGGCCAATGACTATTGGCCCATTTGTAACGCCATTCGGTGCAACCCCTTTGCAAAAAAAAAGGGGGGGTGCACTGTCTTGTATAATTTTGCCTATTGCCCGCATCTATGTAAAGCAATTTGTAGGTTAAGGCTACAATTCAACGTCGCTTCTTCATCAATACAACTGCTGGCAGCACCTTCCGAGCATTGGTTTGTTGCACAACATGCGACTTGTTTTGAATGTTGCGCAACTTTTTGACGTGGGTACCGCACTTGTATCGAGCGATCGTCGTGCGCACGCCAAAAGCCCGATGCCGGAAGAGTGCTTTAGCACTATATCGGGCGAAAGGGACACTGCACACGAGCCATAATAATCTCAATGGACTGCTTCTGTCTCCTACTTCACGTGGGCACCGCGACAACGATACGCAGCTTTCGCCTTCGCCAAATATTGGTAATGTTCAACACAGTGCGCGTCGCTTGCGATATAGCGATACAGCGTGGCGTCGAACAACTTCTTCGCGGGTTTCTTTTCTTTGCCAAAACGCCCGCCGGCAACGAAATCGGCCGACGCCTGCAGCTTGCAGCCCATACGCACCAAGCGCTCAGCAATGCTCACGTCTTGCTGAATGGCCTTGTATCGCTCGGGGTGCGCGATAATCACGTCATAGCCCATGCCCTGCAGCTCGTAAATCGTACGCTCGTATTCCTCGAAATCGCGCGCCGAGCAGTGGCTCGAAAGCTCCAGCAAAAACTCGTTGCTGCCATCGAAATGCAGGTATTCCGCCCATTGCATGCCCAATTCCATAAGCTTGCGGTGGTTCACCTCGAATCCCATTTGCAGCGGGAAGCCGTCCGCGTGGGCCACGAGCAATTCGAACGCATCCCACATGGCGTCGTAATCGAAATATGGGTCGCGGCAATGCGGCGTGCACACGATGCTCGTAACGCCCGCCTGTTTGGCAGCTTCGAGCATCGCCAGGCTTTCGTCCAAATCGCGCGCGCCATCGTCGACGCCCGGCAAAATATGGCAGTGGATATCACGCATGGGCGCTTCCTTTCGTGGTTGAGGTTGGTGCCCTATTGTAGCCCTTGGCAACGGCTCGTTCGGCCAGAATGCAAAGGCGCCCGCAACTTCGGCAGTCGCGGGCGTCACAGTCAAGGGGCACAGGCCGCAAACAACAGACCAGGGGCAAAAGTATCGTTAG
>ERZ779869.3919-NODE-3919-length-11084-cov-8.855653_pt1 | contig 11084 bp, 8 predicted proteins | sample MGYA00511557_ERZ779869 | MGnify/ENA primary metagenome ERZ779869 (study PRJEB29588, sample SAMEA2154620) | human gut metagenome | biome: human gut; feature: human-associated habitat; material: faeces | place: Denmark | collected 2008/2010 ...
CCGGTTTTTTATATTAACCATTTATATAAATTTTAAAAAATGAAATAATTAGAACAAAAACCTCAAAATATAGTACAAATTTATCATTCCAAAAATTCTTATGAGAAAAGCGCAATATAAACCAAAAACCAACTAAATTAAACCAAAAACCATGTCGTATTTTGTCGAAAACTGCTAATCACCTATCAATATTAAAAATTCTAATAGAAATCTTCAAAATACCAGCACATAACGCGCCTAGAATATTGATATATTATATGGAAAAATTAACCCACCAACAAAAACAAAGAGAAAAATTTCGTAAAAAACGAAAAAAATTTCGAAAGAAAGACAAAAAGAAGTTCTATGAAAAATATAGTTGATGGAGGGGAACAAATATTTGAGAACAATGTACTATGAACAGAAAGGACTTATTAACCTCGATGATATCGTAGATATATTTATTGAGGTGGGAAATATACACAATTACCTGGAAAATGCAGCCTTGCGGATTTTGCTTTTTGGCAATCCTGAGCTGAATTTTTATCAGTGCCGATTATTAGTATTGAAGTACGGAGAATCACTTTCACAGGATGATTTGCACGGGCGGATGGTATTTATGAGAATGATACAGCTGCTGGAAGTTAACACAGTTTAAAATAAGATGAGAATTTCTTTTTTGACCGGGCAACCGGTCTTTCTTTTTTGCACAAATGGTGTTATAATTTTGGAAAAATTATGTTGATTACTCATAGCTTTAAAAAAGAAGCATTGCATTGTGTTTAATTAAGCCAAAGCATGATAATTCAATCAAAGAAAAGAGGACAAAAATGAACATCGTAGTACTTGCCGGAGGGCTCAGCACAGAGAGAGATGTTTCCTTCAAGACAGGAAGCATGGTAGCTAAGGCACTCAAAGAGAACGGCCACAAAGTTATATTATTGGATGTATTTATGGGATATAGTGACAGGGAGGAGGACCTGACAGGTATATTTGACCGCGCGGACGAGATAAGCGTGCAGGTCAGCGATATTCCGACAGAGGCACCTGACCTCGCAAAGGTAAAGGCTTCCAGAAAGGACCAGTCACCTTGCTTCTTCGGACCAAATGTCATCAAAATGTGTCAGATGGCGGACATTGTTTTCATGGCTCTCCACGGAGAAAACGGAGAAAACGGAAAGATACAGGCAGCATTTGACCTCTTCGGTGTCAAATATACAGGCAGCGATTATTTAAGCTCAGCAATCGCCATGAACAAGGAGACATCAAAGCAGTTCTTCCTTGCAAACGGTATCCCTACTCCAAAGGGTATTTCCATGACAAGAGCGACCAGACAGGACGATATCACAAAGCTTGACCTGACACTTCCATGCGTGGTAAAGCCATGCTGCGGCGGTTCAAGCATCGGTGTCACTATCGTTAGGGATGCGGCAGAATTCAAGGCGGCACTTGACGATGCCTTCAAGTGGGAAAATGAGCTGGTTATCGAGGAATTTGTACAGGGCAGGGAGTTCTCTGTCGGCGTTATCGAGGGCAAGGCTCTTCCTATTATAGAGATCGCACCGAAGGAGGGCTTCTACGATTATAAGAATAAATACAAGGCGGGCAGTACAGTAGAGACATGTCCGGCCGAGCTTCCTGAGCAGGTGACAAAGGATATGCAGCACTATGCCGAGGAGGTTGCGCGTGTTATCGGGCTTGACACATATTCACGCTCAGACTTTTTGCTCAATGACAAAAATGAGATGTTCTGCCTCGAGGCAAACACACTGCCGGGCATGACTCCGACCAGTCTTCTGCCGCAGGAGGCAGCGGTTATCGGTATGAGCTTTAATCAGCTCTGTGAGCATCTGATTGACATATCTTTGAAAAAATATGAGGTGTAGCATGTCGGATAAGTACATGAAGAATCTTACATTTGCAAATATCGCAAAGGCTTGCGATGGCACATACATAGGCGATGAGACACTGCTTGATACGACAATCACCGGCGCAGTCATTGACAGCAGACAGGTGAAAGAGGGCTATCTTTTTATCCCGATAAAGGGAGAAAGGGTGGACGGACACAAATTCATTCCGACTGTGTTTGAGCAGGGGGCGGCAATTGTGCTCTCTGAGCATGAGCTTAAGGATCCGGCAGGCCCATATGTGCTTGTTGAATCAACCACCGATGCCATGAAAAAGCTCGCGGCATTTTACAGAAAAAGCCTTGATATCAAGGTGGTGGGTATCACCGGAAGTGTCGGCAAGACCAGCACCAAGGAGATGATATCGTCAGTTCTTGAGCAGAAATACAGCGTCCACAAGACCGCAGGCAATTTCAACAACGAGATAGGCCTGCCACTCACCATTTTCGGAATCAGGGAAAGCCATCAGGTAGCGGTGCTTGAGATGGGAATATCTGATTTTGGCGAGATGCACAGACTTTCTACTATGTCTTGCCCGGATGTCATGGTCATCACTAATATCGGCTACTGCCATCTGGAGTTTTTGGGCGACAGGGATGGTGTGCTTAAAGCAAAGACAGAGTGCTTTGAGCATATGATGCCGGATGCGGTCGCAGTGCTGAATGCAGATGACGATAAGCTGGCCACAGTGCAGACGGTAAATGGAAAGCCTGCCATATACTATGGCAAGGAATCAGCTTCGGGCGTTCATAAATCAGTATATACCACAAATATTGAAAACCTGGGCTTCGACGGCATGAAGGCTCATTTTGTCACTCCGAAGGGTGAGTTTGATGCACACATCCACATCCCGGGTGAGCACAATGTATACAATGCCATGGCGGCAGCAGCTGTCGGATTGCAGCTTGGCCTCACAATAGCTGAGATAAAGTCAGGAATCGAGAAAGCAGAGACAATCGCAGGGCGTACCAATTTTATCAAAACACACGGCATGACAGTGATAGATGACTGCTACAATGCAAATCCTGTATCCATGAAATCCTCTATCGAGGTGCTTTCACATGCAAAGGGAAGGACAATAGCAGTGCTTGGCGACATGGGTGAGCTTGGAAGCGATGAGAAAAAGCTGCACCATGAGGTAGGCGAAGCAGTTGGAGAGAATCATATCCATACACTTTTTGCCGCAGGAGAGCTTGCAAAGGAATATGCAGCCGGAGCAGCGGAGAAATCATCCGATGTAGACATCCACTATTTCGAGGATAGGGAAACCATGACACAGGAGCTTCTTTCATATGTGAAGGAGGGCGACACCATACTGGTGAAGGCATCGCACTTCATGGAGTTTCCGAAGGTAGTCGAGGCTCTGAGTAAGTAAAAATGGATATTCTCCAAGCCTCATAATATTATAAAAGAAAGAGAGAAAAATAATGGCACAGAATCCAATCGTAACAATCACAATGGAAAACGGCGATGTAATCAAGGCGGAGCTTTATCCGGAAATCGCACCAAACACAGTAAACAACTTTATCAGCTTAATCAATCACAACTTCTATGACGGAGTATGCTTCCACCGTGTAATCAAGGGCTTCATGCTCCAGGGCGGAGATCCTGACGGAAACGGCACAGGCGGCCCAGGCTATGAAATCAAGGGCGAGTTCACACACAACGGCTTCAAAAATGACTTAAAGCACACAGCCGGTGTACTTTCAATGGCACGTACCATGATACCTGATTCAGCAGGCAGCCAGTTCTTCATCATGCATCAGGATGCACCACATCTCGACGGCGAGTATGCGGCATTCGGTAAGGTAATCGAGGGCATGGATGTGGTAAACAAGATCGCAGAGGTGCGCACAGACTACATGGACAAACCACTTGAGGCTCAGGTCATGAAGACAGTTACAGTTGAGACCTTCGGAGTGGACTATCCGGAGCCGGAGACAGTTTAATGATAATAATTATTGATGAGGCAAGCGCAAAACTTGCCTCTTTTTACTATCATGACGAGATATTCAAGCTGCAGTGGAGAAATGTGGTAGGCAAGGCATCTATGTCAGAAGAGCTGCAAGAAAAACTGTATGTTGCGCTACCGGCTGATGAATCAATTAATGACTTCCAAAAAACAACGATACAAGAATATGCAGATAACACCGCGAAAGCTAATACGGGAAATCTAAGAATACCGAAAGCTCCCGCCAACTACATCTGGATAGTATCAAACAGGCAGCAGAAGCAAATAGCCGACTCACTCGGAATAGCATCAGTAGGAGAACCGCAGTGCGGCACGCGCTATGCAGTCGAGAGCCTTGCGGAGCTTGATATTGAGTATCTTGAGCGGGTACGCAGGCGGTATAATCACATCCCGTGGGACATCGGCGAGACAGACAGGTGTCTGATACGTGAGTTGTCCCTGTCAGACCTTCCTGCGCTCTATGAGCTCTATGACAAGCCCGGCATGACAGACTTTGTAGAGCCGCTTTACGACTACGAGACAGAGCTTGAATACCAGAAAGCATATATAGAGAACATGTATGGCTTTTACGAGTATGGCATGTGGCTTGTATTTTCCAAGGAAACAGGGAAGCTGATAGGCAGGGCAGGGCTTGAGCATGATGAACTGGGCTATATGATAGCACCGGAATTATGGAACCAAGGCTATGCCACGGAGGTATGCCGCTTCATCATAGACTACGCGCGCGAAAACACAGACTTTGAAGAGCTTTACTGTCGGATAGACGAGAAAAATACGGCATCGGTGCGCCTTGCCAAAAAGCTTGGATTTACAAATAGCGGGCATATGGATGATGATATAAACGCTTCTATATATAGAAAAAACATAAAAAACAATGAAAAACATTGAAAAATATGCAATTAGGCAATAAAATATAAACATAGTTTAACGATTTGGAGGACGAAAAAATGAAGAAATATGCATATGGAGTAGATATAGGTGGAACAACTGTAAAGATGGGCTTTTTCGAGACAACAGGAAAGCTTGTCGATACATGGGAGATTCCTACACGCACAGAGAATTCCGGCGAGCTCATCCTGCCTGATATCGCAGCATCCATCAAGGAGAATAACGAGAAGCATGGTATCGAGATGGGTGACATCGAGGGCGTAGGTATGGGAGTGCCGGGACCTGTAAAGGATGACGGAACAGTATTAAGATGTGTCAACCTCGGCTGGGGCGTGTTCAACGTGGCACAGTCACTCTCAGTACTGTGCGGCGGCATCAAGGTAAAGGCCGGAAACGATGCCAACGTAGCTGCACTCGGTGAGATGTGGCAGGGTGGCGGAAAGGGTCATCAGGATGTAGTCATGATCACACTCGGCACAGGTGTAGGCGGAGGAATCATCCGCGAGGGCAGAATCGTAGCCGGAGTAAACGGAGCAGGCGGAGAGATAGGACATATGCCTATGGTAGATGATGAGTCAGAGTGCTGCGGCTGCGGCAAGAAGGGCTGCTTAGAGCAGTATGCATCAGCAAACGGTCTCGTAAGAGTGGCAGAGAGATACATTGCAGCACACAGGGATGTGGCAACAAAGCTTGATTTAAATGCAGGATTCACAGCCAAGGATGTATGCGATGCGGCAAAGGCAGGAGATGCAGCGGGCATTGCGGCAGTAGAGCAGTCTATGAAGCTTCTCGGCAAGGCAATGGCAGCAGTAGCATGCGTTATGGACCCTGAGGTATTTGTTGTAGGCGGAGGCCTCTCAAAGGCGGGCAGCATCATCATCGATACAGCAGCAAAGTACTATAAAGAGTATGCTTTCCATGCAAGCCGCGAGACAGAGATCAAGCTCGCCACACTCGGCAACTCAGCAGGCATGTATGGCGGAGTAAAGATGGTTATCGGCTAACAACATAAGATTGCAATTTTTAAAGAAATAAAATATAATGGCTACTAAAGATACACTACAATCGAGGTGAGACTATTGGCAGATTACTCAACAGAAGAATTAGAAAAAATAGCGGACAAATTTCGCTCAGATACCAGCGGTATAAGGGGAACAAAGGATTTTACGAGCCCTGAGGAGCTTTATGATGAGCTGAAAAAGGAAATCAAAAAGTATCATCCGTCGGATGACACGAGCCTTGTGGACAAAGCCTACAGGGTAGCTTATGATGCCCATAAGGGGCAGGCGCGTAAGTCAGGAGAGCCTTATATCATACATCCGCTGTGTGTTGCCATAGTACTCGCCGAGCTCGAGCTGGATAAGGAAACAATTGCAGCAGGACTGCTCCATGATGTGCTGGAGGACACCATCATGACCATGGATGAGATGCGTGCGGAGTTTGGAGACGATGTCGCACATCTGGTGGATGGTGTCACGAAGTTAAAGCACCTGCATCTGACAGACAGCACCAAGGATCCGAAGGATAAGAATGCGGACAGGCTTGAGATGCAGGCTGAGAATCTGCGCAAGATGTTTCTCGCCATGGCGAAGGATATCAGGGTCATTCTCATAAAGCTGGCAGACAGACTGCACAATATGCGTACACTCAAGTACCAGTCCAAGGAGGCACAGCAGCGTATCGCCAGAGAGACACAGGATATCTACTGCCCTATCGCACAGCGACTTGGTATCAGCAAGATAAAGATAGAGCTCGAGGATCTTTGTATGAAGTACCTCTATCCGGATGCATATTACGATCTGGTAGAGAAGGTAGCACTAAGAAAGACAGAGCGCGACACCTACATCCAGGGTCTGGTAAACGATGTCAAGAAGTATGTTTCGGATGCCGGCATCAAGGCAGAGATATACGGCAGGGCAAAGCATTTCTTCAGTATATATAAGAAGATGGTCAATCAGGACAAGACTATAGACCAGATATATGACCTCTTTGCCATCAGGATTCTGGTGGATACCATACCGGACTGCTACGCAGTGCTAGGTATCATACATGAGAAGTATAAGCCTATACCGGGCCGTTTCAAGGACTATATTGCCATGCCGAAGCAGAACATGTACCAGTCGCTTCACACGACACTCATAGGCCCGAGCGGACAGCCGTTTGAGATACAGATACGTACCTATGAGATGCATCGTACAGCTGAGTACGGTATCGCAGCGCACTGGAAGTACAAGGAAGCAAACAACGGCAATGCCACTACCACCACTGTCACAGAGGAGGAGAAGCTCAGCTGGCTGCGCCAGATACTCGAGTGGCAGCAGGACATGTCGGATAATAAGGAGTTTATGACTTTATTAAAGAGTGATTTAAATTTATTCTCCGACAATGTATTTGCATTCACACCGTCCGGCGATGTAAAGAACCTGCCAAAGGGCTCCACACCTATAGACTTTGCCTACAGCATACACTCTGCGGTCGGCAACAAGATGGTCGGTGCCAAGGTAAACGGCAAGCTGGTGCCGATAGACTATGTCATCAAAAACGGTGACCAGATAGAGATAATCACCTCACAGAACTCCAAGGGACCAAGCCGTGACTGGCTCAAGGTCGTAAAGAGCACACAGGCCAAGAACAAGATCAACCAGTGGTTCAGAAGTGAGCTCAAGGAGGAGAATATACAGCACGGCAAGGATCTGATAGCAGCCTATGCCAAGGCGAAGGGTATCAACTTTGCTGAAATAAACAAGCCTGAGTATCAGGAGAAAATACGCCGCAAATACGGCTTCCACGACTGGAACTCATGCCTTGCAACCGTCGGCCACGGCGGACTCAAGGAGAGCCAGATAGTCAACAGGATGTACGACGAGTATAAGAAGGATCATGTGGTGCCGGTGACAGATGCAGATGTGCTTGGCAGCATTGCAGAAAAGCAGCAGGCGGCAGCAGGCACACAGCCCGAGCACAAGTCAAAGAGCGGCATTGTGGTACACGGACTCTATGATGTGGCTGTGCACTTCTCGAAGTGTTGCAATCCTGTTCCGGGAGATGAAATCGTGGGTTTTGTCACAAGAGGCCGAGGCATCTCCATCCACAGGACAGACTGTGTGAATATCATCAATCTGTCCAAGATAGAAAAGGACAGGCTCATAGAAGCAGAGTGGCAGGATACAGCCCTCATGGACAACGGTGCCGAGTATCAGGCAGACCTAAAGATATTCTGTCATGACAGGCCGGGACTGCTCGTAGATATCACAAAGATATTTACCGAGAAGGAAATAAATATCAGTGGTATCCAGTCCAAGACCAGCAAGCAGGGCATCGCTACAATCGAGGTATTTTTCAATATCAGAGGCAGGGACCAGATAAAGGTTCTAGTGGAGAAGCTCAGACAGATAGAAAGTGTAATAGACGTAGAGAGGACCACCGGCTAAATCCCGGTGGTTCTTGCGTGAAGCATAACATATAACAGACAAGGAGTACACTCATATGGTAAATATGAAGATAGACCACTTCGTAGTGGGACCGGTGCAGACCAACTGCTACTTTGTCACCAATATAAAGACAAAGGAAATGATAATAATAGACCCGGGCGCGTGTGCGGATCAGCTCGCCAAAAAGGTGGATGAGTCAGGCGCAAAGCCAGTAGCAATACTGCTCACACACGGACACTTTGACCATGCCACGGATGCAAAGCCGCTCGCAGACCGCTACGGCATCAAGATATATATCCATGAGGCAGACAAAGCCACACTCGATGACCCACAGCTCAATGTCAGCTACATGATGGGCCAGTCAAAGACCTTTTATGCGGATGTATTTTTGAAGGATAAGCAGGAAATTGACATCGCAGGCTTTCACATAGTAGTGCTTCACACACCGGGGCATACACCGGGTGGCTGTTGCTATTATTTCCCGTATGAGGACGTGATCTTTACAGGAGACTCACTGTTTTGCGGCTCAATCGGACGTACGGATTTCAAGGGCGGCAGCATGTCAGACCTCGTGCGCACAGTGAAGGAAAAAATAATGACACTGCCTGAGCATACAGAGGTGTACCCGGGCCACAACGACACAACAACCATAGAAAACGAGAGGATGTATAACCCTTACTTATGATAGTAGTAGTATTTAATAAACCGGATTTTGAATATGATGTGCACTCACTGCTTAAGGAGTTCTTCCCTCAGGAGGACGTGCAGATGTACTATAGCTGCTCACCTGATGAGGTGGAGGGGAAAAACCTGGCCTGCACACACCACGAGATGACAGCTGATGGCGTAAAGGAATTTGCGGATGCCTCACAGGTATTTAAGATAGACTATGTGGGCGATGAAATTGCAGTGGAGTGGACGGTGAATAGAGCCGGAAAAAGAATCTGCACAAAAATATCCGTAGACAGTGCAGACCGCAAGGAAACTAAAAACCGCCTTAAGCTCGCCCTGTATTCCATGATAGAAAAGGGCACAGGAAAGAGTCTTCCGTGGGGCACACTCTCAGGCATCAGACCGACCAAGATAGCCATGAAATGCATAGAGGACGGCATGAGCGATAAGGAAACCTACGACTATCTGAAGGAAACCTACCTCGCAAGCGATGAGAAAATCGACCTCTCAATAGGCATAGCAAAGCGTGAGAAGGCACTGCTCGATAAGGTGGACTATGACAACGGCTACAGCCTGTACATAGGCATACCATTCTGCCCGAGCACCTGTGCATACTGCTCGTTTACGTCATACCCGCTGGGTGTGTGGAAAAACCGCGTAGACGATTACCTCGATGCACTCGAGAAGGAGATAGACTACACGGCACAGAAATTCTACCACAAAAAGCTAAACTCCATCTACATAGGAGGCGGCACACCGACCACACTAAGCCCTGCGCAGCTTGACAGGCTTATCAGAAAAATCAAATGCAGCTTTGATTTAAAGGACTGCCTGGAATTTACCGTGGAGGCAGGCAGACCGGACTCCATCACGAGAGAAAAGCTCCTGGCACTGAAGAAAAACGGCATCAGCCGTATATCAGTAAATCCGCAGACCATGAAGCAGCAGACTCTCGATATAATAGGAAGACACCACACGGTAGACGATACGATAAATAGCTTCAAGCTCGCGCGTGAGCTGGGCTTTGACAACATAAACATGGACCTCATCATGGGACTTCCCGAGGAGACACTCGATGATGTAAGGCACACAATGGAGCTGGTGAAGGAGATGGCACCTGACAACGTCACCATCCATTCACTCGCAGTAAAGCGAGCTGCAAGACTCACCATCTTCAAGGACCGCTACAGAGATATGCAGATGGTCAACACCCAGGAGCATATGGATCTCTGCGCAGCCTACTGTAAGCAGATGGGGCTTGAGCCATACTACCTCTACAGGCAGAAGGGCATGGCAGGCAACATGGAGAACGTGGGCTATGCAGCAAAGGGCAAGGCCGGCGTATACAACATACTGATTATGGAGGAAAAACAGACTATTGTGGCGTGCGGAGCAGGAGCAAGCACCAAGCGTGTCTGGCCCGTACCGAATCCGGATGGCACACACCGCATTGACAGATGCGAGAATGTCAAGGATGTAGGGCAGTATATCGCAAGGATTGATGAGATGATAGAGAGGAAGCAGAGGCTGTTTGAGGAAAAATAAGCAGTATGATATATAATAATGTATAATATTGGTGCTGTAATACCATAGTGATTAGCGAATGTGTCAAAAATTATAAAGAAAACCTAATATTCATTGACATAGAATTAAAAATGAGTGAAAATAAATTACTGAAAAACCCTGATTAGATACAGAAAAAGATACAAATAACCGAATAAAACAAAACAGGCTAAAATAATTCGAGGGAGGACAAAGGTACCTCCCCCGTAGTAGGTATAGGGGTAGCATTTCTTCAATATACTAGTGGGAGATATGAGCCTTGTGGGCACAAGACCACCAACACTCGATGAGTGGGAGAAGTATGAACCACATCACAGAGCCAGAATGTCATTCAGACCGGGACTGACCGGGTTGTGGCAGGTGAGTGGCAGAAGCAATATCACGGACTTTGAGGATTATTTTTAAGACTGTTGTAAGTATTATGCAAAGTGATGGGGCAATATAGAAAACCATCACATTGGGAAATCCTATCCATACGGATGTGTACATAAAAAATCTTGGGATGAAGGAGATCAGAGGACATGAAAGTATGTTTAGTTGGTTCGTCAGGAGGACACCTGACACATTTATATATGTTAAAGCCATTTTGGAAGGACAAAGATCATTTTTGGGTCACTTTTGATAAGGAGGATGCAAGAAGCCTGCTCGAAGGTGAAAAAATGTATCCTTGTT
>ERZ779869.3923-NODE-3923-length-11076-cov-3.375284_pt1 | contig 11076 bp, 7 predicted proteins | sample MGYA00511557_ERZ779869 | MGnify/ENA primary metagenome ERZ779869 (study PRJEB29588, sample SAMEA2154620) | human gut metagenome | biome: human gut; feature: human-associated habitat; material: faeces | place: Denmark | collected 2008/2010 ...
ATTGCGCTAACAGAAAAATATGCTAATATAGTTTTAATAGGAAATAAAGAAAAAATATTTAAAAAAGCAAAAACAAATAAGGTAAACATAGAAGGTGCAAAAATAATAGAACCAGAAAAAGCAGAAAATTATGAAAAATATGTAAATCTTTTGTACGAACTAAGAAAAGCGAAAGGAATGACAATAGAAAAAGCAAAAGAATTAGTGCTAAATCCAGTATATTATGGAATGTTAATGGTCAAAGATGAAAATTCTAAAGTAGATGGGCTTGTTTCTGGAGCAATCCACTCAACAGCAGATACTTTAAGACCGGCATTACAGATTTTAAAAACAGCACCAAATACCAAACTTGTTTCTGCTTTTTTTGTTATGGTAGTACCAAACTGTGAATATGGAGCAAATGGAACATTTATATTTGCAGATAGTGGATTAAATCCAAATCCAAATGCAGAAGAATTATCAGAAATAGCAATATCGTCAAGTAAAAGTTTTAAAGAATTAACTGGAAAAGAACCAAAAGTTGCAATGTTATCATATTCTACATATGGAAGTGCAAAATCAGAATTAACAGAAAAAATGATAGAAGCAACAAGAATATTAAAAGAAAAAGAACCAGATTTAATATGTGATGGGGAACTACAACTAGATGCAGCAATAGTACCAGAAGTAGCAGCTTCTAAAGCACCAGGAAGCCCATTAAAAGGAGAAGCGAATGTATTAATTTTCCCAGATTTAAATGGAGGAAATATTGGATATAAATTAGTGCAAAGATTGACAAAGGCTGAAGCATATGGTCCTTTGTGCCAAGGGATAGCAAGACCTGTAAATGATTTATCAAGAGGCTGTAGTAGTAAAGATGTTGCAGGTGTAATTGCAATAACAGCAGTTCAAGCACAAAATAGTGTAAAATGATAATTCACTAATTTAAGGTTTGTTAATAAAAGAGGAACTAAAAAGTTATCTCTAAAAATATATAAAAGGAGGAAATCTCATGAAAATTTTAGTACTAAACTCAGGAAGTTCATCATTAAAATATCAAGTAATTGATATGGAAACAGAAGAAATGCTGGCAAAAGGCTATTTTGAAAGAATAGGACAGGGAAATTCATTTTTAACACATAAAGTTCATGGAGAAAAACATAAATTTGAGCATTATGCAAAAAATCATGAACAAGCAATAGAATTTGTACTTAGTAGACTTACCAACCCACATTATGGAGTTTTAAAGGATTTATCAGAACTTGGAGGAATAGGACATAGAGTTGTACATGGTGGAGAAAAATTCTCAGATCCAGTTTTAATTACTGAAGATGTAATTAGAGAAATTGAAAAATGTAGCGATTTGGCTCCATTACACAATCCTGCAGCAATACTAGGAATAATGGCATGTCAATCAATAGTTCCAGAAATGCCAATGGTAGCAGTGTTTGATACAGCGTTCCATCAAACATTAGAAAAAGAAAAATATATTTATCCAATACCATATGAATATTATAAAAAATATGGTATAAGAAAATATGGTTTCCATGGAACATCACATCAATTTGTATCAAATAGAGTGGCAGAATTAATGGAAAAAGATATAAAGGATTTGAAAATTGTTAGTTGCCATTTAGGTCAAGGTGGAAGCGTATGTGCAATTCAAAATGGAAAATCAGTAGAAACTAGTATGGGATTAACTCCTTTAGGTGGAATTCCAATGGGAACAAGAAGTGGAGATTTAGACCCATCAGTAGTAACATATATCATGAAAAAAGAAAATTTAAGTCCAGATGAAATGAGTTATATACTAAATAAACAATCAGGAGCATATGGAATTTCAGGTGTATCAGTTGATTTTAGAGATATAGAAGCAGATGCTGCAGCAGGAGGACACCATGCACAATTGGCTTTAGATAATTATCATTATTTAATAGCTTGCTATATTGCAAGATGTGTTGTTGCTATGAATGGTATTGATGTTTTAACATTTACTGCTGGAGTTGGAGAAAAGGGTCAAGATTCAAGGCAGGCCATATGTAATCATTTAGGATTCTTTGGAGTAGAACTTGATGAAGGTCTTAATCAAAAAATTAAAGGTGAAGAGGCCGAAATTTCCAGTCCTAACTCTAGAGTTAAAGTATTTGTTATACCAACTAATGAGGAACTTATGATTGCTAGAGAAACTAAAAAGGTTATTGAAAAATAATTAAAATTTTGATTGTGTTAAACTTTATTTAAAATTTGGAAAGGAAGAAAAAATAAATGAAAGTACTTGTATTGAACTGTGGAAGTTCATCATTAAAATATCAATTAATAAATATGGAAACAGATGAAGTAATGGCTTCTGGAAAATATGAAAGAATAGGAGAAAAAGAGGCTTTTTTGACGCATAAAGTAGAAAGTATTGGTAAAAAAATCAAAATAGAAAATCCAGCGTATAATCATACAGAAGCAATAGAATTTACTTTAGAGCAACTTGTAAATCCAGAGTATAAAGTAATAGATTCATTGGATGAAATAACAGCAATAGGACATAGATTAGTACATGGAGGAGAGAAAATAGCAGAGTCTGTAAAAATAGATGATAGTGTTGTAGAAGTTTTAAAAGAATATACAGATTTAGCACCATTACATAATCCAGCATGTATTTTAGGAATAGAAGCATGTAAAAAAGTAATGCCTAATAAACCAATGGTAGGAGTTTTTGATACAGCATTTCACCAAACTATTTCTAAAGAAAGATATATTTATCCGATACCATATGAATATTATAAAAAATATGGTGTAAGAAAATATGGATTCCATGGAACTTCACATATGTATGTATCACAAAGATTATCAGAAATAGAAAAAAAAGATATAAAAGATATGAAAGTAATTACATGTCATTTGGGTCAAGGTTCTAGTATATGCGCAATAGATGGTGGAAAATCAATAGATACAAGTATGGGATTAACCCCATTAGGTGGAATACCAATGGTAACAAGAAGTGGGGATTTAGATCCATCAGTAATAACATTTTTGATGAAAAAAGAATGCTTAACACCAGAAGAAATGGAAAAAATATTAAATAAAAATTCTGGATTATCAGCTATTTCTGGTTTAGCGCCTGACTTTAGAGAAATAGAAGAAGCTTCAAATACTAATAATGAAATGGCTAAAATTGCAATTGATGAATTTAATTATGCAATAGCTAGTTATATTGCTAAATATGCAGTAGAATTAAGTGGAGTAGATTATATTGTATTCACAGGCGGAATTGGTGAAAATCAAATTAATATTCGTAAGGGTGTTTGCAAAAAATTAGAGTTTATGGGAGTTAATATTGATTTGGATGCTAATAATATGAGAGGTGAAGAAAAGGTTATTTCTACTCCTGATTCAAAGATTAAAGTTTATGTTATTCCTACTAATGAGGAGCTTATGATTGCTAAGGAGACAGTCAGACTAATTGAAAAATAATTACAATTTTGACTACGTTAAACTTCATTTAAAATTTAATCAACGTACCATCGTGCGCCTTATAAATTTTAAACTCGTTTGCCTTGTCAAAATTTAATTCTTTTCCAACTTAATATAATAATATTTAAAGGAGTGTAGAAAAAATGGCCAAGATTTTAGAAAACATATCAAGAACATTTAACGAATTTTTATTATTACCAAATTTAACAGATGAAAGATGTATACCAACAAATGTATCATTAAAAACACCATTAGTAAAATATAAAGCAGGAGAAGAACCAAAGTACAGTGCAAATGTACCAATGGTATCTGCAATAATGCAATCAGTATCAGGAGTAGACATGGGAATTGCTTTAGCAAGAGAAGGTGGAGTTGCATTTATATATGGTTCACAATCAATAGAATCACAAGCAGAGATGGTTAGACAAGTAAAAAAACATAAAGCAGGTTTTATAACAAGTGATTCAAATGTAAAATCAGGAACACCATTAAAAGAAGTATTAGAGTTAATAGAAGAAACTGGACATTCAACTGTTATGATAACAGAAGATGGAACAGCACATGGAAAATTTATAGGATTAGTAACAGATAAGGATTATAGAATATCAAGAGATGATATGGATGCACCAATAGACACATTTATGACTTCAAAAGAAAAAGCAATCTGGGCACATGAAGGTGTAACATTATCAGAAGCAAATGATATTATATGGGAACGTAAAATAGCATGTTTACCAATATTAGATGATGAAGGCAACTTAAAATATTTAGTATTCCGTAAAGATTATGAAGATAGAAAAACAAATCCAAATTCATTATTGGACGAGAGTAAAAGATATATAATTGGTGCAGGTGTAGGGACAAGAGACTATGCAGAAAGAATACCAGCATTAGTGGATGCAGGAGTAGATATACTATGTATTGATTCTTCTGATGGATATTCTGTATGGCAAAAAAATACTATAGCTTTTGTAAGAGAAAAATATGGAGATAATGTAAAAATAGGAGCAGGAAATGTTGTAGATAGAGAAGGCTTTAGATATTTAGCAGAAGCAGGAGCAGATTTTATTAAAGTAGGAGTTGGAGGAGGTTCAATTTGCATAACTAGAGAAACAAAAGGAATTGGACGTGGACAAGCTTCAGCTTTAATAGATGTTGTAGCAGCAAGAGATGAATATTTTAAAGAAACAGGAATTTATATACCAGTATGTTCAGATGGTGGTATTGTACATGATCATCATATTACAATTGCTTTGGCTTTAGGTGCAGATTTTGTCATGATGGGAAGATATTTTGCTAGATTTGACGAAAGCCCTACAAGAATAGTTAAAAAAGGAAATGGATATGTTAAAGAATATTGGGGAGAAGGGTCAAACCGTGCTAGAAACTGGCAAAGATATGATATGGGTGGTAAAAAAGCACTTTCTTTTGAAGAAGGTGTAGACTCATACATACCATATGCGGGTAGATTAAAAGATAATTTAGCAGTTACGGTTTCTAAAATAAAATCTACTATGTGCAACTGTGGAAGCATTAGTATTCCGGAGTTCCATGAAAAAGCTAGATTAACTTTAGTTTCTGAAGTTAGCATTTCAGAGGGTAGTGCCCATGATGTTATTCTTAAGGAAGTTGACAGCCAATATAAATAAAATAATTGGAACAGAATTACAAATTTAACTGCGGCAAACTGTATTTAACATTTAATCAACGTATAATAAGTACGCCTCATAAGTGTTAAACTGATTTTTCTTGTCAAAATTTAATTCTGTTCCAACCAATAAATTAAGTAGGATAGGAGAAAATAGTAGAATTGGAAGAAGTAGACATATTAATGGCAACATATAACACAAAAATAGAATATTTGAAAAAGCAAATAGAAAGCATATTGAATCAAACATATAAAGAAATAAATCTACTGATTTCTGATGACTGTTCACCTAATAAAAAAGTAGAAAAAATATTAGAAGAATATGCTAAAAAAGATAAAAGAATACAAGTATACAAAACAGAGCATAATTTAGGGTATACAAAGAATTTTGAATATTTGTTGCAAAAGTCAACATCAAACTATATATGTTTTAGTGATCATGATGATATATGGTATCCAGAAAAAATAGAAAAAAGTTTGGAAAAACTAAAAAAAGATGAAGTTGATTTAGTATATTGCAATTGCCACCAAATAGATGAAAATGATAAAATAATTGAACAAGATTATTTTAAATATAAAAATATGCCATTGATAAATAAACATGGTAAATTGGCGATATCACGATATGCAGGGATAGGATGCTCACAGTTATTTACTAAAGAAGTAAAAGAAAAAGCACTTCCTTTTTTAGAAAGCGTAATGGCACATGATTGGCTAATAGGATTTATAGCAAATGAAGGAAAAGGAATAAGCTATTTAAAAGAGCCATTATTTGGATATAGATTACATCAATCTAATGTTTTTGGTGGTAGAAGTTTAAATCAAAATTTATATTTGTGGAAAGAAAAAAACGGAAATACATTTGATAGTTATTTGAAATATAGAAAAGAAAAAGTTATTGATAATGCATATTTAAATGGTGCAAAAATGTGTTTAGAATATAGTAAAAAAATAGGTGATACAAAAAATGAAAAATGGATTGAAAGCTTAATAAAATATTATAATATGATTGAAAAGTCAAGATATATTAATTTTCATTTTATAAGTTTTTTTAGATTTCTATATGGAAAAAATTTAACAAAAAAAATGATTAAGGAATTTGTGATTTTTCATTTTCCTATTATTGGATATATTCGTTTTAAAAAATAATTTAGAAAAAGGTGAAAACATATGAGAAATATGGTAAAAAGAATAATAATAACATTGATGTTAGTGTTACTTGCTATAGTAGCATTAAGTATTGGCAAAGAAGCAAAATCAAATTCTTCAACATTATTATGGGTAGATACTCCTGGAGAAGACAGAGTTGTAAAAGATACATTATATATTAATGGTTGGAATTTATCAGAAGAAGCAGATAGATATATAAAAGTTACTGTTGATGGTGAAGATTTTTCTGTAAATATTAGATTCGAAAAAAGAGATGATGTACTAAAATCTGTTAGTGGCTTTGGTGGAGTAGAGACAAATGCAACACCAGGGTTTTATGGTAATATTGATCTTAAACAATATGCAGATGGTAAACATAAATTGGTTATTTCTGTACGAAGCAAGAAAAATGATCATGAATTAGCCAAAAAGGAAATTTCATTTGTAACCAGACAATATGGTACATTAATATGGGTTGATAGTCCAGCTCAAAATAGTAAAGTAAAAAACAAGTTAAATATTCAGGGTTGGAATTTATCAGAGGATGCAAATAGAGAAGTCACAGCGTTAATAGATAATATAGATGTTACACAAAATCTTAAGTTTCAGCAAAGAGATGATGTGGTAAAAGCAGTGCAAGGATATGGTGGAGTCTTAACAAATAAGACACCAGGATTTTATGGAGAAATAGATGTATTAAATTTAGATGAAGGAGAACATAATTTAACAATAAGAGTTAGGGATGTAGAAACCAAAAAAACAATAGGAGAAAAAATTGTTAAATTTTTTGTCAAAAATTATGAGTCTTTAATTTGGATAGATACACCAGCAGTTGATTCTACTGTAAAAAATAAAGTATCTATTAATGGTTGGAATTTGTCAGAAGATGCAGAAAGAATAGTGAAAGCATATATAGATGATAAAGATGTAACAACTCAACTAAAATTCCAAAAAAGAGATGATGTGGTAAATGCAATACAAGGATATGGTGGTGCCAAAACTAATGCAATACCAGGCTTTTATGGAGTTTATGATTCATCTAATTTATCAGATGGAACACATAAAATAAAGATTTTATTAAAGGATAAAATAACTAAAGAAGTTTATGAAAGTAATGAAAAAGAATTTAGCTTAAAAAAGTATGATGCATATATAACAATAGATTATCCTCAAGCATGGACAAATAATAGAGATTCAATGTATATTCAAGGATGGCAACTATCAAGTTTAGCAGAAAGAAAAATTGAAGTTTGGATAAATGGTGATAATATAACAGATAAAATTTCAACATATTCAAGGCAAGATGCTGTAAATGCAATGAAAGGAAAAGGCTATGGAGATGAGACAACTAATGAATGTGCAGGCTTTAGTGGTACTATTGATATAAGAAATTATGATAGTGGAGATTATATATTAAAAGTTAGAGTACTTTCAACGAAAACTAGTGAGTTATTATCAGAGACATCAAGAATTATTGGCATAAATAAAATTACTTTTGAAATAGGAACATTTGGATATTCTGGATTAAAAGTTGCAGGAGATTCAAGAGGTACAAATTTAAAATATTATAGATTTGGTGATGGACCAAATGTCTTTTTTGCAACATTTGTAGTACATGGATTTGAAGATCATTTTGGAAGAGATGGAACAGAAATATCTATAATTGCTGAAAACTTTATAAATGAATTAAGAGCTAGAAATGATTCTGATTTAGCAAGAAAATGGACTATTTATATTTTTCCAGAAATAAATCCAGATGGAAGAAATTATGGTTGGAGTCATGATGGTCCAGGAAGAACATCTCTATATAGTGCAGCTTCAGGAAATAAAGGTATTGATATAAATCGCTGTTGGTCAACAAATTTTGTTCCAATGTATAATGACAGAAATTATACTGGTAGTACGCCATTTAACTCATATGAATCAAGATATTTACGTGATTTCTTATTAAGTAAAAAATCTACAACAGGACAAACTGTTTTGGTAGATTTACATGGATGGACAACACAAGTTATAGGCGATGGGGAAATTTGTGGATATTACAAACAAAAATTTCCTTCTAATTTATATACATCTAGTTATGGAAAAGGTTATTTAATAAATTGGGCACGTAGTTCTTTAGGTGCAAATGGAAGAACAGCAAGATCAGCGTTAATAGAATTACCAGCTTATGGAGCAGGTGGCAAAAAAATAATGAGCCATCAAGATGTTGTTAATTCAGACTATTCAAGAAAATATATTGATGCAACATTAAATATGTTGAAAGGAATTGTGTAAATGAAAAATAAAAAGATTATATTATTTTTGATATTAGCTTTACTTATTATTGTGATGATTTTTATGTTTAAAAGATTTAAAAGTAATGACAATAACACAAATCAAGTATCAGAAAATATTGCAATGCCAAGTGTATCAGATGTAGAGATAGACAAAAATCAAGTAGAATATAATAATACTGCAACAATTGATGAACTAAAGGAAAGTACAGGAGTACAAGGAAGCAGTGATATTTATGATGTAAAAGAAGAATATGATGGCAGAAAAACTTTAGCAGTAAAGTCTAGCATACAATATAAAGTTGCACTATGTGGTTACTTGGATAATAAAGATTTAGAATTATCACAAATTGATAAAATAATTAGTGAGAAGGCCCCTAAGAATAGCGGAATTTGGGTAGAAGAAAGTTCAAGAGAAGGTATTCAAGAATTTTTGAATCAAGTTTCAAAAACTGAATATGAGATAAAAGATGGATATCTTAGTATAAAAAAATCAGATAATGAGAATGGTTTAGATAAGGCATTAAAAAAATATATTGATAGTGATAAATTAGTTGTTTTAGCTAAAACAGGAAATATAAAGATGGTTGATGATGTTACAGGAAAAATAGAAGATTATCCATTTGAAAAAATGGATGAATATCAGAGTTATGACTATGTTTCAGATAATGGAAATTATGTTATTTCCTTAGCTAAGAATGAAAAAAATAAAATAAAAAATGAAGAATTTGTAGATGTATTAAAATCAATCTTAAAATAATAATAAAGTTGTCAAAAGTATTAGTATATTTTTGGCAACTTTGTTTGTTTAGATATTGACAAAAACGCAGTTTAAATATAAAATAATAGCAGAAAATTTTGCAAAAAATAGGAGAAAAGTAATATGATAGAATTTATAAAAACAATAGTAAAAAATAGAAAATTAGTGTTCCAGTTGGGAAAAAATGATTTTAAAAATAGATTTGCCAGTACAAGTTTAGGAAGTTTGTGGGGATTTGCACAACCTTTTATATATATGCTGACATATGTAATAGTGTTCCAATTTATATTAAAAACACCAAGTTCAGGAAGTGAGCCTTATGCAGTATGGTTTATGCCAGGAATGGCTATGTGGCTATGTTTAAATGACAGTATATTAAGTGCAAGCAATTCAATAAGAAGTTATAGTTATTTGGTAAAGAAAGTTGTATTTCCTGTTGATACTATTCCAATTATATCAATAATAGCAAGCAGTTTTGTTTCATTGTTTTTATTGGTAATAGCATCAATTATTTGTGTTGCTTTTGGATTTAGACCTAATATATTAATGGCAATATATATATTAATAGCAGCATATGCATTTATAATAGCAGTAACAAGATTTACATCAGCTATAACAACACTTGTACCAGACTTTTCACAATTATTAAATATATTAATGCAATTATTTTTCTGGTTTACACCAGTTGTATGGAATTTAGGAATGCTTTCAGGACATGCTACTCTTTTAAAAATTGTAAAATGTATGCCATTTACTTATTTGGTTACAGGATTTAGAGATGTATTTGTACAAGAAAATATTGTAACACAAGGACATGGTATTTATACAATAGCTTTCTGGATAATAACAATTGCAATTTTTATATGGGGAAATTATATATTTAAAAAGAGTAAAAAAGATTTTGCAGATGTATTATAAAATTCAATACATTTTGGGAGGAAAAAATAAAAATGGACAAAACAATCGACATATTACTTGCAACATATAATGGTGAAAAATATATAAAAGAGCAAATAGAAAGCATTTTAAATCAAACATATAAAAACATAAGAATTATAATATCTGACGATTGTTCAAAAGATGGTACTACTGAGATTTTAAGTGAATTTGAGAAAATAGATTCCAGAATTGTTGTGTATTATCAGAAAGAAAATTTAGGATATATAAGAAATTTTGAATTTTTAGTAAGTAAAGTACAAAGTGAAATGTTTATGTTATCAGACCAAGATGATGTATGGTTACCAGAAAAGATACAAAAATCAGTAGAACTTATGGAGAGAAAAAATGCAGATTTAGTTTTTGGTGATTTGGAAGTTGTAGACGAAAACTTAAAAACTATATATCCATCTTTTGGCGATTATATGTTATTAAATAGAAAGATAAAAAAATGTATAAATAGTTATAAGGTAAATTATTTATATAATTGTGTTACGGGTTGTACAATTCTTTCTAAAAAGAAATTTATAAAAGATATATTACCAGTACCAAGTAATTCAAAATTTGTACCACATGATTATTGGATGGCACTAATGGTAGCGTTGAGAGGAAAACTAGCATACATGCCAGAAAAATATATAAAATATAGACAACATGGTAATAACCAGATAGGTACAGATAAGATATCACATAAATTTAAAAAGTTAGACCAAGTAAGAGAATTATTTATAAATGTAAAATTAGGAGTCTTTGGGACATATGTTGAAAATAATGATAAATTTCCAAAGGAATTGCAAGAGCAAAATAAAAAAGCATTAGAATATTTTGAAATGTTGCAAAACAAAAAAAATTGGAATTTTAGA
>ERZ779869.3925-NODE-3925-length-11075-cov-4.605808_pt1 | contig 11075 bp, 9 predicted proteins | sample MGYA00511557_ERZ779869 | MGnify/ENA primary metagenome ERZ779869 (study PRJEB29588, sample SAMEA2154620) | human gut metagenome | biome: human gut; feature: human-associated habitat; material: faeces | place: Denmark | collected 2008/2010 ...
TATAATAAATTTATTAAAACTAAGGAGGTAAAATTTATGTATTATAGTAGTGGAAATTACGAAGCTTTTGCAAGACCTGTTAAACCAGAGGGTGTTGATGATAAATCAGCATATATTATAGGCTCTGGACTCGGAGCTCTTGCTGCAGCTTGTTTTCTAGTTCGTGATGGACAGATGAAAGGCGAAAAAGTTCATATTCTTGAAAAGGACTCAATTCCAGGAGGCGCATGTGATGGATATAAGTATGACAATTTAGGATATGTTATGCGTGGCGGGAGAGAGATGGATAACCATTTTGAATGCATGTGGGACTTATTCCGTTCAATTCCATCAATAGAAACAGAAGGTGTAAGTGTTTTAGACGAATATTATTGGCTTAATAAAAAGGATCCGAATTATTCTTTAATGAGAGCCACTATAAATAGAGGTGAAGATGCACATACAGATAAGAAATTTGGTTTGTCTGATAAAGGTGCAATGGAAATATTAAAATTGTTCTTTACTCCAAATGAAGAACTATACGATAAAAAGATTACTGATTTTTTTGATGATGAAGTGTTAAATTCAAATTTCTGGTTATATTGGCGTACCATGTTTGCCTTTGAAAATTGGCACAGTGCATTGGAAATGAAGTTATATATACAAAGATATATACATCATATTGGCGGATTGCCAGATTTTACAGCATTAAGATTTACAAAATATAATCAATATGAATCTATGATATTGCCAATGATTAAGTATTTGGAAGGATTCGGAGTTCAATTCCATTACAACACAAAAGTTGAAAATGTTGAGTTCGACATCCAAGAATATAAGAAAGTGGCAAAAAGAATAATATATACTACAGATGGAAATCAAAATTCTATAGATTTAACGGAAAACGATTTAGTATTTATTACGAATGGTGGATGTGTAGAAAATGCAAGACTTGGAAGTCAAAATACACCAGCTCCATTTGACTCAGAAATAAAACCAGGCGGTGGCTGGGATATGTGGAGAAAAATAGCAGAGCAATGTGATGAATTTGGTCACCCAGATAAATTCTGCTCCGACCCAGAACAAACAAACTGGATGAGTGCAACAGTAACTACTTTAGATGGAAGAATTCCACCTTATGTAGAAAAAATATGTAAGAGAGATCCATTTAGTGGAAAAGTTGTAACTGGAGGAATAGTAACATGTAAAGATTCTAACTGGTTATTAAGCTGGACATTTAACCGCCAGCCACAATTTAGAAGTCAACCAAAAGACCAATTAGTTGGCTGGATTTATGGATTATTTACAGATAAGCCAGGAAACTTTGTTAAAAAGCCAATGAGAGAATGTACAGGAAAAGAAATTTGTATGGAATGGCTATACCATATTGGAGTTCCAGAAAATAAAATAGAAGATATGGCAGAAAAAAGTGCAAATACAATTCCATGCATGATGCCATATATAACAGCATTCTTTATGCCAAGAAAAGATGGAGATAGACCGCTTGTTGTACCAAAGGGAAGTGTAAATTTTGCATTCTTAGGACAATTTGCAGAAACTAAAAGAGATACAATATTTACAACAGAATATTCTATACGTACAGCAATGGAAGCCGTTTACACTTTGCTAAATGTAGATAGAGGCGTGCCAGAAGTATGGGGCAGCGTGTATGATATAAGAGATTTGTTGAATGCAACTGTAAAACTTAGAGATGGCAAGAAAGCAACAGATATGGATATGAATTTACCACAAAGAATGGCAGTGAAAGAACTTCTAAAAAAGATAGAAGGAACAGATATAGAACTTATTTTGAAACAATATAATGTAATATAAAGATTAAAATGCTAATATGCTGGATGAAAAAATCTTGCATATTAGCATTTTGTATTGATTTTTAATTGACATTTTATGTAAAATATAGTAAAATATAAAATTGTACAAAAAGTTGTTGAATACCAAAGTCAAATTGACAATGGCAACTAAAGTGCACGGCAGATGTTATACTAACAAAAGAGAGGTTAGGAGTATGAAATTAAAAATGTTTTTGTCAGATTATCAATATCGGCAGATGATATTAAAAGAAGTAGCAATGAAAATTACAGAGTTACCAATCGTAAAACAGGTTTATCATCGTTATCAGATCAGTAAGTTTAAGAATGAAAACAAAAATTTAGATGGTTGGGAGTGCTATGTAAAGCTGCTTCAGATTGAAGAGGATAACAGACGATTTCTTTTTAATGTAGCTCTTCTAAGACTGAAAGAATGCCTGAAAGATGAGAAGACAACACCTGAAAAATTCGAGGACCAGAAAAAGTTGGTCCTGTCTTACTCGCTTATCCAAGAAGAAAGGTTTAATAGCCTCAAAACATGGATCGAGACGGTAGAAATTGGAGAGAAAGATCTCTCTATGTTAGACAATGCCATGAATGGCTTGCTGAAGTAAAATAGTCATTCGAAGATAATTCTCCGCCGCAGACAAAGCAAAAACTTATGTCTGTGGCAGGGAATTTTTTATAAAAGGAAACAATAAGTGATAAGAAGTTATAAAATTAGAAAAATCTATTTACTTTATATGCTTGGATATGTTAAAGTATAAGTAGAGAAAAAATAAAAGAAAGGAATTTTAAAATTATGAAAAAACAAACAATTATCGCAATAGTTATTGCAGTAATCGTAGTTCTTGCAATTACAATAGGAGTAATTGTAGGAAATAGTAAAAAAACAAAAGGAGAAAGTAGTACAATAGAGACAGCTTCTCAAATGAAGGCAATGTTTAAATCTATCTATAATAAATTAGGAGATGAATTGCCAGATTTAGAAACAGCTAAAATTGATGTAAGTGATGCCGTAGCTGTAAAAGATTATACAGGTTTGCAATCAAACGAAAATGTAGAAACACTTGTTGTATCTGAACCATCAATGTCTTCACAAGCATATTCAGCAGTTGCAGTAAAAGTAAAAGCGGGTGCTAATGTAGAAAAGATGAAACAAGAAATGCTAGACAATATCGACATGGCAAAATGGATTTGTGTTTCAGCTAGTAACTTATATATAACAAACAGCGGAAATACAATATTTATGGTAATGTCAGACGAAGACTGGGCAAAACCAGTATATGAAGCATTTAAAGAATATGTAAATAATAATATAGGAAAAGAATTAGAAAAGGTATCTGATGAGGAAGATATAGAACTACCACCAGAAATGCCAGCAGTAATGTAAAAATTTCGCCCAATAGGGACGCCCCTTTTTGGGCGGAATTTTTTTAAAAAAATAATTAACAAGTTTTCGCCCCCAAAAGGGCGTCCCTATTGGGCGAAAGGAGGAAACATGCTTTTTACAAGTATTAGCTTTTTATATTATTTTTTACCAATTGTACTGATTGCGTATTTTATTGTGCCAAAGAAGGCGAAAAATTTTGTGTTATTTATTGCTTCGATGGCATTTTATTTTTATGGTGAACCAAAATATATTTTCTTGATGTTAGCAGAAATTTTTATTGCTTATATAGGAGCCATTTTAATAGCTAAATACAAAAAGAAAAGCATTTTGACAGTCACTCTTGCAATTCATATAGGATTGTTAGTATTTTTTAAATACACAGATTTTTTAATTGCAAATATTAATAGTATTTTTAACGCAAAACTTAACTTATTACAGCTAGCATTGCCAATAGGAATATCATTTTATACTTTTCAAATTATCAGTTATGAGATTGACGTGTTTAGAGGAAATGTTAAGGTTCAAAGAAATTTCTTAAATTTAGCAACATATGTAGCTTTATTTCCACAGCTAATTGCAGGGCCAATTGTAAGATATGAAACGATTGAGGATGAGCTTTCTAACAGAAAACATAGCTTTGAAAATTTTGCCTATGGAGCTAGAAGATTTGTTATAGGACTTGCAAAAAAAGTACTTATCGCAAATATGCTAGGTGAATTTTGTAACAAGTTTTCAGCAACTGATGAAAAGAGTATAGTGCTATATTGGCTATTTGCAATCTCGTACATGCTACAAATATACTTTGATTTTTCGGCTTATTCGGATATGGCAATAGGACTGGGAAGAATATTTGGTTTCCACTTCTTAGAAAACTTCAACTACCCATACATATCAAAGAGCATAACAGAATTCTGGAGAAGATGGCATATTTCGCTAGGTTCGTGGTTTAGAGATTATGTTTATATTCCTCTAGGAGGAAGTAGAAAAGGAAAATTAATACTTGTGAGAAATCTTATTATAGTTTGGCTTCTTACTGGTATTTGGCATGGAGCAAGTTGGAACTTTGTAATATGGGGATTAATGTCTGGATTATTATTAATAATAGAAAAATTGTGGCTTGGAAAATATATAGAAAAACTTCCAGATATTTTCAAAAGATTATATGTAATTTTTATTGTAATGATAAGTTTTATAATATTTAATGCGGGCACAATGAAGGAAGCATTTACTAATATTTCAGGATTATTTGGTGCAAATTCTACTTGCATAATAAATGATTACACAATATATTATCTAAGAAGTTACTTAATTACAATAATAATAGCGATAATCGGAGCAACACCAATTCTAAAAAATATAATCGAAAAATTAAAAACAAAGTCGGTAATGAATAAAATTATAAATATACTAGAACCAATAGCAATGGTAATAATTATATTGATTGTAACAGCATACTTAGTTGATAATTCGTATAATCCATTTCTTTATTTTAGATTTTAAGGAGGTGTCAAGTTGAAAAAGAATTATAATTTTGGCTGCGTCAAATTTCATTTCAAACGCGGTTACATACAGCAAGTATGCGCCCTTGCCTTTGAAACTTATTTTCTTTGCCAAAATTTAATTCTTTTCCAACTTAAGAAAGGAAACAATAAAAATGAGTGATAAAGTAAAAAACGTAGTTATTACGATAATGTTTGTGAGCGTCTTAGTTATAACTATGATTGTAAATATTGCTAAAAAAGACGGTACTATATCGATTTCGGAAAGAAGAAAGTTAGAACAGTTTCCAAGTTTTTCTATATATAAGTTATTCAATGGAAAATTTTTCGAAAAATTTGATAAATATACAACAGACCAGTTTACCTACAGAGATAATTTGAGAAAATTAAAGGTAGAAACCGAATTAAATATTTTCAAAAAGAAAGATTATAATAATTTATATGAATACAATGGATATATCATAAATCAAGAATATCCGCTAAATGAGAAATCTATTGAAAATCTTTCAAACAAGGTAAAACAAATAGCAAACCAGTATTTGACAGAGAATAACAATGTATATTTCACTATAGTTCCAGATAAAAATTATTTTGTGGATAAGGACAATTTAAAGTTAGATTATAACAAAATGGAAAATATGTTAGAAAAAAGTTTAACATTTGCTGAATACATAAAAATAAATGATTTGCTAGAATTATCAGACTATTATAAGACAGATACACACTGGAAACAAGAAAATATATTAAAGATTGCAGAAAAAATTGCAAATCAGATGAATGCAAATATATCAAAAGATTATGAAACTATAAGAATTACTGATTTTAAAGGCGTATATAGTGGCCAACTTCCAATTAGCAGTGAAAACGACGAAATAAAAGTACTAACCAATGACACATTAAAAAGATGCAAGGTATATAATTATGAAACAAAAGAGTATTCTGGTATTTACAATTTAAATAAAATAAATAGTTTAGATAAATATGATGTATATCTATCAGGAGCAACGCCAATGCTAACAATAGAGAATCCGGATTATAATGGTACTAAAGAACTAATAGCATTTAGGGACTCTTATGGTAGCAGTTTAATTCCATTATTGGTTACAGGATATAGTAAAATAACGGTGGTTGATACAAGATATATATCACCAAAGTTGCTAAATCAATATATAGAATTTAAAGACCAAGATGTGTTATTTATGTACAGTACATTGATAATAAATAATAGCACAACACTAAAATAAGCATAGTCTGATATTAAAAAGGAGATATTATGATAGAAATAGTATTTAAATTGGATGAGAACAAGGCGATTGCATATGACTCCGAGAAAAAGGTTGGCGAATGTGATTTTGAGAAAATAGATGATATTTGGAATATAACACATACAGAAGTTGATAGTGATTATCAAGGACAAGGCATAGCAAGAAAGTTAGTAGAAAATGTAATAGAAAATTCTCAAAAATATAATAAAAAGATAACAGCAACATGTTCATATGCAAGAAAAATAATTGAGAAATAATAAGAGTGGATACAAATTATTGCAACTATATATAACAAAGGAAAACTGCCAGAAACCATGAGAGAAAGATGTTGTAATTTTAAGCTACTAGAAGAAAAATGTTTAGAATATACTATTATAGATAGGAGTTTACATGGATAATAAAAAAAGATGCAAGTGGTGCAATATGAAGAATTCACTATATATAAAATATCATGATGAGGAATGGTGCAAACCGAACTTTGATGAGAAATATTTATACGAGATGCTTATATTAGAATCTTTTCAAGCTGGACTTTCTTGGGAGTGTGTACTAAATAAAAGACAAGCCTTTGAGATGGCTTATGATAACTTTAACATAGAAAAAGTATGCCAATATGATGATGAAAAAATCATAGAACTGCAACAAAATAAAGAGATAATCAGAAATAAATTAAAAATAAAAGCAAGCATAAACAATTCTAAAATATTTAAGGATATACAAAAAGAATTTGGCTCGTTTAATAACTATTTAAAGACTTTCACAGATGGCAAAACATACTATGAAATAGATAAGACAACATCTCCAATTTCTGATGCTATCTCAAAAGACCTACAAAAAAGAGGAATGAAATTTGTAGGTTCAACAATCATATATTCATATTTACAGGCAATAGGAGTGATTATATCTCATGATAAAGATTGTTTTCTTTTCGCCCAATAGGGACGCCCATTTGGGGTCGATTAGTTTTTTATATATTGAAAAATATTTAAATATTTGATAGTATGGGAAAAGAAAGAATATTATTTAGCAAGGTGATCAAAATGGAAAGAATAGATAAGATAATAGCTTCTCAAACTAACTATTCAAGAAAAGACGTTAAAAAGCTTATATCTCAGAAGAAAGTAAGAGTAAATGACGAGATTGTAAAAAGACCAGAACAAAAGTTTGATGAACAACAAGATACAATATATATAGATGAAAATAAATTAGATATGAAGAAACACATATACTTAGTACTCAACAAGCCACAGGGATACATATCAGCAACAGAAGATAGAACAGCAAAGACGGTATTAGATTTAGTACCAGAGCAATATATGAGAAAAGGATTATTCCCGGCGGGAAGACTAGACAAAGATACTACTGGAATGATGATTATAACAGACGATGGCGATTTTGCACATAACATATTAGCTCCAAGAAAACACATAGAAAAAACATACAGAGTACAAATAGATATAGACATAACAGAAGAGATGAGAGAAAAATTCAAACAAGGAATCGTTCTAAAAGACCACGTGTGCTGCCCAGCGACAATTATAGTAGAAGATAAAAATACGGCTTTAATAACAATAACAGAAGGAAAATATCATCAAATAAAAAGAATGTTTGGCTGCTTTGGAGCAAAAGTAGTAAAATTGCACAGAATATCAATGGGAGGCTTACAATTACCAAGTGACTTAGAAGAAGGACAGTGCAGAGAGCTAACTAAAGAAGAATTAGAAAAAGTATGCATAAGAGACAAGTAAGGAGAATAGAATGAATATATTAAAACCACAAAAGATGTTGTTTGATAATTTAAGAACTATTGAAAATTTACAAAGTGAATTAATGGAAAATGATGAATTAGAAAATGTTAAGATAAAAGATTATTCAACAAGTAATCTAGAAGTTTTTGATGCTACTTGCAATAAGGCAATATTTAATAATGTTTCTATAATAAATAGCAGGCTTGAAAAAACATCTTTAACAGATGTAGAGTTTAGTAATTGCAATTTTTCGAATACGACGTTTGACAATTGTAGTTTTATAAGATGTGAGTTTAATAATTGCAAGCTAACTGGGTGTAATTTTATAGAAAATGTTTTATTTGATATTGGATTTATAGATTCGAATATGGGGTATGCTAATATATCAATGAGCAACTTAAGGGGAATATTCTTTAATAATACATCGATAAGAAGCGGAAGTTTGCAGGAAAATAAAGTTAAAAATATAAACTTTAAAGAAGCGGACCTAACAGGTACACAATTTTTTAAAACAAGTTTAAATGGAATAGATTTATCAAATAGTAATATAGATCAAATTGCAGTTTCACTTGAAGATATAAGAGGTGCAAAAATAAACCAAATGCAAGCAATAGATTTAATGTATTTATTAGGAGTAAAGGTTGTGGAATAATAGATGTATAATTGTTTGAAAAGAATTAAATATTTTCGACTAACATTTTCTTCGGTGAAAATTTTTTAGAAAAAATCTGTAAAAAAATTAAAAATTTTAATTGACTTTTTTTCTTTTTAAGTGATATAATAGGCAAGCTGACAAAAAAAGAGAGTAAGGGTTGTGAGAAGAATTTAGTGTTTTTCTCCAACCTGATATTTATGTCTTTCTATTAAAAAGGGGAGGAATAAACTAAAAAATGGAACAAGAAAATATACTTGGAAAAGAAAAAATAGGAAAGCTAATATTAAAGTTTTCTATTCCTTGCATTGTTTCAATGTTGGTAAACTCATTATATAATATAGTTGACCAAATATTTATTGGACAAGGGGTAGGAACACTAGGAAATGGTGCTACAAACGTAGTATTCCCATTAGTAATGATAGGATTGGCATTTTCTCTAATGTTTGGAGATGGTGCATCAGCATATTTAAGTTTAAAACTTGGAGAAAAGAAGAAAAAAGAAGCAGAAAAAGGAATTGGCAATGGAATATTATTATCTGCAATTGTATCAATAATTTTCTGCGTAATTACATTAATTTTTTTACCACAACTTTTAACACTATTTGGATGTACTGATAAGCTAAGAGACTTAGCAATGACTTATGGAAGAATTATAGCAATTGGTTTTCCTTTTTCGATGATTGGAACAACTTTGAACTCAATTATTAGGGCAGATGGAAATCCTAAATATGCTATGACAAGCATGGTTACTGGTGCAATTTTAAATACAATATTAGATCCAATATTTATATTTGTATTTCACAAAGGAGTTGCTGGAGCAGCTATTGCAACTGTAATAAGCCAGGTGCTTACATTTATATTGAATGTTGCATATATCAAGAAATTTAAATCTATACAATTGTCAAAAGATAGCTTTAAATTAAAAGCTGAGGTATGTAAAAAGGTTTCAATGCTTGGTGTAAGCAGTTTTATTACTCAAATGAGTATTGTGTGCGTTATGGCAGCTGAGAATAATTTACTTGGAAAATATGGAGCTCAAAGCGATTATGGAGCCGAGACTCCAATTACTGTTCTTGGTATTGTAATGAAGATAAATCAGATATTAAACAGCATAATAATCGGTATTGCTGCAGGAAGTCAACCTATAATTGGATATAACTATGGTGCTAAGAAATATGACAGAGTAAGGAAAACGTTAAAGATTGTTTTAGGGTCAAGCTTGGTAATAAGCACAATAGCATTCATATTGTTCCAAACAATACCAGATAAATTAATCTTAATATTTGGTAATGGTGATGCAAAATACATGGAATTCGCATGTTTAGCATTTAGAACGTATTTATTACTTTGCATTTGCAATGGTGTTCAAATTCCATCAGGAATATTCTTTCAGGCAATCGGAAAAAGCACAAAGAGTGCTATATTATCACTTTCAAGACAAATTGTTATATTGATTCCTGCTATGATAATATTAAGTGGAATCTATGGAATAATGGGTGTATTAAGTGCTGGACCGGTAGCTGATGGATTAGCATTTGTATTGGCTGTTATACTTCTAGTAAAAGAAACAAGAAACATGAAGAATGATGGAGTAGAAACAGAAAAAGCAGAAAGAAAAGAAATACCAGAAACTGCAGTAGCTAACAACGGAATTGTAATCACAATTGCAAGAGAATACGGCTCTGGTGGAAGATATATCGGAAAATTGGTAGCAGAGAAACTAGGAATTAAACTATATGACAAGAATATAATAGAAAAAATGTCAGAAGAAACAGGCTTATCAAAAGAATATATAAAAGACAACGAACAAAAAAGAACTGTTTTTGATAGTTTCAATAATGGCTATTATGCTGGTCTGAATAACTCTGACGAACTATTTATACAAGAATCAAACTTAATAAAAGATTTAGCTGATAAAGAATCTTGCGTAATAGTTGGAAGATGTGCAGACTTCATATTAAAAGACAAAAAGAATGTTTTGAAAATATTTGTAAGTAGTAGCATGGAAAATAAAATAAAAAGAGCAACTGAATTTTATCATATGGATAAAGAAAAAGCAGAAAAAGAAATTGCAAGAATAAACAAATTAAGATCAAACCACTACGAATACTACACGGAAAGAGGATGGGAGACGCCATCAAATTATGACATTTGCGTAAATAGCGACTCTATTGGAATAAATAATGTTGTAGACTTAATATGCAGTATAGTAGAAAAAAGCAAAGAGCTAGCAATTAAATAGAATTAAAATAGGGTGAAGCAGCAATGCTTGAATGGAACTCATTATTTTACAAAACGGTAGTGCGAGTGTAACAACACTCGCACTACCGTTTTAGTTATGGTTCAAAATTGATAAGTAATAACTTTTTTAAACAAGCTCCGTAATGACAATATTCAATTCTATGCTCACGCGAATAGTATATAGCAAGATGCATATATTCCATAGTAATAGGTGCAAAGCCAAAGATTGATGTGTCTTGGCTTTCCTCCTTATAATATCCGCACCAATGCATAAAATCTTCATTATAAGCATATACAGAACCGCCGAGGGCATTGGTAAGAGGTAAATCCTTAACAATTTCTTTCGATACAAATATTTGCGTATTAGGTCTACTCGTTAATGTCTTTTCAATTATTGAAAAAGTTTCGCGTGGATTCTCCCGAGTTACAAAAGCCTGCTTTACAATCATAATTGGGCCACCTTTCT
>ERZ779869.3926-NODE-3926-length-11066-cov-5.719281_pt1 | contig 11066 bp, 10 predicted proteins | sample MGYA00511557_ERZ779869 | MGnify/ENA primary metagenome ERZ779869 (study PRJEB29588, sample SAMEA2154620) | human gut metagenome | biome: human gut; feature: human-associated habitat; material: faeces | place: Denmark | collected 2008/2010 ...
GATATAAAGAATCATAAATGGCATTTCAAAAAATACCGGATGCAAAGCAAGGTGATTTTTATGGTAACAGGACTATTGATATTCTTACCGGCTCTTTACTTTTTTTGCTTTGAATTTTCAAATGTGCCTCTTACAGAAAGAGTATGGGTTTCTTTGTTTCAATCCGTTACGCCGAGAACAGCAGGATTCAATACGGCAGATTTGACTTTACTCAGTGAAGTTGGGCAAATGCTTATCATTATTCTGATGCTTATCGGTGGCTCTCCCGGTTCCACTGCAGGTGGTATGAAAACGACAACTCTTGCAGTTCTCGTTTCATCGGCATTATCTGTATTTAGAAAAAAGGAACACACCCATTTTTTCGGCAGACAAATTCCGGATGGCACTATCAGAAATGCAGCTACGATTTTTTTGATGTATATCGTTTTATTCCTTGTCGGAGGAATGGTAATTAGCAGAACAGAAGATATTCCACTTATGACCGCTTTGTTTGAGACGGCGTCGGCAATCGGGACGGTAGGGTTATCGTTGGGAATAACTCCTGACCTGGGGTTTGTTTCCCATATAATCTTGATTTGCCTGATGTTTTTTGGCAGAGTGGGAGGATTGACCTTGATTTTTGCTACCATTTCTGAAAAAAAGCCTAACGGTTCAAAATATCCTCAGGAAAAAATTACAGTAGGTTAAGGAGAATAAAAAAATGAAATCAATATTACTTATCGGTCTGGGAAGATTCGGACGGCACATTGCTATAAAATTAGATGAATTGCATCATCAAGTGATGGCGGTAGATAAAGAAGATACTCGAGTTGATGCTGTACTTCCCTTTGTAACTAACGCTCAGATTGGGGATGCGACGAATGAGGATTTTTTAAGTTCGCTTGGTGTTGGAAATTTTGATGTTTGTATTGTGGCTATCGGAGATAACTTTCAGAATTCATTGGAAGTAACGTCCCTTTTGAAGGAACTCGGTGCAAAAATGGTGGTGTCTCGTGCCGCTCGTGATGTTCATGCAAAATTTCTTTTACGAAACGGCGCAGATGAAATTGTTTATCCCGAAAGGCAGCTTGCCGATTGGGTTGCGATCCGTTATAGTGCTGATCATATTTTCGATTACATAGAACTAGATGAAGAACATGCAATCTTTGAAATATCTATACCGGGAGAATGGATAGGAAAAACAATCGGTCAGTTGGATATACGAAAAAAATATGACATCAATATTATGGCGCTGAAAACAAATGATATTATGAATTTGAAAATAAGTTCCGATACGCAGTTGTTAAAGGACAGTACCATGCTTGTTCTTGGGGAGACGAAACATATTCAAAAATGTTTTCATATTTAATTTTTGAAAGAAGTTGGTGATATGAAAGACTTTGTTTTACTTATAGTGGTATTGGCAGCATTTATTTATGGTTATTTTCTTATGGAAAAGCTGGATAAATTTCTCGAGGAAAATCAATCCCAAAAACTTATTTCAGATTCTAAGCTCAGGATTGGATTTGAAACACCTGCAATCATAGATTCTATTGCAGATCTATTAGAACAATTTTCAAGCGAATACCCAAACTATGAGCTGAACCTGTTCTACGGTTCTGTAAGTGAAATAATAAATGGGCTGGGAAATAATAAACTTGATTTTGGCTTTATCATAGAAAATTCCAACGATATTTTGAAAGATGAGTATTGTTCCTTATCCCTTCAAATAAAGCAAAGTGTCATTACTCCAGGCTCTATAGACATTGCGGTACATCCCATCAACACGATTGAGAAACCAGCGAGAGTGATATGGCAAAATGACATTAATTGTATGAAGGGTCTATTTGTCGAAAAATTGCGTGATTTTTCGGAGCGTTTTCTGCTTTCGGCTACACGCCCGAATGGAAAAAAAGAAGAAAAGGTGGTATAATCTTTGTGCGATTTTAATGTCAGTGCTAAAATGCTTTTCTGAAATTTACGTATTATTCTATATAATGTTTTTGTATAAGGAGATGACCGTATGAGTGAAAGCAGACACAATCCGGATCAGTTATTAAAGGAAATCCAAGCTGATGAAGAAAACCGTAATAAAGGACATTTGAAAATCTTTTTCGGATATGCAGCTGGTGTGGGTAAAACCTACGCCATGTTAGAAGCAGCTCATATGGAAAAACAGCAGGGAATTGACGTGGTAGCCGGTTATGTAGAAACCCACGCACGTCCCAAAACAGCAGCTCTTTTGAATGGCTTAGAAGTTCTTCCTACAAGAGAAGTTTTTTATAATGGTATGATACTGGACGAATTCGACATTGGCATGGCGTTGAAAAGAAAACCACAGCTTATCCTTGTAGATGAACTTGCGCATACGAATGCCGAAGGATGCCGTCATGCAAAACGGTATCAGGACATTAAGGAACTTTTGAATGCAGGGATTGATGTCTATACGACTGTCAATGTTCAGCATATTGAAAGCCTTTGTGATACAGTTGCATCCATTACGGAAATTGTTGTACGGGAACGCATCCCGGATTCTATTTTTGATAATGCAGATCAGGTTGAATTAATAGATATTGAACCACAGGATTTGATCAACCGTTTGAATACAGGAAATGTATACAGACAGACACAGGAAAAACAGGCAGTAGAAAATTTTTTTACAATAGAAAATTTGACAGCTCTCCGGGAGATTTCACTGCGGCGATGTGCGGACCGGGTGAATATCCTCACAGAAAATACCCGCATAAAAAATCATGGAGATTATCACACAGGCGAACATATTCTTGTATGTCTATCTTCTTCTCCATCCAATGCGAAAATTATCCGTACCGCCGCAAAAATGGCTTCTGCTTTTAAAGGGGAGTTTACGGCTCTATTTGTAGAAACCCCAGATTTTTTGGTGATGAGCGAGGAAAATGTAAAACGCCTGCGTTCAAATATTCGTCTTGCTGAGCAGCTTGGGGCAAAAATAGAAACAGTTTACGGAGAAGATGTTCCGTTTCAGATTGCGGAATTTACTCGTTTGTCCGGTGTGTCAAAGATTGTGATCGGACGTAGTTCTGCTACAAAACGGCATTTGCTCAGCAAACCGACCCTGACAGAAAAATTGATTGATTATGCCCCTAACCTGGATGTGCATATTATTCCGGATACGGTTTCTAATGCGGCAGTGTATCAGTTAAGAGGGGGCAGGAAAAAGAATCATATCGTATTCTCTGTCACTGATACATTAAAATCTACTGCGATTCTGATTTTATCCAGTTTAGTCGGAATGATTTTCCAGAAATTTGGATTTGACGAAGCAAATATCATTACTGTTTTTGTTTTAGGTGTTCTTGTCACCGCTGTCATCACGAAACATCAGATATACAGCCTAATTTCCTCGATTGTAAGTGTTTTGGTCTTTAATTTCCTGTTTACGGAACCTCAATTTACCTTGCAGGCGTATGATCAGGGTTATCCTGTTACCTTTATTATCATGTTTTTGGCGGCATTTTTAACCGGTTCTCTTGCTATACGGATTAAAAACCAAGCAAAACAGGCGGCACAATCTGCTTACCGTACCAAAGTGTTATTTGATACAAACCAGCTATTGCAACAGGCAAAAGATAAAAATGAAATTGTATCTGCAACTTCAAATCAGCTCATTAAACTCTTGAGAAAAGATATCGTTTTTTATTTAGCTGATGGAGAAGTGTTGGATACGCCGCATATTTTTTCTGTAACTGAAGAAAATTTGGAATCGTGTATTTCCGAAAATGAAAAGGCCGTTGCCGGCTGGGTATTGAAAAACAATAAACGTGCCGGAGCTACAACAGGAACGCTTTCCAATGCAAAATGCCTGTACCTTGCTGTTCGCAGCAGCAGTATGGTATATGGAGTTATTGGAATCGTGATGGGGGAAATACCTCTTGATCCATTTGAAAACAGTATTCTACTATCCATTCTCGGAGAATGTGCCCTGGCTTTGGAAAATGAGAAAAATGCCCGTGAGAAACAGGAGGCGGCCATTCTTGCAAAAAATGAACAGTTGCGAGCGAACCTGCTGCGTGCTATTTCACATGATTTGAGGACACCGCTGACATCCATTTCCGGTAATGCCAGCAATCTTTTGTCCAACGGCGATTTCTTTGATAATGATACAAAAAAGCAGCTGTACATGGATATTTATGATGATTCCATGTGGCTGATTAACCTTGTAGAAAACTTGCTGGCTGTAACCCGGATTGAAGAAGGACGGTTGAATCTCCGTATAACGGAAGATTTGATGGATGACGTGATCACAGAAGCGTTACATCATATTAACCGAAAGAGTGAAGAACATCATATTTCCGTTGAAAGCAAAGAAGAATTTCTTCTTGCAAAAATGGATGCAAAGCTTATTGTTCAGGTAATCATCAATATTGTTGATAATGCTATCAAATATACACCTAAAAACTCTCATATTGTTATTCGGACAGAAAAGCGGGGAAAACAAGCAATCGTATCTATATCGGATGACGGAAACGGAATTGCTGACGAAATAAAGCCACGGATATTCGACATGTTCTATAGCGGTGCAAATCAAATTGCAGACAGCCGCCGAAGTTTAGGACTCGGATTATCTTTGTGCAAGTCCATTATTAACGCCCACGGCGGAGAACTTACTGTTTCAGATAATCTGCCGCACGGAACAGTATTTACATTTACATTACCGGCAGGGGAGGTCAAAGTATATGAATAAGTCACTAATATTAGTTGTAGAAGATGACACATCTGTCAGAAATTTAATTACAACAACCTTAAAAACGCACGAATACCGATATCTGACGGCACCCGATGGTCAATCGGCAATTTTAGAAACATCTTCACACAATCCTGACATTGTTTTACTTGATTTAGGACTTCCTGATATAGACGGTGTTGAGATTATTAAAAAAATCCGTACTTGGTCAAACATGCCAATTATCGTAATCAGTGCTCGCAGTGAAGATACCGATAAAATTGATGCGTTGGATGCTGGCGCAGATGATTATTTAACAAAGCCATTTTCTGTTGAGGAACTGCTTGCCAGACTACGAGTCACGCAAAGAAGGTTATCGATGATGCAAAAAGTATCCCCTGCCGAAGCGGTTGTTTTTGTAAACGGAAAACTTCGTGTAGATTATGCTGCAGGTTGTGCTTATTTGAATGAAGAAGAGTTGCATTTAACACCTATTGAATATAAGTTGCTTTGCCTGTTGACAAGAAATATAGGAAAAGTTCTGACCCATACTTTCCTTACGCAAAGCATTTGGGGAAGTAGTTGGGATAATGATATTGCTTCCCTTCGTGTGTTTATGGCAACACTTCGTAAAAAAATCGAGAAAGAACCGAACTCTCCACAATATATCCAAACACACATTGGCGTGGGGTATCGGATGCTGAAAGTTGATTGAACTTCACAACACCATAGTTAATGCAACTGAAAAAATGTGTTCATCAGACGGTAACGTGGTTGGGGAAATGCTTTTAAGGATGGAGAGAAGTTAAAGTAAAATAGGGAGAAATTGTTGCAGAAAACCATCGACATCCGATGTCATAAACGTTATAATATATTTAATAATGACGTTCTAAAAATGCTTTTGTCACCCAAAAGCGCTTTACTTAGATGACACGGAGGTATTTCACATGAGCAAAAGGAATTCAGGGGAACAGAAAAGAGAAAACAGCCAACTGAAAATCACATTTTCCGTATTAATTATGGTACTGTCATTTTTAGCAGAATTGTATACCATGATTATTTTAAAGGGAAATCCGATTTACTTAGCAGGATTTGGTCTGGTATTTTTAATTTTTTCTTATGTGCTGATGAACAGCGTAATGCAGCTACAGTATCAGAAGTTAAGAGAAGAAAAAGAAGAGCATGAAGGTCTTTTGAAGTCAGAAAAAGCAAGTTATCTGATCATCAAGAAATCATTTGATGAAGTCTTTCAGAGAATGGATTATATTGAAAAAAATCTCCAGCTTCCAACAGAAGAATTATTAACAGCACAGAAAGCATTTGCAAAGATCAATATTAACAGAAGTAAAGAAAATGCAGACGCACTTATGAATTCTAATGATAAATTGTTAGAAAAGATCGTGAGTTTTGAAAGAACACTGCAGAACAATAATGAAAAATTATTAGACGGTCAGAATCAGAATATGGAACAGCGTCTGCAGGAAGTGATTTTAAGACAGCAGGAGTTGAGTTCTTCCATAAAAGAATTAGAATTAGACTTTTGTGCTCTATGTTTTCGTGCTTGTTCCATAATAACATCTTTTGCAGACATTTTACTTGAGCTTTTTTCATTTGCTTTTTGGAATTTTTCTCTTTTCTCTTTATCATCTATTGAATATTGATTATTGATTTCCATTTGATGTTCTCTATCTTTTTTATAGTGTTCTAATTCTTGCTGATATCGTTGTTCAGATTCTTGCTGTTTCTTTAATTCTTCTTGTTTTGCAATAGACATACCTTGTTCTTGTCTCATACCATGAAATATAGGTTCTTTATCTGGTACGTCCATTTGAAAGAATACTTTACCATCTTTCATTTCCATACTACCTGGATTCATCCCTTGTTGTCTAAGCATAACTCTACCCATCCTTAGCATTAAATTTTGTCTTAGAGTAATATCTTGCAATGTAGTAGAAGCCGTTTTAACAGAAAAGATACCTGTATCTAATATATCTGCTATATGTGCATCAAATCTTGACATCTCTTGTTCTGGAGTTCTTCCTTTTAACATATTATCTGAAGATAAATACATATTGGCTGCATCCCTATCTGCTTCTGCTACAGTTTTGGAAAAATTAGGCAAACTCCCCTTTTGTTCATTATCTTTAGCCCTTTGCTCTACTTTTACTAAGTTGTTAGCATTTAGTTTTTCAATTATAATATTTTCGACATCAGGTATTTGCAAAAATTGTTCCAAATAATTAGTTCCTATATCTAAGGAAATACTATCAGCAGCTTTTAATATGTGGATAAAATCAGTTCTGTTTTGGGCAATATTAAGTTTAAAGTTTTGATCTTGAATTGCTTTCAAAACAGTCTTTATGTTTTTGGATTCATTATTACTTCTTCTATTATATACATCTGCTGTTTCAGTTTTATTATATATTTCAATTATATGGTTAGTCCATGATTTTATATCCATATCAACACCTCCATACAACTATATTATACCATCTTTTGTCAATTTCGTCAAAAAACTATATTTTCAAAATATTTATCTATAATATTTTGAATATCCTAAATTTTCAATTATTTTTTTCGCATTTTGAATTTCTTCAATATTATCTCCAATTATCGGACTTGCTGGAGCTACAACTCCTATTAAGTCACCTTTTTTTAATTTCTCTGGAACTATCAATTTCATTCTCCTAATCTCTTTCTTCTTTTATCTTTACATTTTTATTTTGAATTTCTTCTACTATTTCATTTCTTAAGTCTATCATTTCAAAACTTTCTATTGCTTTTCCACCTTCAAATACAACAACATTAGAATATGTTGTATTAAATATTGCATTATCTATGTTCTTGATTATTCTCTCTTTACTTATTCCTTGTTCTAATTGTTTCATAGCATATTTTATTAAAAAATTATAAATTTTGTTTTACACTTAATTCTGTTTGAATACTTATTCCTTCTTGTAATGCTGTACATAACATATCACAGCTTGATATATTATCATAAATAGTATCAATTCCTATTTTCTTCGCTTTTTGAATAAATCTTGATGTTCCTTTGTTAACAAGATCTGTCGGACTATCATGTGTTACATTTAACATTACTTCTAATTGCTCACTTATTGCTTGATAACTTCCTTTTTCAATTCCTTTATCTCCTAATGCATTTTTCGAAATAATATCAGCTATTGCTTCTGCAAATCCAGTTCCATATACTTGCAAATTTCCAGTGTCTTTAAAATAAATTATAGCTTCTGTTCCCATATATATTTTTTTTCCATCTTTTTGCATTATAATTCCAGTAATTGCATGTGCTAACTCATGTAATAATGTTTCTTCATTAACATTCTCTGGATTTATAAAAAGTATACTATTTGCTTTATCAAATGCAGCTATAGAATTTGGACCTTCTTGTTCACTAATTTCTTTACCTGTTTTTTCTACAACTTTTAATCCTCGTTTCAAATGTTCATCTAATACTGATAAGTTTAAATCAGGCATTGTTACTTTTAAATTCTCTAGTCCTTCTATAAAAACTGTTTTATATTTATCTGGAATACTACTATTTTGTTGTATCTTTTTTTCTATTTCAGCATATGTTGGTTTATTTTTTCCTAATTGCTTACTAAATTCTTCTACTGAATCAAAATACAAATCACTTCCACAATTTCCTGTTAATAATTTATATTCATTTGGAGCTAATTTTTGTATAGTTACTACTTCATCACTACTATTCTCCTGATTAATTTCTATATCTTTTTCATTAAGTTCAATTTGACTTTGTATTTGATCTACTGTAACTATTTCTTGACTTTTTCCTTCTGCTTTTACTGTTTGTCCACATCCCAAAATTGATATTGCTGTTACTAATGAAACAAGAATCTTTCCAAAAATAATTTTTGGTTCAAATTTTAACTTTTTATGGTTAAATTTTGAATTATTTTCAGCTTGTTGAAAATCTTTATGATAACATTTATTTCTTATTTCATTTTTTTCAAAAATATTATATAATTCTGTAAATTCTTGCATTGTTGGATACATAAATTTTTCATCATCTAATATTTTCAAAAAATATTTTTGATGTCTTGTATTTAATAAAATTAAATATTTGTTTTCTTTATATAATATTTGCATTACAACTTTAAATTCTTCCATTTTACAACATTTCCTTTTCTACTATTTTAATCCAATTATTGCAGTTGATAGTCCATATTTTTCTTTTTCTACTCTATATGAATGTATTAAATCTGAATTACAAACACTACAAATTCCACAATCTATAATATTTTCTTTTTTTAGTCCTGCTTTTTGCAAAATTTCTTCATTTATTTTTACTGTATCTATCAGCCATTTATTTTCTGATTTTCTTTCTATAATTTCATCTAATTTTAAATCTTTAAACTCATTTTCAAATAAAGTTTGTACATCTTTTTCAACTTCAAAATGACATTTTCTTATGCTTGGACATATACAACAAATAATATCTTTTGAATTGCTCCCATATTCTTTTTGCATTTTTTCTACTACTTCTACAGAAATTCTTTGAAGTGTTCCTTTCCATCCTGAATGTACATTTGCTATTGCTTTTTTTACTGGGTCAAAAAACATTAATAATATACAATCTGCATTCGTTGTTGCTAATAAAATATTAGATTTATTTGTTATTAAACCATCTGTTAAATCATATTCTTTTAAGTTAAAGTCTGGTTTGTTAATGTTTACATGTTCATCTACTTTTTTTACATTTTTAGTATGTGCTTGATTTGGTTTTACTAGATCTATATAGTTCATTTCAATAGCATTACATAAATCTGCATAGTCTTTATTGGCTTCTTTAAATTCTTCTTTAGTTATTGGTTCTGCAGTTTTTGCTCTTGCCGTCCTAAAGTTTTTATCTATTCCTAAACTATAGGCATGTACTAAAATATCACTATATTCTAATAATCTTCTAAATTGTAAATATTGTACTCCATCTTTAACAATATGAATTACATTTTCATTAGATAAGTCTTTCATTATTTTGACATTCCTTTCCTGAAACTTAACTTTTTTTGGCTTCTGTCATTTCTTTCTTACGCCTTATAAGCCAAGCCTTTTCTTATTCTAAGCTAATTAGACTTTTCTTGTTTTATTTTTTCTAATATCTCTTTTTTACTCTTCTCATCAATGAAATTATATTTATTTTGGCAAGCACCATTATTAAAATTACATATACTCCTATAATCACAATAACTACATGGTGTTTTTTTATTTTTATAAAATGGTTTTAAATCTATTTTTCCGCTTAAAATTTCATTTGAAATTTGTTTTATTACTTTATACATATAGTCTTGTAAATCTTTAAATTCTTCTTTACTTACACAACTAGAATTTCCTTCACTTATATCTCCAGTTTTTTTGGAAATATATGCTGGAACTAAATTTGAATATCCACTATCTAGATTTTTATCATGTAATTTTACTACCTTTACATCTGCTAATATTAAACCTTTCATTTTAAAGCCTTTTCTTATTTGTTCTTCTATTTTTTCAATTCCGATATTTTTTTCTGCTTTTACCATTTGCTCTATTAAATTGAAATATAAAATTCCTGCTGGTAATAAATCTTCTTCTTTACATGCTGCATCTAAATATGTTAATAATTGTATTTGTAATCCTGCATATACTTCATTTAAGTCTATGTTTTTTATGATTTATAGTCAATTATTCTTAAATATTTTCCATCTTCATTTTGTGCTGTATCTATTCTGTCTATTTTTCCTATTATTTCAACATTTTTTCCATTATCTAATGTTATTCTAATTGGCTTATATTTTCCTTTTTCATCGAATTCTATTTCTGTTCCTAATACATTAAATTCACTTAATGTTAATGTTTCTACTATATATTTTAGTGCTTTTTTTACTAATCTTTTTAATCTTACAACTAATGCTCTATATTTTGCTGTTGATGTAAATATATAATTTTTATTTTGTAAAAGTTTTTCATCAATTATTTTGTCTATTATTTCTGATATTTGTTCTTCTGTTAATTCTGATAATTGATATCCATTTTCTTTTACAATTGAGAAAAATTCATCAATTGTCTCATGCATAAATGTTCCTGTGTCAAAACTTTGTACTTTTAATTCTTCTTGTGGTTTTATTTTTAGCCCATATTGTAAAAAATATGAGAATGGACATCTTCTATATTGTTCTAGTTTTGATATACTTGTTGTTAATTTATTTCCATATAATTCATCTATATTTTCTTGTTTTATTTTTTCTGGTAAATTTGAATAGTCTAATCCTTTTAAGCTTTGTTGTAATTTATTGTTCCAATTTTCATCTTTTTTATAATAATCATATACATAATACCACATTTTTTCAATTTCTGTTTCTTTTAATTTATT
>ERZ779869.3932-NODE-3932-length-11058-cov-9.373262_pt1 | contig 11058 bp, 10 predicted proteins | sample MGYA00511557_ERZ779869 | MGnify/ENA primary metagenome ERZ779869 (study PRJEB29588, sample SAMEA2154620) | human gut metagenome | biome: human gut; feature: human-associated habitat; material: faeces | place: Denmark | collected 2008/2010 ...
GCATCTACCTGTGCATGATCATTCTGGCCTGTGTCAACAAGGCCTGCTTCATCTTTTTGCAGGCCATGGGCAAGGCGGCGGAATCCACCGCCCTGTCCATGGTGCGTGAGGTGGTGTTCGGCGTGGGCTTTGCCCTGCTGCTGCCCCGGTTCTTCGGGCTGGACGGCGTGCTGTACTCCATGCCCATGTCGGATATCCTCACCTTCCTGATTGCAGGCTATCTGATCTGCAAAACCTACCGTGAACTGAGCACGAAAGGAGAAGTCTAATGGAAAAACGCATCATCACCATCAGCCGCGAGTTTGGCAGCGGCGGCAGAACCATCGGCAAGCTGGTGGCAGAGCATCTGGGCATCCGGTGCTACGACGCCGAACTGATCCAGAAACTGGCTGCCGAAAGCGGCTTTGACGAAAACTACATCAAGGAGGCCGGAGAGTATACCCCCGGCGGCTTCCTCGCCTCTGCCTTCACCAACCGCAGCTTCGGCCCCACCAACGAGGACCTGCTTTGGAAGCTGCAATACCGGATCATCCGGGAGCTGGCAGAAAAAGAGCCCTGCGTCATCGTAGGACGCTGCGCCGATTTTATCCTGCAGGACCGCACCGACTGCCTGAAGGTCTTTGTCCACGCGGACATGAAGTTCCGGGCTGACCGCATCGTGCGGGTCTATGGGGAACGGGAGAAATCGCCCGAAGCCCGTCTGAAGGAGAAGGATAAGCGCCGCGCTGCTTATTACCGCTTTTATACCGATATGAAGTGGGGCAATGCCGCCAACTATCATGTCGCGCTGGACAGTGGGGTAATTGGAATTGAAAAATGTGCCAAAGTCATTGAAAGCCTGGCATAAGCTGTAAATTCCGACACCGTCCCTGAGACAATAGAGCAAAACACCGCCCACCTGAGTTCCGTTACGCAGATGGGCGGTGTTTTTTGTTAATGGCAGTTCTATGGGAAGATCAATCTTCTAACCCATGGCTCCCGGCCACATTTTTCAAGTATTCCTCTGGATTACCATTCAGAATCAAATCTGCATAGCCCAGTGGGTCATTGTAGATAAGGTAGCACAACTCTGACCGCTGTGCCATGGTCACATCCAGTTCATCCTCGACCACGGTGCAGTCACTGAAGACTTTTCTCCCATCCCGGAGCAGCAATTTCACGCACCCAGTGTCCACGTTAAAATGGCAGGCGCTTTCATCGTACTTCATGTTCGTGGCCTTTCTACCTTACGGCACCTATACAGTTGTGACGTTACCACGGATAAACCGTGTTCCTTGCACAGCCGGTCGCTGGTGCGCCGGATATAGGCATACGACCCAGCCGCCGGGACGTTTGCAAACTGGTTGATACAGACCCGGCGGCGGCAGATACAGCGCGCCTTGACCAACGGCCATGAAGGCAACGTGACCGGCGAGGACGGCAGGCAGCACAAGGCCAGCGCCGACCCGCTGAACCACTGCACAAGCCTTGATCTGCCCCTTGACGTGGAGGACAGCGGCAGCGCAACCGTGGGCGAACAACAGGAAGACCCGGCAGCGGCTTTGCCGCCTGGAAGCACGGCGGCAGCGTAGAAGAATGCCTAATTGAGTATCTGGACGCGAAAGGCACGTACCTGTACGGGGGTGCGGTAAACGCTGCGGTACAGCAAAAAGAAAGCACCCAAAAACTTACGTTTCTAGGTGCTTTTCTTTGGTGCGGATGAAGGGATTTGAACCCACACTCTTTTAAGGGAACTAGAACCTGAATCTAGCGCGTCTGCCAGTTCCGCCACATCCGCTTATTTTGTTTGGCCGCCTCACCGGCGACGAGTATTATTATAACCAGCAGTACCACTTTTGTCAACAGATATTTTCATATTTTTTTTAATTTTTTCAAATTTGTTTCGCAAAGCAAGAAATAAAACGGTAGAACGTCGCTTCCTGCTTTCCTATCTTTTGCTTTTGCCTTTTCTTTCACACAAAAGTGTTTTCTTTACTTCGTGTGCGGCTCCGGGCTGCTGTCAATCAGAGCTTGGCGCAGCGGAAGGAAGCTGAAATGAAAGTCATCATACCCGCTCTTGCACTCCTGCAGATAGCGGCGGGAAGGAACACCCAAGGGGTGGCTGGCGGGCAGGGTGTAAAGGATTGCTTCAATATTATGCAGAACTTCCCGTCGCGTAGTGACGTCCCAGACGCACTGTACCTGCATTGTCTGCTTCTGGTAGAAATAAGGAACCCCCGCATAGACATCCAGAGCCTGCTCGTCTTTATCAGAAATCTCATAAACCCCGCAGCCCACCATAGACGGGCACCAGGGCTGCTGAAAATCCGTGGTCAAAAAGCAGCCGTTCTTGGAACCACGGAAGACCAGGCGCACACCGAATAAATATGTATACCCGACCACACGGGCATTGGGGCAACGCTGGCGCATCTGCACCAGGTTGAGGTTGGGACCGTAAGCCAAGTAATACTTCATTTTCAGTTTGCCTCCATTTTACAATTCCGTAATAATTATATTGTAATTCTGATATGTCGATAACGCAAGGCACCAAGTTACACAAACTTATTACCTTGGGATTGTTAGGGTTTCTGTTGTTCTGCTGTTTTTATGGGCAATTACGGTATAAATAGTTTGGATTGTGAGATTTCACCTCAAAATCGGACGACAACGACATGACTGGATGGTTCTAAGATCATATCGTTTTTTCATGTGTTTACAGCTTTTCAGGCTGGTGAAAATATGCTATGATAAAGTTGTTCATTTTGGATTGCGGCGTTGGAAAAATCGGGGCTCTGTTCCCTGCCGAATCCGCAGCAGGCCGTGGTAGTGGCGGCTGAACATAATGATGGCCAGGGCCAAAGTTAGAATGCCGCTTTCTGGGCCATAGGAAAGCCACGCGGGCAGGATGGCCAGCGCTGGGATCACCACAGCCCCCACCGGCAGGTAGCCGAGCCACAGGACCAGTGCCCCGCCAGCGATGCAGCAAAGCGTGCCCCAAAACGGAAGATACAAAACGAGCCAAACGCAGGTTACCGCAACCCCCTTGCCGCCGCGGAACCTTGCCCATGCGGGATAGTTATGGCCCAGCACTGCGCCAAGCCCGGCATATAAAATCGACGCCTGCCCGATCAGTGGTGCCGTAGCATAATACGCCGCACCGCAGGCAGCAACCGTTTTTAACGTATCACCTGCCAGGGTTAGCAACCCGGCCCCCTTGCCCAGTTGGGCCATGATATTAGCCATGCCGGGGTTGCCGGTGCCAAGCTGCCGCGCGCTTTTGCCGGAAACAACGCGGGCGACAACTTCTGCCGTAAGAAAACTGCCGAACAGATAACCCAGCAGGATACAGGCCAGCCGGGCGGCCAAGGCGTCTGGATGCATAAATGATAGCTCCTTTTTACCACTGTTTGGGCAGCGGTTGTCTTTTATTATATTATAGTCCCCTGTGCAAGGGGGCAATACGAGGGATATTCATGAATTTTGATGAGCTGAAACAGCAATGCCTGGCGTGCCAGCGCTGCGGATTGTGTGAGACCCGCACCCATGTGGTGTTTGGGCAGGGTGTGCCGGACGCCGAGGTTCTTTTTGTGGGCGAAGGCCCCGGCGCCAACGAGGACGCACAAGGCCTGCCGTTTGTGGGCCGCAGCGGCCAGCTGCTGGACCATTACCTGGAAGCGATTGACCTTGACCGCAGCAAAAATATTTATATTGCCAATATTGTTAAGTGCCGCCCGCCAGAAAACCGCGACCCTGCCCCGGAAGAATCCGCCGCCTGCCTCCCGTGGCTGCGCATGCAATTCCGGCTGCTGCGCCCAAAAATTGTGGTGTGCTTGGGCCGCATTGCCGCCCAGCAGATGATTGGAAAAGACTTTTCCGTCACGCGGGACCACGGTAAGTTTTTTGATAAGCAGGGCACATTGTTTATGGCAACTCTGCACCCGGCAGCGCTGCTGCGCAACCCAAAAAGCAAAATATCCGCGTTTGAAGATTTTGTAGCCCTGCGCGAGAAAATTGAGCAGGTGTGTGACCATACCTATAACCGCAGCTGACTGCCCCTGACAGGAGGACGAGCCCTTGCAGGAACCTGTATCCCCAATACAAATCACGCTGCCGGTGCGCCAGCTGGTGGAATTCTTGCGCCGGGCTGGCAGCATTGACAACCGCTTTACCGGCTTTGACCGCGCCAATGAGGGCGCACGCATCCACCGCAAATTGCAGCGCGCCGCTGTAAAAGAACATGCCGATTACGCCGCGGAGGTATTTCTTCGCGGTATTTTTGCGTATGAAGAAATTGAATTTACACTGGAAGGCCGCGCCGATGGCATTTTTACCGCAGCGGACGGTGTTACCGTGGTGGATGAGATCAAGACCACCGCATGCCCGGCGGCGGATATTACCCCGGATTTTGCACCGGAGCACTGGGCACAGGCTATTGTGTATGCAGCAATTTATGCGGCACAGCATGAGTTGAAAGAGATGCGGGTTCAGCTGACCTATTTCCAGGTAGATGAAGAGCTGATTCTGCGGTTTGAGCGGCATTACACCGCGCAGCAGCTGCAGGAGGAAGTGGAAGCCCTGCTGGCGGAATATGCCCCCTGGGCGCGGCGGGCGGTTGAGTGGAAAAAGGCCCGGAACTCGGATTTGCAGGCCATGCAGTTCCCTTTCCCTGCGTATCGCCCCGGGCAGCGCGCGATGGCGGGCGAGGTATACAAAGTGTGCCGGGACGGCGGCCGGCTTTTGTGCCAGGCACCAACCGGGATTGGTAAATCCATGAGCGTGCTGTTCCCTGCCCTGAAATCTATGGGCAATGAGAGTGTGGGACCGATTTTTTATTTAACGGCCCGCGGCACAACCCGTACGGCAGCGGAAAACGCACTGGCTATCCTGCGCGATACCGAGCCGGAACTGCACCTGCGCAGTGTAACGCTGACAGCGAAAGACAAGATCTGCCTGTGTGAGACGCGGGAGTGTACCCCGGAAGCCTGCCCCTATGCCAACGGGTATTATGCCCGCATCAAAGGCGCTCTCTGGGATGTGCTGGATGTCCCCTGCCTGACGGCGGAAACCTTGCAGGAATATGCAGAACGCCACACGGTATGCCCCTTTGAGCTGGGGCTGGACAGCAGCCTGTGGAGCGATGTGATTATTGGGGATTACAATTATCTGTTTGATCCGGTTGTACATCTGGTGCGATTTTTTGAATCTGCCGGGGATTATATCTTCCTGGTGGACGAAGCGCACAACCTGCCGGGGCGTGCGCGGGAAATGCACAGTGCTGCCCTGACCAAAACCAGCTTTTATGAAGCGAAGAAGCTGTTGGGCAAAGGCAAAAGCAGCCTGAAAAACGCTCTGACCAAAGTAAATGATGTATTTATTGAATGGCGCCACCGTGCCGAGGAAGAAACTGCCGCCAGAGATGGACGGTTTGGCAAAACATTCTTTCTAAAAGAGCGCAGCGAGGAGTTTGATCACCTGCTGAACCGCCTGTGTGAACCGTTGGAAGCATGGCTGGACGACCACCGAGAACCGGATGAAACCCACACGGCACTGCTGCAGTTGTATTTTGATGTGCGGGCCTGGCTGCGCGTAGCGGATACCTTTGACGATCATTTTGTGCTGCAAATCACGGCATCCGGCAGCGAGGTGCGTGCAGCGCAGCTCTGCCTTGACCCCAGCGCCTTTTTGGCGGATAGTTTTGCCCTGGGGCGCGCCGCGGTGCTGTTCAGTGCAACGCTGGCCCCGGCCAGTTATTATAAGGACCTGTGCGGCGTGCCGGAAGCACGGGCCGTTGCCCTGCGCAGCCCCTTCCCCGCGGGCAATCAGGGACTGTTCTGCATCGGCAATGTCAGCACCCGGTATAAGGACAGGGATGCAAGCCTTGCCATTGTGGCGGAAAGCCTGGCGACGATGGTGCGGGCGCGCTGCGGGAATTATCTGGCGTTTTTCCCCAGTTATGCGTATATGGAGCAGGCTTATGCACAGTTCAAGGAGCACTGCCCGGAAATCAACTGCATCAAGCAGGAAAACGCGATGGATGAACAGCAGAAAGCGGCCTTTTTGGCCCAGTTTGTGCCGGGCCCCAGCCAACCTCTGCTTGGCTTTGCCGTGATGGGCGGCGTATTTGGGGAGGGCGTTGACCTGACCGGCGACCGGCTGATTGGTGTAGGCATCGTGGGCCCAGGGCTGCCGCAGGTTGGACCCCGGCAGGAGCAGCTGCGGGACTATTTTGAGCAAACACGCGGTTCCGGCTTTGACTACGCCTACCGTTACCCCGGCATGAACAAGGTGCTGCAAGCCGCCGGGCGTGTGATCCGCACCCCGCGGGACAAAGGCGTGGTGCTGCTGATCGATAACCGCTTTGCCATGCCGGACTACCGCCGCCTGATGCCCCCGCATTGGAGCCACCTGAAAATGATTTATGATACAGAAAAGCTGGAACGGGAACTCTGGCGGTTTTGGGAAGAATAAAAACAAAACAGCACCGCAATCTTTGCCGTGCACATCGTCTTACTTGACTGTGTGTGCAGCAAACTGCGGTGCTGTTTTTGCTTTGCTATTTAGAAGGTGGATTATTTCAGGGTGCTGGCCCACTCGTCAGGCTTGAATCCGACAAGGACAAAATCATCCCCGACCACCAAAGGCCGCTTGACAAGCATGCCATCTGTGGCAAGCAGGTGCAGCTGCTCATCCTCGGTCATGGTGGGCAGTTTGTCTTTCAGGGCAAGCGATTTATATTTCAGGCCGCTTGTATTAAAAAAGCGGCGCAGGGGCAGCCCGCTGCGAGCGTGCCATTCTTTCAGCTCTTCATAGGTGGGGGACTGCTCCAGAATATGGCGGTCGGTGTAAGCAACGCCGCTTTCATCCAGCCAGCATTTGGCCTTTTGGCAGGTAGAGCATTTGGGATATTCAATAAACAGCATGATAAGCTCCTTGGGGTTATTCAACCGGGATTTTGGCTAGCTGGGCATCCAGCTGATTCAATGCGCTTTCCGGCAATGCCGCCTGCAGGAAGCCGGAAATTTCGCGCAGGCTGATTCCCTGGGAAAGTGGGTTAGACACAATGGCCTGCCACATATCCCCCAGCACAGCCTGCAGCAGAGCGCTGGCCTGCGGGTTCTTCATCAACCTGCGCACCGGCATATTCAGGCTGAGCGGCCCGGCGGCAAGCTGGGCGGCAAGTTCGGTATCCGGTGCGGTAACGCCCAGGCAGCCCCACAGCTTTTGCAAAAAGTCAACGCTCATCGGCAGCCATTGGGCGGTTGCCGGGTTGACACGGGAAGATTCCGGCCCGGAGGTACAGGCAGTGGCAAGGGAAATGCCGTGTGCCCCGGTCGGGAAGATGTGCAGCGCAAACGGGATGCTGTGGTCAGCCAAAGCATCTGCAAAAACAAGGCTGTTCTTAACAGGAACCAGCGCGTCCCCCTGGGTAGCAAACAGGAATGTGGGCGGGGTGTCATCATCAACCAGCGCGTGCAGGTCGGGCTCCTGGCGGCCAACGACGGTCCACATTGCGCCCAGCGTTGCGGCATAGCCCAACACAAGGGCGTTGGGGCGCTGTGCCTTGGGCAGCAGTGTGCCCAGCGAAGCAACCAAATGTCCACCGGCAGAAAAGCCAACGGCGGCGATCTGCTGCGGGTCAATTTCCAGCTCCGCGGCGTTGGCGCGCAGGTAATCCATTGCGGCGGCACCATCCTGTAATGCTTTGTCAATCGGGGTGGTTGCATCTGCCGTATAGCGCAGAACAAACGCATTGAACCCCTGTGCCATATAAGCCAGGGCAACCGGTTCGCCCTCACGGTCAGAGCAATACTGGTAGCCGCCGCCGGGCACGACCAGCATAGCCGGGCGGATGGCGGCATTTGGCATTTTGGGGCTTTGGTCCTGCAGATAGCAGGTCAGAACAGCCTGGTTAGGAGCAAGTGTAACGGTGATGATTTTCACGGAAATCCCTCGCTTTCGCGCACATATTTAACATTTGACTGTATTGTAGCATTTGTGCCGGAAAACGACAAGCGAGATTGCGAAAGTTTTGTTCAAATTTTATATATTGTCCATATCATTTGTGATTTAAGGGGTGCAGTTCTTCCTGCTGCTCCTGCAAGGTTTTGCCGATGGTGTGCTCCATGGCTTTTACATCCTGGTGCAAAGCGGCAGCTTCCCGCTGCAGTTCAGGGTTCTCTTCAATGTCTTCACGGATAAACATGAAGCTAAGGCTGACCAGCAACGAAGCACAGCAGAACCAGATCACACGGTTGCCAAAATGGATGGTCAGCAGACTGCCGGCAGCGGCCCCCACAGCAAACAGTGCAATTACAGCAAAATACTGCATGGCGCGGCGCAATACAGCGCGGTCTTTTGTGTGCAGGCCGGTGTACAGGTACTGCATACCGCTGCGCATGTTGCCAATGCACATGGTGCTGGCATATGCATTGCCGTGCACCTTGCGGAAAGATTGTACCTGCATGGCGCAGACAAAGCTGACCAGCATATTGGCCAGCCAGTCCAGATTGTTGGGGATAAAGCCAACAACAAACAACAGTGCAATCTCAATCAGCAAAATCAGCTGGCGCCAGTGGAATCTCTCCATCAGGTGGTAGCGGTTGCGGATGCCCTCGGCAAAATAGACACCGGCGGCAAAGGCCAGCAGCGGCAAAAGATACCGCAGCGCTTTGGCAAAATCACCCTCGCAAAAATTGGTGGCCATCAGCACGATATTGCCGGTTTGAGCGTTGGCAAAAACCTTGCCGCGGCCCATGTAGGTGTAAGCGTCCTGAAATCCGCCGGACAGGGTTAGAAATACTGTCGTACGGAATGCATCGGACATTTGGCGGCTATGTGTAGCCATGATGATACCCCTCCCCGCCTGCTGTTTGGGCAGGCTGTTTTTCTCTTTTTCTGGTTGTCCTAAATACTTTTAATTTCTTATTGCCTGGTGCGCTTCCCTGTATGGAACTGCGCTGCGGCAAACTTAAAATTCAACGCCTTTTCTTGCCGGAATGCCTTTTTCGTATGGGTGGCGGCGGCAGCACATTTCAGTAATGTAATCTGCGGCATCCAGCATCCAGGGGGCCGGGTCGCGGCCGGTCATTGCCAGTTCCTGCTCGGCAGGCTTGTGCAGTACGGCGTTTTGCAGCAACTCTCGGTCCACCATGTTCAAATTCCAGGCGGCGCAGGCTTCGTCCAGAATCAAAAGGTCCGCCGGTTCGGCAAGCGCCCGGCGCAGGTTTTCAGTTTGCAGGGCACGGGTGGCGGCCTTTTCTTCCTCATTCATCTGGAATACAAACTTCTGCCCGGCTTTGCCGCGGTAGAAGGTAGCACCAAGGGTTTGCAGCGGTTCCAGTTCCCCGGTTGCACCGCCTTTCAAAAATTGCACGATCACCACGCGCCGCCCGCAGCCCAGCGCCCGCACAGCCAGGCCCATGGCAGCTGTGGTTTTGCCCTTGCCGTCACCGTGGTATAAATGAATCAAACCATTGCTCATAAGGCTGCCTCGCTTTGTGTGGCTTTGGTATACTGCACGGTTTCCAACAGCTGCAAGGTGTGGTCTGTTTGCCAGTTGGCGGCATCCAGGCGGTAGCCGCCCGCGTTGGGACCGCACCAGTCGTGATAATCCCGCCGCGGCAGACCGTAACGGGACATAACCGCCATCTGGATGCCGCCATGCGCTACAATCACCAGCTGCTGTTTGTGCTGCGCAAGGCTTTCTTCCACCAGTTTGGCAAAGGCGGCACAGCTGCGGTTACAAAAATCCTGAATGCGCTCCCCATCCGGGCGGGCAGCAGTCTTGTTGGCTTCCAGCCAGGCAAGGTAGTCGGGGTCGTGCTCAATGTGGATATAATGCCGCCCCTCAAAACTGCCAAAGCACATTTCCCGCAAGTCCTGTACAATGATCTGCGGGCAGCCGGGGAAAAAGATTTCCGCCGTCTGCCGTGCGCGGATGAGCGGGCTGACATAGGCAACATCCGGCATAAACCCGGCCGGGCGCAGCTGGGCGCGGCCCGCGGCGGAAAGCGGGATATCCTGTTGACCTTGGTACCGGTGTTGGGCGTTATATTCTGTCTGCCCATGCCGCAAAAGGTAAATCTGCATGATTTCACATCCTGATATCAATTCTTTATCAAGCTGGCAGTTGCTGCCAATCCCTGCCCGGCTCCGGCGCAGCGGGCCCAAAGCCGCCGGAAGTCGAAGTATACAGGAACAACTTTATTATAACATTTTCCCCTTCCTGTGCAAGCCCCGTTGGTACATTGTGCGTATAATGCACCGCTGGTGGGGCCACAATAAGGTTATCATGCGGGTTGCATGGCAAATGATAAGGGAGCGGATGGGAAAGATGCAGGCAGTGCAGGAAATTATCAATGTGTTTGTTGCCAGTGTGGTTTCGCTGGCGGTACTGTTTATTTTAACGCGGCTGGGCGGCAAACGGCAGATTGCCCAGATGAACTTGTTTGATTATGTCAACAGCATTACCATTGGTTCCATTGCGGCAGAGATGGCCACCAACCTGGAACAATGGTACCGCCCGCTTACCGCCATGATCGTGTATGGTATCGCAGCTTTTGCGGTGCATTACGGCACCTGCAAAAACCAGAACGTCCGCCTTTGGTTGAGCGGACAGGCCATTCCACTGATGGAGAACGGAACGATTTATAAAGCGGAGCTGGACCGCGCCAAAATAGACCTGAATGAATTTTTAGCACAAGCCAGAGTAGCCGGATATTTTGATTTGAATGAAGTGCAGTGTGCCATGCTGGAAACCAGCGGCCAGATCAGCTTTTTACCCAAAAGTTTCAACCGCCCGGTCACCCCGCAGGACCTTGCCATCCAGACAAATCCGGCCAGCAAGTGGTATGACCTGGTGTTGGATGGCAAGCTGATTGAAGAAAACTTGCACACCAGCGGAAAGGACCGCACCTGGTTGAACACCCAGCTTTCCCGCGCGGGCATCGGCCAGTTGAGCGAAACGTTTTATGCTGCCTGTGATAATCAGGACAACTTTTTTGCCTGCCGCGGAGAATAAATACAGGGCAACACCGCACAATTCCCGCCTTGCGGCTTAAGCACCGCTCCGGCAGCTGC
>ERZ779869.3936-NODE-3936-length-11054-cov-4.007546_pt1 | contig 11054 bp, 8 predicted proteins | sample MGYA00511557_ERZ779869 | MGnify/ENA primary metagenome ERZ779869 (study PRJEB29588, sample SAMEA2154620) | human gut metagenome | biome: human gut; feature: human-associated habitat; material: faeces | place: Denmark | collected 2008/2010 ...
GGAAGAAATAAATTATCATCAATATTTACTTTAATATTTTTAAATTGATAAGGAGTATTATTAGTCTTAGTTATTTGTAAAATAACATTTTCAGCTTCTAATGGCCTATTTTTAGCTTCAACAGGTATTGCTTCAGGTATTTCACATTTAATATTCATCTTTTCATAAATTTTAGGAAACTGAAAAGATGAAGTAATTTGCATTGATATAGGCTTTCCAGCTTTAATTGTTATAATTGCATCTAACATAACTTTTTTGTTTTCTTTCGAAAAACTTTCCTTAGCCAATTGAGTCAAAGATTTAGAAGAAATCTTATAAATCTTATCTCCAGACTTAATATTTCCTTTCATTCTGCCAATTGTAACAGCATCACCAACTTTTGTAGTAGTAATATTTTTGTCTTTTTTTAATAATTCGGAAACAGTATAAGAACCAGTTTCATTTTGAAGAGAAACAGTGTCTCCAACACAAATAGGCTCATTTAATTTTAATGTAATATGCCCTTTGTTAGCATTATATTTTTCCACAATTCCCAAAAAAAGCCCCATATTATTAGGCTTATCTTTAAATACAAGCTTTTTATTAGGAGAATCACTAAGGTGTCCAGTAGAAAAATTACCTCTATTAAAAGCTTGCATTAATTCCTTGATATCATCTTGAGATATAACATAATTTTGTAAATTATTTGTTTGTATACATTTTTGGGCTAAATCTATATATTTACGATAGATTTTTGTCACTATAGCCACATATTCTGGGCTTTTCATTCTTCCTTCAATTTTAAAACTCTTAACACCAGCAGAAATTAATTGAGGCAAAAATTCCAAACTACATAAATCACGAGTACTTAATAAATATCCAGAATCAATCTTTTTTCCATTTTCTAGCAATTTATATGGAAGTCTACAACTTTGAGCACATTTTCCTCTATTACCAGAACGTCCGCCGACAATACTAGAAAATAAGCATTGACCAGAATAAGAGATACAAAGAGCACCATGTACAAAACATTCAATCTCTATATCAGAATTTTTAGTAACATATTCAATTTCGTGCAAAGAAAGTTCACGCGAAAGAACAACTCTTTTGAATCCTAGATTTTGTAGTTCTAAAGCGCCTTCTAAATTATGAATAGACATTTGAGTGCTTCCATGTAAAGGCAAATCAGAAAAGTTTTTTTGCAACAAAGAAGCTAGTCCTAAGTCTTGTACTATTATTGCATCAATTCCAAATTCATAGGCAAATTTAGCTACTTCCAAAGCCTTAGATATCTCAGAATCTTTTAAAAGAGTATTTAGTGTTAGATGAGTTTTTACACCTCTTAGTTTTGCATAATTAATTGCTTGAATAAGTTGATCATTATCAAAATTATTTGCAAAAGCTCTAGCACTAAAAAAATTACTACCAAAATATACTGCATCTGCACCATTTTGCACAGCAGATTTTACACATTCAAAATTCCCAGCAGGAGCTAATAATTCACACATAATTAATCCTTTCTAATTAAACAAATTTTTAATGAATATATTATATCATATAATATTACAAAAATGTTACAAATTACCAAAAAAAACAAAAATTATTGACGAAAAAAAAGTGCAATGATATAATAAAATCGTTATAAAGGGAAAAAATAAATAGGAGGAACACAGGATGAAAAAAAACAAAAAAATACATCAAAAAATAAGTATTCTATTAATAAGTATCTTGATATTTGGTAGTATTTTTTCAACTTTAGCAAATAACAATAATGTATTAGCAGCAAATCAATCAATATCAGATGATATTAATTCAATTGATTCTTCAGCATATCCTGGAATAAAAGAGCAAATCCAACAATTAAAAAATCAACATCCAAATTGGAATTTTAAAATTTTATACACTAATATTGATTGGAATGAAGCTGTAAACCAAGAATATGTAGGTCATGGCAATACACCAAAATGTTTAATTCCATCTAGTTATGATAACAGCTGGAAATGTTCTATTTGTGGGCCAGATAGACCATATGACAATGGCTCATGGAGATGTGCATCAAAATCAGCAATTGAATATATGATGGATCCAAGGGGAGCTCTAAATGACGCAGACATTTTTCAATTTGAAGAATTAAGTTCAAGTGGTTCAGACATTAATGTAGTGCGAAACATGGTAAGTGGTACATATTTACAAGGACATGAAGAAGGAATATATAACATAGCTTCAAACAACGGAATAAACGCATATTATGTAGTAGCAAGACTTATACAAGAACAAGGTGCAGGAGGTTCAGAATTAGTTTCTGGAAAAACAGGATATTATAATGCGTTTAATTTCGGAGCTAGTGGTTCAACATCTGCAGAAATAATTGCAAATGGGTTAGCATATGCCAGAAAGAAAGGATGGAACACATTAGAGAAATCTATAGAGGGTGGAATAGGATTAATATCAAACGAATACATAAAATCAGGTCAAAACACTTTATATCTTCAAAAATTTAATGTAACAGAAAAATCTACATTTGCACATCAATATCAACAAAATTTAGCAGCAGCAAAAAGTGAAAGTGCAACATTAAGAAATACATATTTAGATATAAATTCTTTTAACTCTACACACACTTTCGTTATACCAGTATATCGTAATATGCCACAAGAAGCATGTAAAACACCGGAAGGAGTGTCAACAGCTGTAACTGATGCAGAATTAGTTAAAGTTAATGTTGATTCAAGTTTAAAACTTAGAGTTGCTCCAGAAAACAACAAATTAGTTAAATGGCTTTGGAAAAATGAAATTGTAACAAGATTAGAAAAAGGAACAACTAAAATAAATGGAACATATTGGGATAAAATACAAGTATCTAATGGGCAGGTAGGTTATGCACCTAGAGAAACTTTTGATTACGAGAAAGATTATAAATTATATTTAATACCAATAAAAACAATAAATGAGAACAATCAAAACAATGGAAACAATCCGAACAATCCAAACAATCAAACTCCATCAAGCACTATGAAAGGTGATGTTAATTTAGATGGAAAAATAACGGCAAGTGACTATGTCAACATAAAAAATTACATAATGGGAAGTAAAGGACTTAATGAACAAGCAAAATCAAATGCAGACGTAAATAGTGATGGAAAAATAACAGCAGGAGATTATGTACTAGTAAAAAACAAAATAATGAATAATTAATAATAGAAAGGACGAAATAAAAAATGAAAGATAAATTAATAAAACTGACAATAGGTATAATCTTGTTTTTAGGTATAATAATTTTTCAAAATAAAGTAGAAGCCGTATCTATATCTATATCAGCTTCTAGTAGCTCTGTAAAAGAAAATGGCAGCGTAACAATTAATGTTTCTAGTGACGGAACAGGAAGAATAAATTTAAGTACTTCAAATGGATCATTATCTTCAAATAGTATTTGGGTAGAAGGAAATACAAAATCTGTTACACTAAAAGGAGTAAAAGCTGGAAAAGCAACTGTAACTGCGGTGCCTGTTACTTTATCAAATTCAAATGGTGAAGATGATAATAATGTAGCAAGTAAATCATGTACAATATCAGTAGTTAACAGTTCTTCAGACACAAATTCTGGAAATGCACAGACACAAACTCAAACAAAATCATCAGTAGCAACTCTAGCAAATCTTGGAATAAAGCCAAATGATTTTTCAGGATTTTCACCAAACAAAACTACATATTCTACAACAGTCCCAAATTCTACAACAAGCATAGAAATATATGCACAAAAAGGTCAAAGTGGGCAAAAAATTACAGGAACAGGAAAAAAACAATTAAAAGAAGGTAACAATGCATTTTCAGTAAAAGTAACTGCTGAAGATGGAAAAACAACAAAAACATACAATTTAACAGTAACAAGGAAAGCATCAGAAAATGCTAATGAAGAAAATACAACCAATAATGTCACAGCAGAAGATCCAACAAAAGAAACAAAACAAGAAAATCAAACAGGACTATCACAATTAAGTATAGAAGGAATTACATTAAGTCCAGAATTTAAAAATGACATATATGAATACACAGCAAATATATTTGATGATAAAGAAAAATTAGACATTACAGCTACACCAATAACAGAAAATGACAAAGTTGAAATAACAGGAAACGAAAATTTAAAAGACGGAGAAAATGTTATCACAATATTAGTATCAGACGAATCAGGAGAAAACACAGTAACATATCAAATAAATGTAAAAAAAGGCGCAAACAACAATGAAATTATTAATAAAAATAACGAAAGGAAAAGTGAAATACTAATAATCTCAATAATAGGAGCAGCAATAATAATAATTATTATAGCAATAATTGTACACCACGCACATGCAAAAAATAATATATACAATGGTATGTACATGCCTTTTGAAGAAGGAGTTTCAGAACAAGAAAAAATAGAAAAAGAAGAAGAAATACATAAAAAGCGTCCAGAGAAAAAGAGAAAAAGTAAAGGAAAAGTCCTCCGTGCAAAACGGAGGACTTTTTTGTGATTAAAGGTCGTCGTGAGCCAGAAGGCGCAGGACTTGTCCGATGTTTTTAACGGGTAGGAGGCGCAGGTCACCGGGGGCGCGGAGCTTATGGGCCTGCTGGGACGGGACGACACACTGGGTGAAGCCCAGGCGCTGCACCTCGGCTAAACGCTGCTCAATATGGTTGATGCTGCGCAGCTCACCGGTCTTGGCATCGGCCACCACGATCTCGCCGGGCTCCACGTCCCGCAGCAGGGTCGCGCCCGCAGCATCCAGCGCACAGCTCTCGCTGGCAAAGACGTAGCCGCCGCCGGGCAGGGTGCCGATGCACAGGGGCCGGTAGCCGCGGGGGTCACGCACCGCGATGAGCTTGGTGGCCGACATGATCACCAGACTGTATGCACCCTCCAGCACATCCATCGTCTTGCTGATGGCGGTCTCGATGCTGCCCATGCGCAGGCGGTTGCGGGTGACGAGGTAGCAGATGACCTCGGTATCGGAGGAACCATGGAAGATGGCACCCTCGTTTTCCAGCTGGCGGCGCAGCTCCAGAGCGTTGGTCAGATTGCCGTTGTGGCAGAGGGCCATGGTGCCCCGGCCATGCCGGACGATCATGGGCTGGGCGTTGGCCCGCACCCGGCTGCCGGCCGTGGCATAGCGGACATGGCCCGTTGCCATGTGGGCCGTGGGGGTGGAAAGACTGCCCAGCACGGCGGGGGTAAACACCTCGTTCACCAGGCCGAGGTCGCGGTGGCCCTGGATGACACCGTCATCGTTGACCGCAATGCCGCAGCTCTCCTGCCCGCGGTGCTGCAGCGCATACAGGGCTGAATAAGCCGCTGCGGCCACATCCTCGGTACCGGCACGGTCGTAGATGCCGAAAACGCCGCACTCCTCATGCAGCGGATATGCAAAATCAGACATTGGTTCTCCTTTACAGCTCGTTCAGTTCGTTCTGCAGCTTTTCTTCCTTTGCTGCGATCTGCTGTGCCATGGCTACGCGCTCAGCCTCCAGCTTTTCAGCCAGTGCGTCATCGCTCAGTGCCAGAATTTCAGCAGCCAGCCATGCGGCGTTCTTGGCACCGTTCAGTGCCACTGTCGCCACCGGGATGCCGCTGGGCATCTGCACGGTAGCCAGCAGAGCGTCCAAGCCATCCATCGCGCCGCCCTTCATGGGGATCCCGATGACCGGCAGAGTGGTGTTGGCGGCAAAAGCACCTGCCAGATGTGCTGCCATGCCTGCCGCGCACAGGATAACGCCAAAGCCGTTGGCCTTTGCGCTTTTTGCAAAGGCTGCTGCCTCGGCGGGGGTGCGGTGTGCCGAAAGGATATGTGCCTCAAAGGGGATGCCCAGTGCCTTCAGCTGGGCGCAGGCACCCTTGACCACCGGCCAATCGCTGTCCGAACCCATGATCACTGCCACTTTACGAACCATTTTCCAAAGCCTCTCTTTCTCATGTCCAACAAGACCGACAAACAAAAAAGGCTGCGGTACACCTGTACCACGGCCTTTATTTCCAGTTTTTCTGTCCGCGCATTTTGCACAAGGTTGCACCATGCCCCTGATTGCAGTGAATGTGACCCCATTCCATGCGACCCGGCACCAGCAGCATCATTGAAGTTTCCCTCCGCAGTTTCCTGTGCAAGCGTTTTTTCAGGCGGCGATGCAAGCCCGTTTTTTGGGGCATCGTCTCTGTACTTCGTCTCTGTACTAGATACAGTTTACGGCAAAAAAACCGCTTTGCAAAGAGCGTTTGGGCAAATTCTCCCTTGTGTTCCCATGCCGTCAAAAAACTTTCGAAAGTTTTGTGCAGTTTCGCCATCCTTTTTCTTTTTAAGTATGACTTATGCAGCAGGTATATTTTTATGTAAAGGCTGTGTTGATGTATCCCAGATATCGCGCCGGATTTTTAAAAAATGATCTTTGCGGTGGCGGCGCGTGCAGCGTGGATCAGATCCGCCGGGGCGCAGCACACCTGCGTACCAATGCGCCCGCCGGAAACGTAGACCTTCTGCTGGGTCAGCACGCTTTCGTCAAAGACGGTGCGGTACTGCTTTTTCATGCCCACCGGGCTGCAGCCGCCCCGCACATAGCCGGTCACCTTATTGATATCCGCCACATGGATCATTGCCACACTCTTTTCGCCCACGCTGCGGGCAGCGGCCTTTAAGTCCAGCTCTGCCGCCACCGGGATGACGAACACAAAATAGTTTTTGCTGCTGCCCTGCGTTACCAGCGTCTTATACACACAGGCAGGGTCCTCACCTATGCTGGCAGCTACGGTCACGCCGTCCACCGCCACCCCCTCCTCGTGGGGGTACTCGTGGGCGGTATAGGCCACCTTTTCCCGTTCCAGAATGCGCATTGCGTTGGTTTTAGCTTCTTTTCCCATTGTTATTCCCTCTTTGATTCTATTGAACCCTCTCAGGCCGCTTCGCGTCCAGCGCCCCCGAAAGGGGGAGCTTATGCGCGGTAACCGGCAGATTCTCTTTCCCCGGGAAGTAATACCCCATGGAAAGCAGTAAAAAGCTCGACCTTTGGGTGCGCAGTCATTGCACAACAAGGACTGCGCGGGTTCTTTTCTTTTTTATTCTACCACTTTTTCTGAAAAAATTCAAAATTTCTCTTGACTTCAGTTTCATGAAGTGATATCATAGCGTCACGCACTTCAGAGTACTGAAGTTTGACACTGCAAGCTGCGGCAAAGGAGCCGGTCTCCCTCGCCGTTTCACAGGATAGAAAAAGGCAAAGGAGACAAAATACTATGATCATCGTACTCAAACAGGATGCCCCCGACGTACAGGTGCGCGAGTTCTGCCACGAGCTGGAGGATATGGGTCTGCAGATCAACGATTCCAAGGGCAGCGACACCCATATTCTGGGTCTGATCGGCGACACCAAGGCCATTGCAGAGAGCTGGGTGCTGGCAAATCCGGTGGTGGAGACCTGCCGCCGCGTGTCCGAGCCCTACAAAAAGGCCAACCGCAAATTCCACCCGGACGACAGCGTTATCGACGTGGAGGGCGTCAAGATCGGCGGCGGTAACTTTGCGGTCATCGCCGGGCCGTGCAGCATTGAGAGCGAGGAGCAGATTACCTACTGCGCCCAGCGGGTAAAGGCGGCAGGCGCTTCCCTGCTGCGCGGCGGTGCGTTCAAGCCCCGCACCTCCCCCTACTCTTTTCAGGGTATGCGCAGCGAGGGGCTGGACCTGCTCAAGCTGGCGCGCCGCGCCACCGGTTCGCCCATCGTGACCGAGATCATGAACACCGAGCACCTGCCCCTGTTTGAAAACGTGGACCTGATCCAGGTGGGTGCCCGCAATATGCAGAATTTTGAGCTGCTCAAAGCCGTTGGACGCCAGAAAAAGCCGGTGCTGCTCAAGCGCGGCCTTGCCAACACGCTAGAAGAGTTCGTGATGAGCGCCGAGTACATTATGGCCGAGGGTAACGAGAACGTCATCCTGTGCGAGCGCGGCATCCGCACCTTCGAGACCAGTATGCGCAACACGCTGGATCTTGCCGGTGTGGTCATGCTGCACAAGATGACCCATCTGCCGGTGGTGGTGGACCCCAGCCACGCCTGCGGACACGCATGGATGGTGCCGGAGTTGGCTAAAGCTGCGGTCGCCGCCGGTGCCGACGGGCTGATGATCGAGGTGCACAACAACCCCGCCAAGGCCAAGTGCGACGGCGCACAGAGCCTGACCCCGGATCAGTTCGACGCGCTGATGCAGTTCATCGGCAAAGAGGTCGAGTTCTTCGGCAAAAAAATGAACTGAGCCTGCCCGAAAGAATATTGTTATACGCAGGGACTGCTGTGCCGACCGGGTGCAGCAGTTCTTTTTTGCCGGAAGCCTTCCCCCGGTCGGGGGAAGGTGGCTGCGCGCGAAGCAAGCAGACGGATGAGGGCGCAGGCAAGCAGTATTTTATCTTAAATACCCCCGATTTCTGTGCACCGGCGGGTTTTCATTTTCTTTTTGCGGATTTTATGGTATACTAAAGCGTATTTTGAAAAAACACTGCCGAAAGAGGTTTTAAAGATGAAAGCACACATTGCACGCAACCAGAACGCCGGGGTGCCGCTGGCGCTGGGCTGGAACCTTTCCCCCGCCGACCGGGGCAAGCTGGAGGGCATGGCACCCGCCTTTGGCATGAAGCTGCTGCTCGTGTCCCCTGCGGATGCCGGCAAGACCGTCGCCCAGCTGCTGGGCGAGGTGGAGGTAAAAGCCCCCAGAACGCTGGTACTGGAGCCAGGCGCCTATCCCCCGGCGGTGGTGCTGGCAAACTTCCGCGATAAGGACGTGGACACCCTGCTGGATCTGATGCGGCAGGCACAGGTGACCATCCCGCTCAAGGCGGTGGTCACCCCCGCAAACCGCAACTGGATGTTTGCAGACCTGCTGGCACATTTGCAGGAGGAGCACACCGCCTTTAGCGCTGCAAAGGAGAGCCAGACCGTATGAAGAGCCGCATCACCCGCATGACCGCTGCACTGCTGGCGGCGGTGCTGAGCCTTGGCCTGCTGGTCGGCTGCAAGCCCAAAAAGGAGCTGACCCGGTACACCACCATCTTTTATGATGTGTTCGACACAGTGACGCAGGTCATCGCCTACTGCGAGAGCGAGGAAGAGTTCAACACCCAGATGCAGGCGCTGCATCTGGATCTGATCGCCTACAACCAGCTCTACGATATCTACAACGACTACGACGGCGTTGTGAACGTCAAGACCATCAACGAAAACGCCGGCAAAGCCCCGGTACAGGTAGATGACCGCATCCTCTCCATGCTGGAGCTGGCGCGGCAGATGTACGACCTGACCGGCGGCAAGATCAACATTGCCATGGGCAGCGTGCTGGGCATCTGGCACGATTACCGCGAAGCTGCCGAACAGAACGCCTCCGAGACCGACAACACCCTGCCCACACAGGAAGAGCTGGAAGCCGCTGCCCAGCACTGCGATATCAACGGTCTTGTCATCGACGAGGACGCCAAAACGGTCTATCTGTCCGACCCGGAGATGTCGCTGGACGTGGGCAGCGTGGGCAAAGGGTACGCCGTGGAGATGGTCTGCCGCGCCGCCGAAGCCCGGGGACTGACCAGCGCACTGGTGAGCGTAGGCGGCAACCTGCGCGCCATCGGCACAAAGCCGGACGGCAGCCAGTGGACGGGCGGTGTGGAGAACCCGTGGAACGCTTCGGAGGTGTATACCAACACCAACTCCATCTTCGGCTCGCCCATTAACATGAGCGACCTTGCACTGGTGACCAGCGGCGACTACCAGCGCTACTTTGTGGTGGACGGCAAGCGCTATCATCACATTATCGACCCGGATACCCTGTGGCCCGCCGCCTACTACAACGGCGTCACCGTGCTGTGCCCGGACTCCGGCATGGCAGACTGCCTGACCACCGCCCTGTTCTGTATGCCGCTGGAAGAAGGGCAGAAGCTGGTGGAATCGCTGGACAGCGTAGAGGCCATGTGGTGCACGCCCGATAAGCAGGCCACCACCTCCAGCGGCTGGGACAGCCACCTGAAAAAGTAAGTTTTTTTGCAGGCAGAACGATCAAAATGGCCTCCGCGGACGCTCCGCCATTCCCTTTTCCGTGAAGAAGTATTCCGAAAAGTCCGCAGACTTTTCGGAATAACAAATAAAAAATTTCTTTCCGCTATTTATGCCCAGAGCGAAGCGGAGGGCATTCAAAATCGTCTCCTTACGCAAAAAGGCTGCCGCACAAAATGTGCAGCAGCCTTTTGTTTGTTTATACGGTCATCCCGTCTGGCATCACTCCACGATGATGCTCTTGCCGGTCATCTCGGCGGGAACGGGCAGGCCGATATAGGGCAGCATAGTGGGTGCGATATCGGCCAGGCAGCCGCCCTCGCGCAGCTTCACATCGCCGCAGCCAACCGCCATAAAGGGCACAACATTGGTGGTGTGGGCGGTGAAGGGGGTGCCGTCCGGGTTCATCATCTTTTCGGCGTTGCCGTGGTCGGCGGTGATGAAAGCGCAGCCGCCGGCGTTCAGCACAGCGGTGACCACCTGATCCACGCAGGTATCCACAGCCTCAACGGCCTTGACAGCAGCCTCGAACACGCCGGTGTGGCCGACCATATCGCAGTTTGCAAAGTTCAGGATGACCACATCGTACTTGCCGCTCTCGATGCGCTTGACGCACTCGGCAGCGACTTCGGGGGCGCTCATCTCCGGCTTCAGGTCGTAGGTAGCCACCTTAGGCGATGCAACCAGGATCCGCTCCTCATGATCGAATTTCTCTTCACGGCCGCCATTGAGGAAGAAAGTAACGTGCGCATACTTCTCCGTTTCGGCGATACGCAATTGTTTAAGTCCCTTCGACGAAACGTATTCACCGATGGTGTTGTTGACATTTTCCTTGTCGAAAAGAATATGCAACCCCTGGAATTTCGCATCGTAAGGCGTCATACAGCAGTAGTAAAGCGGCAATTTTTTCATGCCGTATTCGGGCATATCCTCCTGGGTCAGCACGATCGTCAGCTCTTTCGCCCGGTCATTGCGGAAATTGAAGAAAATAACCATATCATCCGGCCGAATCAGCCCAAACG
>ERZ779869.3939-NODE-3939-length-11050-cov-11.246294_pt1 | contig 11050 bp, 13 predicted proteins | sample MGYA00511557_ERZ779869 | MGnify/ENA primary metagenome ERZ779869 (study PRJEB29588, sample SAMEA2154620) | human gut metagenome | biome: human gut; feature: human-associated habitat; material: faeces | place: Denmark | collected 2008/2010 ...
CGCCCTGCGCGAGGATGGCAAGCTGGACGTCGGCACCGCCGTCGGCCACAGCGGCACGCTGACGGTCATCAAGGACCTCAACATGCGCGAGCCCTACGTCGGCACGGTCGACCTGCTTGGCGGCGAGATCGCCGAGGACGTGGCCGCCTACTATGTCGAATCCGAGCAGGTGCCGTCGGCCTGCGGTCTGGGCGTTCTCATCGACCGCGACCGCAGCGTGCTCACCGCGGGCGGCTATCTCATCCAGCTCCTCCCCGGCGCGGGTGAGGACGTCATCACCAAGGTCGAGGGCGGCATCTACGCAGCTCCCAGCGTGACGAATCTCTTAAAGGAGAATTCTGATCCTGCGGTGCTGCTCAAAACGGTGCTGTCTGATTTTGACATGGAGATCCTCTCCGTCGATCCGATCGAATACCGCTGCTACTGCTCGCGCGAGCGCACGGAGCGCGCGCTGCTGTCGCTGGGGTCAAAGGAGCTTGAAAAGATCGTGGACGAGCAGGGCTCTGCTGAACTCACCTGCCAGTTCTGTGACAGGGTGCAGAACTTTACCAAAGAGGATCTGACCGCCATGATCGCCGATCTGAAAAAGCAGGGAAAGTAATGCATTTCCCTTTTCAAAAAATTTTTTGAAAAAATCAAAAATAAGGTTGACACGGCAGGGGTTATTCTGTATAATAACCCTTGTCGTTCGCCGAAGCGATTATTTCGAGTGGGGAGCATAGCTCAGCTGGGAGAGCATCTGCCTTACAAGCAGAGGGTCACAGGTTCGAGCCCTGTTGTTCCCACCATAAATTCGGCCAGGTAGTTCAGCTGGTTAGAACGCCGGCCTGTCACGCCGGAGGTCGAGGGTTCGAACCCCTTCCTGGTCGCCATTCATCAGGCTGCAATAGCGGCTTGATATGCCTCGGTAGCTCAGTTGGTAGAGCAGCGGACTGAAAATCCGCGTGTCGCCAGTTCGATTCTGGCCTGAGGCACCATTTGCGGGCGTAGCTCATCTGGTAGAGCGCCACCTTGCCAAGGTGGAGGTAGCGAGTTCGAGCCTCGTCGCCCGCTCCACAAATGAAAAAGGAGCAAACATTTTGCTCCTTTTTCTATACGGTGACATAGCCAAGTGGTAAGGCAAGGGTCTGCAAAACCCTCATTCCCCAGTTCAAATCTGGGTGTCACCTCCAGAAGTTAGGATTTCAAACAGAAATGTTCGGAATCCTTTCTTTTTATATTGAATTAGTTGTATTTTTGTGCTTTTCAAGTCTTGGTTTTTCTCTGAAAATCGCCCGAAATACCCGTTTAGGGGAAAGGGTCTGCTCTTTGGAGGACACGATGAGAATGGTCAAAATGAAGCCGAAGCCCATGGATTTGGAAACCGCGATGCAAAAATTTCTACTGGTCAAGGAATCACAGCACACAGGCGAAGAAACGATGAAGGACTACCGAAATTGCCTCGCTCGGTTCTTAGCCGACAGCCACAACAGCTTAGACTATCCCCTGCTCGAAAGCGATGTACTGACATTTTTTGCCGCAATCCCCGACACCTCCCCTGCCCGCTATAATAAACCGTTCCAGAACATCAACGCATTTCTGAATTGGGCGCTTGAGCAAGAACTCATCGGGAAGAATCCCATCAAGGTTCATAAGCTCCATAAGCGGCGGGACGATGGAAACATCAAGCCTCTTCCCGTGGACAAGCTGCAAGCCTTTCTTGCTTCACTGGACAAGTCTACCTACACAGGTCTCAGGGATTATGTGATTTGTATGCAGTGTTCGTCAACGAAGGAATCCCGCAGGCGGAGCGTCTGGCAAAGCTTAATGCCATCGCTATCAGCCTGATGAAGATTCTGACGGAGGATCACAGAATGCTGCAGTTCAACGAGGCAAAAGAAATAGAATCATAAAAATAAAAAATCCCGTGCAATAAATCGTCCTTTCCGTGCATTACACGGATGACAGGAGAAAAAAGCCCATGCTCAGTATGCTGATGACAACCGAATATACTCCGGCAGAGGATCGACACGAGCTGCAGCAGTTGCTGATTCACATTGCCGGCGGTGAGCGTGAAGCTCTTGCGGAACTGTACCGGCGCACGCGGGCAGCGGTGTACGGCTTAGCGCTTTCCTACCTCAAAAACGCGCAGGACGCGCAGGATCTCACACAGGATGTCTATGTGCAGGTGTGGGACTGCGCAGCGCAGTACCGTTCCACCGGCTCGCCGATGGGGTGGCTTCTGACCGTATGCCGCAACCTCTGTCTGATGCGCCTGCGGCGCGAAGAACGCCATGCCGCGCTCAGCGAGGAGGAATGGAATGCCATTCCCGCGCAGGAGTGCGGTTTGGATGCCGACGAACGCGCACTGCTGCAAGGCGCGTTGGCAAGCCTTAGCGATGAGGAGCGGCGCATTGTGCTGCTTCACGCGGTCACGGGCATGAAGCACCGGGAGATCGCGGCACTGCTGGAACTGCCGCTTCCCACCGTCCTGTCGAAATATCACAGAGCATTGAAAAAGATGCGAATTTTTCTGGAAGGAGATGACGCCCGATGACCAATGAAAAAATGGAGCAGAGACTGGCTGCGGCGCTTGAAAAGACCGCGTCAAACGATGCGAACGGCGTTCTCTCTCGCTGCGAAGAGCGGAAAGGAACGGTAATTCCCATGACAACAAAGAAAACGACGAAGAGAAGATGGACATCACTCATTGCCGCCTGCCTTGCGGTGATGCTGCTCGGCGGAGGGCTGTTCTACCAGCGGGCAAACGCGGTGGCCTCCGTGGTGTCGCTGGACGTGAACCCCAGCATTGAGTTGAAGGTGAATCGGAGCGAAAAGGTGCTCGTCTGTACGCCGCTCAACGAGGACGCGAAGGCCATCCTTGCGGATATGGGCAACGGCGCGGATCTCAAGGGCGCGAAGCTCGATGTGGCAGTAAATGCCATCGTGGGCAGCCTTGTGCGAAACGGCTATCTCGACAGCATTTCCTCCGCCATCATGATCTCGGTGGAGGACAAGGATACCGCTCGCGCGGAAAAACTCCAGCGCGAACTGACAAGCACCGTGGACGGTGTTTTGCAGACAAGCGAATCGAGGGCGTCCGTCCTGACACAGACGCTTACGCAGGACGCGGTCCTGGAGCAGCAGGCGCGGGAAAACAGCATTTCCACCGGAAAGGCGGCGCTGGTGAACCGTGTGCTTGCACTCAACGCCACGCTGAAGTTTGACGCGCTGGCAAAGCTCTCGGTCGAAGAGCTGAAAGATCTCGCCGAGGCGGGCGCACCTGCCATGCCGATCGGTATGGATGCAGCCCGTACCGCTGCGGAGGAGTATGCCGGAACGACGGCGGTGGATTCCGTTACAGCGGAGGTCGATCCCGAACTCGACGAATCCCCTGCACACTACGAAGTAGAGCTGCGAACGGCATGGGGCGAGTTCGAGTATCTAGTGGATGCCTACACAGGGAAGGTGCTCAGCGGGCAGAAAGATTTATTGGCTGCCGTTTCCGCATCGAATGAAACGACGAAGCCCTCTGGTCAAAAGCCCGCGCCGTCCGGAACGGTGCAGGATATCGGCTACACCAAGGCAAAGTCCATCGCCCTGAACCATGCGGGCGTGAGCGAGAGCAAGGCGTATGACATGGACATCGAGCTGGACGACGAGGACGGAACGCTCGTCTACGAGGTCGAGTTCAAGTCCGGCAATATGGAATATGACTACGAGATCGACGCGGCCTCCGGCACGATCCTCAAGCACGAGGCGGAGCTGGACGACTGATACGATTATCAAGGATTGATTTAGAAAAATATCCGAATGGAAGCCGCCTGACAGAAGTTAGGATTTCAAACAGAAATGTTTGAAATCCTAACTTTTTTATATTAAATTGGTCGCATTTTTGTGTTTTTCAAATCCCGGTTTTCTCTGAAAATTGCCCGAAATCTCCGTTTAGGGGAAAGGGTCTGCATTTTTTGCTCTGTTTTCCCTTCGATTTTCCCTTTACAGCAAATCGATCAAGGCCTGTGCTGCTTGGCACAGGCCTTGTTTGTTTTCTTCAGAATACCGCCGTCAGCAGCATGTAGTAGCCGCAGGCGATGAGGACGGTGAGCAGAAACAGCGGCAGGAGCTTTTTGACCGTGGCAAAAAATGTGACGCCGAAATAGTCCGAGATGATCGCCGTGCAGATGTGCGTGGGGCTCAGCTGACTCGAGGCGAAGCTGACGCTCATCAGCAGCGCCAGCAAAAACGCGCCGCCGTCAGGAATCATGGTGTAGGCCAGCGGGATAAAGGCCGCGGCCGCGGCGCTTGAGCCCGCGACCAGCGTGCCGAACGCGTACAGGATCACGAGCACCAGAAACGCCGGAATGGGCAGATGCTCGAAATACGTCGGCAGCACGTCGATCACGCCGCCAAGGATCAAAAGGTCCTTGAAGACATACGTCATCGTAATACCGAGCAGCGACTTTAGGTCAAAGCCCTTGATGAGCGCATCGCGCACCTCCTGCGCAGAGAATTTTTCGACCAGCGCGTTGACGGCTGCGACAACGGCCACGACGGCCCACGTCGGCAGCGAAAACACGATAATCACCGCGATTGCCAGCAGCAGCGACCACAAGCTCCGCAAGAGCAGGCGTACGCACTCTTTCTTACTGCGTCCCGTCTCACCGACTGTGCGCGGCACGCGGTGCAGATAGACAAGGTAAATTGCCAGAAGCGTCAGCAATGCCATCGGGATCATCCATACGAAAAAGGATGAAATGGAAATGCCGCTGATGCTGCACGCCACGATAACGCCCGTAAACGTCGGCACCATAGCCTCGGGAATGTGGCGGAGGTACGTGGCGACCGCCGCCTTTTCATCGTTTTTGAGGTGGTCGCCCGCCATCGTGTCCACCATGCCGCCGCAGATCGTCACGGTGGCGGGGCCCTGCATCAGGCCGATGAACATGCAGGCAAGCGACGTGTTGCGCCTCGGGTCGCGCATTAGTCCATTCACCGCCCTCTGTGCATCCTCGAACCGATGGCGCAGGTCAAGCTCGTAGACGAGCACGGAGATCACATACATTGCAAGGTTCACCGACCAGACGTCCCAGCCCGTGAGCGTGTGCAGCGCCGTCTGCCCCGCCGTGGCGAGCGGCAGGCGGAACATCACGATCATCAGGAGTGAACCAAAAATCATCGCAAGATAAAGGGGCAGGCGTTTGTTGAGCAGGGCGAGGATCACCACAAAGATGATCAGAACTTTGATAAGTGCCATGGTGCTGACTTCCTCTCTCCATTTCCCGCGCAAAGCAAGAAAAAGGCCGGGCGGCCACTTTTAGGGTACCGTCCGGCCAAAATGCTATTGCGTAGTGCCTTAGTGCTTCTCTCAGGCCTTCTGCTCTCTCGGCAGCAGGTGGATAGCGTGCTTCGGGCAACTGGGCGCACAGATGGTGCAGCCCCAGCACTTGTCCGCATCGTAGTGCACCTTGCGGTTGTTGTCCTTGTAGAACGCACCGAAGTTGCAAATCTTCGTGCACTTGCCGCAGTTGACGCACTCGTCCTCGTGCCAATCGATCTTCCAGTTGGATTCGGGATAGATCAGGCGGGAGCCGGCCTTATACCGTCCTTTCTACCGCCCGTACTACGTCGCGTTCTACGGCGAGATGGAGATGGGCAAAAAGGTGCGCTACATCGCCATCGAGGCCGACGGCTACAAGACCGACAGCTCCCTGTAAGAGAGCGAAACCCACATTTTAAGAGGTACGATCCGATATGAACACTGTTACGCTTGGCGGCACCGCCACCATCAACGACCTCGTCAGTGTCGCGCGCTTTGGCGCGAAGGTCGCGTTTTCCAAAGAATATGAAGAGCACGTCAACCACTGCCGCGCCCATGTCGACCGCTTCAGCCACGAGGGCAAGGCCATCTATGGTCTGACCACGGGCCTTGGTGACAACTGGAAGAAGTTCATCCCCGAAAAGGACCGCGAGACGATCCAGCGCAACAACATCTACGCCCACACCTGCGCCGTCGGCGAGCCCATCGCCGGGGAGTGCACGCGCGCAATGATGTTCGTCATGCTCTGCCACTTCGGCTCCGGCCATACGGGCATCCGTCTTGAAACGCTCGCGCTGATCCGCGACATGCTCAACGCGGGCATCAGCCCCGTCGTCCCCAGCCACGGCTCTGTCGGCTATCTGACGCTCGAGGGCCACATCGGCATGGTGATGATCGGCGAGGGCAGGGCCACCTATCAGGGCGAAACGCTTGACGGCGCAGAGGCGCTCAAGCGCGCGGGACTCAAGCCCGTCGTGCTTTCTTCCAAAGAAGGCCTTATCCTGCTCTCCGGCACCACGTCCGTCACCGCGTTCGCGTCGCTTGCGACCTATGACGCGCAGACGACGCTCGCTATCGAGCTCAACTCGTCCGTCGACAACCCGCTCATCTTCGATGAAGAGGACGGCGGTGCGGTCGCGCTGATGGGCTGCAACGCCGACGGCACCTATGCCGGTATGGCGTCCGACAGCCTTTGCATCGCGATCACGGATCTGTGCAAAATGAGCAACAGCCGCATCGACCGCCTGCTCAACAGCTTGGTGAGCGAGCTGCCGGCGTTCCTCAACAAGAACGCCGACTTCAACAACGGTCTCATGATGATCCAGTACGCCTCCGCGGGTCTTCAGGGCGAGTTGCGTATCCTCGCGCACCCCGCCGTGGTCGACAATCTGACCACCTGCGCCAACCAGGAGGACTATGTCAACATGGGCTACAACGCCGCCAAGAAGGCCTATGACTCGATGCACCTCGCCAAATAAATCCTCGCCGCCGAGCTCATCTGCGACGGTCAGGCGCTCGACTGCTACGAGGATAAGCGCTGTGCCAAGGGCACGCAGGCTATCTACGACCTGCTCCGCAGCAAGGTGCCCGAGATGGACAACGACATGCCCCTCACGCCATATCTCGAGGCCGTCGCCCAGCAGATCATCGACCGCGCGTATATCCGAACCGTGGAAGCAAGCGTCGGCGCGCTGAAGTTCTAAAGGAGAATGCCATGATCGAGCACGAACACGTCCATGAGCACAGCCACGGGCACCCCCATGTGCACGGGCATGTCCATGACCCCGAGCAGACGAAAAAGATCAGCAACCGCCTTGCGCGCGCCATCGGGCACCTCGAATCCATCAAAAAGATGGTGGAGGACGACCGTGACTGCTCCGAGGTGCTGATCCAGCTCGCCGCGGTGGAGTCCGCCATCCGCTCGACCAGCCGCCAGATTTTGCGCAACCACATGGAGACCTGCGTCACCGCCGCCATCCAGCAAAATGACGAGGAGACGCTCTCCGAGCTTTACCGCGCGATCGACGAGCTTCTAAAATGACAAGTGAAAAAACGTCCGGCTGAATATCAGCCGGACGTTTTTTATTGGAATGTTCTTCCTTTTGCATAGCGGGCAAAAATGCGCGCAAACTAAGCGCGGCAAATGCCAAAACAATTTTTTGGGAGGACAAATCTATGACCGATCATACCAATAACGGCTGCTCCTGCACGCCCAACACCTCTATTCGCTGCGCCGTGACCAACTGCGCCAACCACTGTAAGGACGCCCAGTACTGCGGTCTGAACGCCATCCAGGTCGGTACGCACGAGGCCAACCCCACCATGGACCAGTGCACCGACTGCCAGAGCTTCAAGAAGCAGTAATTTTTGCAGCCGCCCCTCAGGCGGCCGCTACATAGCATCAAAAAGGCGGTGACAGCATGACGGAAAAGGGCAAATACCGTGTCTGCGGCGCGCTCGCAGGCACGGTGAACGGCTTATTCGGCGGGGGCGGCGGCATCCCGCTCGCGTTTTTGCTGCGCTCGTGGGCAAAGCTCTCCGACAAGACGGCGCTTGCGACCTGCGTGGCTGTCATCTTCCCGTTCTGCCTTGTGTCGGTACTCGTGTACGCGTTCCGCGGCGCGCTGCCGCTCGGAGAGGCGCTCCCCTACCTTGTCGGCGGGCTTGCAGGCGGATGGATCGGCGGCAGGCTCTTCAAGGACGTGCCGAACACATGGCTCAAGCGCATTTTCGCGCTGTTTCTGCTCTATGGCGCGGTGAGGTACCTTCTGTGACGGACTGGCTCTTTCCCGCGCTCTGCGGGCTTTTGACGGGAATCCTCTCGTCCTGGGGCGTCGGCGGCGGGACACTGCTTCTTTTATGCATGACGCTCTTTTTCGGCGTGGAGCAGCGCACAGCGCAGGCCATCAACCTGCTCTATTTTCTGCCAACCGCGGGCATCTCGCTCTTCGCGCATCGCAAAAACGGATATCTCGACAAAGCCATCCTGTGCGCGGCCATCCCGACCGGCACGCTCTGTGCGCTCGCCGCCGCGTTTTTGACGACAATGGTCGACAGCAGCGTCTTCCGCAAGCCGTTCGGGCTGTTCCTGCTCTACGCGGGGCTGTCGATCCTCTTTGAAAAGAAGAAAAACAGCAAAAAAGAAACGCCGTGACTTTTGTCATGGCGTTTTCGATTCTATTCAGATGCGCAGCGCCGTTTCCAGCGCGATATAGAGCTTGCCGAGGTCGTGGTTCGCGCCGCGAAGATTGGCGACATCGTAGCCGCTCTCCTCCAGCACGTCCCCCGCCTCGAGGAAGTTATAGAGCGATAAGCCGTAAAAACTGCACACCGCCTGCACACCGGCGAGCTCCATCTCCACGGCGAGACAGCCCTCGCTTCTTCGCTGCGCGACGAGGCCCGCGGTCTCGCGGATCATGGCGTCCGTCGTCCAAACCCGCCCCGTCACGTGCGGGACGCCCAGCTCGGTAAAGATGGCCGAGAGCTTCCGCGCGTTCTCGACCGTGATGTAGTCGGACGGCGCAGCGAAATAATACGAGCAGCCCTCGCCGCGGTAACTCTCCGTCGGGACGATGAATTTGCCCCTCGTCGCCTCCCGATTCAAGCTCCCGCAGGAACCGAACATCACGAACTTCGACGCACCGACGATCCAGCTCGCCTCATAGCACTCCGATGCGGCAATCGCCGAGCCGATGCCCGAGAGGTAAAACGCGATGTCCTTTCCCTTGTAATTCATGCGGTAAATGGGGATATTCCCATTGCACGCACCGATCAGGCCGATCTTTTCACTGGGAAAGGTGTCCAGCAGATGCTGATAGATCTTCTGCGAAAACAGGATCAGGCACGTTTCGATAAGGTGCTTCTGCTCGCCGTAAAAGTCCCGCAGGCTGATGACGGGTTCCGTCTTATCGTCAAAGCAGTCGGTGATCATCTTTTCAGCGCTGGTCCGTCAGTTTTTCGAGCGCGTCTTTTGCGGCCATCTGCTCGGCTTCCTTCTTGCTGCGGCCCGCGCCCTTGCCCACAGCGCCGCCGTTGAGCAGCACTTCAAAATAGAATGTCTTGTCATGGTCGGGGCCGCTCTCACCAAACAGGCGGTAGGAAAGCGTCTGGTTCGGCGTGCGCTGCACGAATTCCTGTAAAATGGTCTTATAGTCGCGGCGCTTTTCCTCGGCGACCTCCTCGCGCTCGGTATCGAGCAACACTCGGTGGATGAGCGCGCTGGCCGGGCTGATGCCGCCGTCAAGACACACCGCGGCAAATGGCTGTGCGAAGAAATTCTGAAAACGTCCGATTTTGCGGGCGAACAGGCGGATATCACCGATGAAAAGCTCGGTGAGAACCATGTGTACTTCCTGCCGTATTTAATGGGCGAACGCAGCCCCATCAACGACACAAATGCCCGCGGTACGTTCACGGGCATGACGATGGACACCAGCCGGGCAGACCTCGTGCAGGCTGTCCTCGCACACGAGCAGCGCGCGGATGCGCGTCAGCTCCCCCTCCGGCGCGGTAGGATGCTTGGCAAACAGATACTCCGCCGTCACAAAGCCGAGCACGCTGTCACCCAGGAATTCCAGGCGCTCGTTGCTGAAAAAGTTTGCGCCGCGGTGCTCGTTGGCATACGAGCTGTGGCGCAGCGCCTCTTCGAGCAGCGCCGGATTTTTGAAATGATATTGCAGCTTTTCTTCCAAGGCCTGCATGGTTTTTCCTCCTGATAAAAGGACGCCCCGCGCAAAGCGGGGCGGCTTTTTTCTTCTTAACCGAGCTTCGTGCTCAGGTAGCGCACGCAGTCGCCCACCGTCTTGAGCGAGGTGAGCTCCTCCTCGGGGATCTCATCGAGCTCAAACTCTTCCTCCATGGCCATCACCAGTTCGACAAGATCCACGGAGTCGGCGCCAAGATCTTCCTCAAAAGAGCTGTCCATCGTGACCTCATCGGGGTCGAGCGCGAACTGCTCGACGATCAGCTTCTGCATCGTTTTGAAAATTTCTTCGGGGCTCATAAGTCTTATACTTCCTCTCACGGTTTTGGTTCTTCCAAATGATACGGCAAAGGCACTGTACTGTCAATACCCATTTTGCCGCTTTTTAGCATTCGCGTTATTCTGCCTTCTGTTCAATACGCATCTTGTCGATATTTTGCGCGATGTCGTCGATGATACCGCTGCGCGCGACCTCCATCGCCTGACGGACCGCATTGCAGATACCAACCTCACTCGCGCTGCCGTGCGCCTTGACGACCGGCTTCGAGATGCCGAGCAGCGCCGTACCGCCGACCTCGTTCGCGTCGAGCATTTTCTTGAAATCGCCGAGCTGTCCCTTGAGCAGCAGCGCCGCCAGCTTCGTGCCGGTGCTGTGCATCAGCATTTCCTTCAATTTGATGGAAAGAAGCTTGCCCGTGCCCTCGATGCTCTTGAGCATGATGTTGCCGCTGTAGCCGTCGGCGACGATGACGTCGCACTCACCGAGCATCGCTTCCTTGGCCTCAATGTTGCCGGTGAAGTTGAGATGCCCCGCCTCGCCCGCTTCCTTGAGCTTCTGATACGTTTCGCGGCGCAGCGTGTCGCCCTTGCTCTCCTCCGCGCCGATGTTCAAAAGGCCGATGCGCGGATTTTCGACGCCGAGCACCTTCTGCGCGTAGTAGCTGCCAAGATACGCAAATTGCAGCAGGTATTCGACCGTGCACTCGGCGTTCGCGCCGCAGTCGATGAGTACCGCCTTGCCCTTGGCCGTCGGGATGGTCGGCGCGAGCGCC
>ERZ779869.3946-NODE-3946-length-11038-cov-5.376673_pt1 | contig 11038 bp, 7 predicted proteins | sample MGYA00511557_ERZ779869 | MGnify/ENA primary metagenome ERZ779869 (study PRJEB29588, sample SAMEA2154620) | human gut metagenome | biome: human gut; feature: human-associated habitat; material: faeces | place: Denmark | collected 2008/2010 ...
AGAGAGTTTCCCACCGCCAATAAACGGCAGTCGGGAATTAAAGGCGGTCGTTATGAAAGCCTGCGCTTTCTCCACGGATAAGCGCTACCAGACCGTCCGGGAATTGCGGCGGGATTTGTACGCGTGCTACCAGCAGCGCCGCACCGGGAAAACCGTTGACGTGTCAATTCCAGTAAATACCGACGAAACCGTCTGGACGAATGAACCGACTTCGGGCAATACATACAGCGGAAACAGGAGTTTTCGCGGCAGCAGCCAGAACGAAAAGACCGACACCTCGAAAACCAACGACCCGAAAACCGGCCGTTTTGCCGCTCAAACGACGAAACAGAAACCCAAAAAGCGAAAGGGCGCGCTTATCTGCGTTCTCGCAGCTCTGTGCCTGTGTTTCGCGGCTTTTCTCGGATATCTGCTTGCGTATGGCAGCCATCGGGAACGTCCGGCTGTTTCAACACCGGAAACTGTTTCAATGCCGGAAACTATTTCAGCGTCGGAAACCGTACCGGCTACGGGAACGATCAACCGGATGCGGTCAGACCCCATTGACGAGGATATGGCCTCGGATGACCTTCGGGTGTTCCAGTCCAGCATTTTACGGAAAAATGTCGCTTCCGTCACATTTCTGGACACGGTGACAGACGCCCCGGAGGATGCTTGGGATGTTTCCGATGAGGGAAACGGCCGTGTTCTTGCCTGGGTGACCGGACAAGCTCCGGCGTATGCGCTGTACATCGCAGGCAGAGGCGGCGTGCGGGCGCCGGAAAACTGCTTCGGCCTGTTTTCCGGATACGCAAACGCCACATCCATTATCTTCGGGACGGCCTTCGACACGTCGGACGTAACGGATATGGGCAGCATGTTTACCCTCTGCGTAAAGCTGACGAATCTGGACGTACATAACTTTGACACTTCCCATGTAACGGATATGCATTACATGTTTTCCGGCTGCTACAGCCTGACCGATCTGGATCTGAGCAGCTTTGATTTTTCCAATGTAGAAAATTACGGCGGCTTTATGGATAACGGCCGTCTTTATAACGGACAGCCGTGGGAGGAATTATTTACAAATGGCTCAAGCGACAGTTCTTTCCTCGGTCAGCCAACGCTGGCGGCAGGATTTGACTACATCGTAGGAATACGCAGTGATGGAACTGTAGTTGCTACAGGGTTTAATGATGAAGGTCAATGCAACGTCGGCAACTGGAATGATATTGTGGCCGTAGCTGCTAAAGGAAACTTCACCGTGGGACTACGCAATGATGGAACTGTGGTTGCTACAGGGTTTAATGGTTCTGGTCAATGCACCGTTGATAGCTGGACAGACATCGTGGCTGTGGCTGCTGGGGTTAACCATACCGTAGGACTGCATAGTGATGGAACTGTGGTTGCCATAGGGTCGAATGCAGATGGTGAATGCGAGATCGATGGCTGGACGGATATCGTGGCCGTGGCTTCTGGATGGGAGCACACTGTGGGACTACGCAGCTATGGAACTGTGGTTGTTACAGGCTTGAATGATGACGGTCAATGCAACGTCAATAGCTGGACGGACATTGTGGCCGTAGCTGCCGGATATTTCCACACCGTTGGACTGCGCAGTGATGGAACCGTGGTTGCTACGGGATGGAATGACGATGGTCAATGCGATGTCGATAGCTGGACGGACATTGTGGCCGTGGCAGCTGGAGAGGTACACACCGTGGGACTACGCAGTGATGGAACCGTGGTTGTTGCGGGTGATAATGTTTGGGGCGAATGCAACGTCGATGGTTGGACGGACATTGTAGCTGTGGCAGCTGGATGGGGGCACACCGTGGGACTGCGCAGTGACGGAACCGTGGTTGCTACGGGGTGGAATGATGCTGGTCAATGCGATGTCAGTGACTGGAAGAATATCCGTCTTCCGCAGAAGTAAAGAGACAGGAGGACATCTCCATGTATGAAAACATCCATTTTCCCGGGTGGGAAGTTGTGCGCAAAATCGGCGAGGGCAGCTTTGGCGGAGTGTATGAGATACACCGCACTTTGCCTGACGGGCGGGTCGAAAAGGCTGCGCTGAAAAAGCTGACCGTGCCGAAGGATAACAGTGAAATTCGGGAGTTATACTCCCAGTCCTTCAGCAAGGAAAATATTACCGCCCATTACAAAGACCAGATGCGGGAACTGGTCAACGAATATACCCTGACGCAGGAGCTGAACGGATGCCGGAACGTGGTCGCCTGCCACGAGGTGCAATGCGTGCAGCACGCGGACGGCATCGGCTGGGATATTTACATCCGCATGGAGCTTCTGAAGCCCCTGAAGCAGGTTCTGAGCATTGACTACCATGAGGCGACCGTCCTGAAGCTGGGGCTGAGCCTCTGCAGCGCGCTGCTCGCCTGTCAGGAGCACCATATTATCCACCGGGACATCAAGCCGGAGAATATTCTGGTCTCCGACCGGGGCGAATTCAAGCTGGGCGATTTTGGCATTGCCAAGGTGTCAGAAAAGACCGCCACCGGCACTATGACCGGCACTATGGGCTACATGGCACCGGAAGTCGCCAACCGCTGGCATTATGGCGTGCAGGCGGACATCTATTCTCTGGGCATGGTGCTTTACTGGATGATGAACCGGCGCACTTTGCCGTTTCTCCCCTTCCCACCTGCCATTCCCACCGCCGCCCAGCGGCAGGACGCGGCAAACCGCCGTTTCGCCGGAGAGGACTTCCCACCGCCAATAAACGGCAGTCGGGAATTGAAGGCGATCGTCATGAAAGCCTGCGCATTCTCCACAGAGGAGCGCTACCAGACTGTTCAGGAGCTGCGCCGGGACTTGTACGCATGCTATCAGCAGCGCCGCGCCGGAAAAAAACCTGACGTGTCGATCCCGGTAAGCACTGACGAGGCCATCTGGACGAGCGAATCGACTTCGGGCAATACGTTCAGCGGAAGCAGGATCATCCACAGCAACAGCCAGAACGAGAAAACTGGCACTTTGAAGACCGACGCCGCGAAAACCGACACCTCAAAAACCGGCCGTTCTCCCGCCCCGCCGGAGAGGCCCAAAAAGCGTCGGGTCGCGCTTATCTGCGTTCTCGCGGCTCTGTGCCTGTGTTTCGCGTCCACCACCGGATATCTGCTTGTGTATGGCATTCGCCTTGTACGCCAGAGTGCTTCACCATCAGAAACCATTCCGACTTTGGATGCAGTTTCGTCCCCGAGAACGGTTAACCTAATGCGGTCAGATCCCGTTGACGAGGGTATTGTCACCGCTGACCTCCAGGTGTTCCATTCCGGAATTTTCCGGAAGGATATTAGCTCTGTCACATTTCTGGACACAACGGTAGACGCCCCTGAAAACTCCTGGGATATTTCCGAAGAAGAAAACGGCAGTGTCCTTGCTTGGGTGGCCGGGCAGGCTCCATCGTATGATTTGTATATCGCAGGTGAAGGCGGTGTACGGGCACCAGAAAATTGTTTCTTTCTATTTGGGGGATACACAAACGCCACATCTATTACCTTCGGGACAGCATTCGACACGTCAGAAGTAACAGATATGAGCTACATGTTTGTTGTCTGCGAGAAGCTAACCAATCTGGATGTACACAACTTTGACACTTCCCGTGTAACAAACATGGCAAAAATATTCGGCCAGTGTTATGAGCTGAGCGGTCTGGATGTTAGCAGCTTCGATACTTCTCTGGTAACAGATATGTCTGGCATGTTCTCCTACTGCAACAGCCTGACATATCTGGATTTGAGCAGCTTCGACACCTCCCGCGTAACAACCATGCGGGAAATGTTCGTGGGGTGCAATGAGCTGAGCAGTCTAGACGTTAGTAGCTTCGATACTTCCCTAGTAACAGACATGTCTGGCATGTTTTCCTACTGCAACAGCCTGACAGATCTGGATTTGAGTGGCTTCAATACCTCATGTGTAACAATCATGTGGGACATGTTCAACGGGTGCAGTAAACTGAGCAATTTGGATGTCAGCAGCTTCGACACATCACTTGTAACTGATGTGTCTTACATGTTCTCCGGCTGTGACAGCCTGACAGGTCTGGATTTAAGCAGCTTTGATTTTTCCAACGTAAAAAACTATTACTGCTTTATGGATGAATACCGGCTCTATAATGGACAGCTGTGGGAAGAACTGTTTACGCATAGTGCCTCAGGAACTGCCTCGCCAGTGATTGAAAGCACCGATTCTGAAGGCATTTTTTCCACGCCACGGACTGTAGTATATGTTAATGCCGTCAACGAGCTTTTGGACAGTATTGCGCCAAACACGGAAATTGTACTGACGAATGATTCTTACGATTTGAGCACTGCACAGGGCTATAGCGAGTGGAGTTCTGGTACATGCTCAGGAACCTTTTGGGAGTCACAATACTACCGGTGGGATGCTACTTTGGATGGCCCCACACTAATTATTCATGATATTGAAAATCTAGTAATTCGCTCCGAAACCGGAGACCTTTCAAGGCATACTATTTCAACGGTTCCCCGCTATGCCAATGTATTGGCCTTTGAAAACTGCAATGGCGTAATATTGCAAGGTTTTACCGCAGGACATGCAAAAGCAGAGAATTTATGTAACGGCGGCGTAATACAATTCACAAATTGCCATGATACACAAATCAATTCCTGCGGGCTTTTCGGATGTGGAACGATTGGCGTATCTTACGATAGTTGCACAAATGGAACTATCTCAAACTCGGATATTTATGAGTGCTCATATTGTGCCATTTCAGGTTACAACACAGCGGGTATCTCCGTTGTGAATACAACCATTCGAGACATCCCAACTGCATTCATACTCTCTGATTGCGAAAACGTCGTAATCGATGGGCGGGAGCTTCCCGGAGAGTCCTATTTTGGTAACTGATGAACAAATAACTTTATCAAGAAACTGTGGAAGATGATCTGGACGGTCAACACGATATCAGCAATCGGAAAACACTTCCACAGCAATCATCCGCAAAAAATTTTTTCCAAATGTGTAACACTCCGGCAAGTGCCGTGTATACCACTACATAAGAAAAAACATCACAAAAGAAAGGATGCAACAAAATGGAAACGAAAGAACTTTGGATGGATGAGGAATTCTGTAAGAAGGTCGATGCGGCCAGCGACACCGAGGAAATCATTCGCCTGTTTGCGGAAAAGGGCGTCACCGTGACCGCTGAGCAGATCGCTTCGGTCAAGGCGGCTCAGGACGGCGAGCTGGACGAAGCGGCGCTCGACGGCGTGGCAGGCGGCTGCGTCTTCTGCCGCGTCGGCGGATGGTTCGTTTATCTCGTGGTCCGCTGCGGCGGCGGGGGCCGCGATGCCGCGAAAGAGAAAATGCAGAGCTTCAGGAATGCGTTCGGCCATTAAGTAAAAAGGAGAAACACTATGGAACTTAACGACGAAATCAGAGAGAAAATCAGCAGCGCAGCATCCGTGGATGAGGTCGTGCGGATCTGCGCGGAAGCGGGAATCCCCGTAACGAAAGAGCAGCTGGAAGCTTCCGATACAACGGGCGCCGAGGGCGAGCTGTCCGAGGAGGCGCTGGACGCGGTCAGCGGCGGCAGTCTGATCGGCCTGATCTGGCTGCTGTACCGCAGACGCAGAAATAACCGCGGCCAGATCAACGGCTCCGGCGGTGGCGGCGGCAGCGCGTGGTAAACTGCGCGAAGGGAAAGCAGCTGTAAACGATACATTGTCATTCTTTGCGGTATAACGCGTAACGCAGACCCGGTTTTCCGGGCCTGCGTTAGCCTCGTTCCGGAAGATTGGGACTTCCGGACGTGTTGGTGCGGAAAAGCACCCGTTTTCACAGAAATAAAGGCAAAAGGAGGAAACCTCCGTGTATGAAAGCGTCAATTTCCCCGGCTGGGAGGTCGTGCGCAAAATCGGCGAGGGCAGCTTCGGCGGGGTTTATGAAATACAGCGAAAATTACCTGGCGGGCGCGTTGAAACTGCGGCTCTGAAGAAAATGTCCATCCCCCGGGATCAGGAAGAAGTGTATGTTCTTCAGTCGCAGTCATTTTCAGGAGAACAGATCACGGCATATTTCAAAAAGCAGATGGAAGAGCTTGTAAGGGAATACCTGTTCATGCAGAAGCTTTCCGGCTGCCCGAATGTGGTATCCTGTCAGGATGTCCGGTATTCTCCCCACGAGGACGGGATCGGGTGGGATATTTACATCCGGATGGAGCTGCTGACGCCGCTGAAAAAATATGTGACGGGTCAATACAGCGAATATCAGGTCCTGCGTCTGGGATTGGATATGTGCAGGGCTTTGGCCGCCTGCGAAAAGCAGAACATCATCCATCGGGACATCAAGCCCCAGAATATTCTGGTTTCCGAGAATCGAACCTACAAACTGGCGGATTTCGGCATCGCCAAAGTTTCGGAGAAGACGGAAAGCGGAACCATGGCCGGTACGAACGGGTACATTGCGCCGGAGGTCGCCAACCGGCAGAAATACGGAAAAGAAGTGGATATTTATTCCCTCGGCATGGTCCTGTACTGGCTGATGAACGACAATACGCTTCCCTTCCTGCCGCTTCCTCCGCAGATTCCGACCGCGGAACAGCGGGATCTTGCTGCCCAGCAGCGGCTGGACGGCGTTCCTCTGCCGCCCCCGATCAACGGCTCCGCGGCGCTGAAAAGTGTAGTATGCAAAGCCTGCGCGTTTGACCCGGCTGCGCGCTACCGTTCCGCGGTGGAGTTTGGCAGCGCGCTTCTGAAACTATACCGGCAGCAAAAGCCGGTGGATTCAGATGATATCCTTCAGGAGATCGGGTTGACCCGGGATATGCTGAACGGCGAGCCGGGGACAATCCTGAACAAAACATACAAAAAAACAGAAGTTCACGCCCCGGCGGAACCGGCTGAAATGGAAGCCCCGCCAGTCAAAAAGAAAAGGCGTCTTGTCCCGGTGATCGCTGGTGTAATCGCGGCATTTCTGTGCGCGGGCGCTGGATTCCTGTACATGAAAAAGCAGCCTCAGCCCCAGACGGAACCTGTCCAGACAGAAACGGCTGCGGTGACGCAGGCAGAGACGGAACCACCGACGACCGTTCCGGAGACGGAGCCGCCCATTTGGGAATATACCGTCGGCGCGGCCGGAGTCACGTTCACACGGTGGCTGGATACCTCCGCAGCGGAGGCCGTGATCCCGGATACGCTGGAAGATGTTCCGGTTACGGAAATCGGGGCGAATGCGTTCGCGGGCTGCACCGAACTTACGTCCGTTCAGTTTCCGGAAAGTGTGGAAAAAATTGGAGATCAGGCTTTTGCGGGGTGCAAAAATCTCAGCAGCGTCCTTTTCCCTGACAATCTGGTTCAAATTGGGGCAGCGGCATTTCAGGATTGCAAAGCTCTGACCGAAATCGACATTCCGGAGGGAATGCAGAGCGTGGGAGACGGCGCGTTTTCAGGAAGCGGTCTGCTGTCTGCCACGGTTCCCGCCAAGTTCCAATCAAGCGCGGACTCTTTTTTGCCGGAGGGCTGTGAAATCACCTGGTTTGCCTTTGAAAAGCCGGAAATTTCCGGAGAACCCGGCGACACCTTTTTCTTCGGCAGATATGAACAGGACGGGGACTTAAGCAACGGAGAGGAACCCATTGAATGGCTGATTCTGGAAAAGAACGACAATCAGTATCTTGTCATCAGCAAATACGGCTTGGACAGCCAGAAATACCACGACCAGTGGGAAGTTGTTACGTGGGAGACCTGCAGACTTCGGGTATGGCTCAATCAGACATTTTATAGTGCGGCCTTCAATCCAGCGGAGCAGGATATGATCATGACATCCGACGTATACTCCGAATCTCCGACCCATTCCTACCCCAGCAGAACGGTGCAGGATAAGGTATTTCTTCTGGACTGCAGGGAATCTTACCGATATTTCAAATCGGAAAAAGCCCGAACCTGCATTGCGACGCAGTATGCCATCGATCAGGGAAGCACGGTTCAGTATGGGGGAACATGCTGGTGGTGGTTGCGGGAAGGATACTTTGTGGATCTGGCATCCATTCCCAATCTGCAGCGTGCAAACTTTACGGACTCCGGCGGCACCGTTCGTCCGGTAATGTGGGTCGATGCGGGGTAGAACAGAAAGGATTGGTGTACATGACACAGTCGGAACTGGACGCTGTCTGGCCGGGATGGACCCTTGTACGGAAGCTCGGTCAGGGCAGCTATGGCGGTGTCTTTGAAATTCAAAGGGAGCTTCCGGGAGGAAATCTCGAGCGGTCTGCCTTCAAAAAAATTTCAATCCCAAGAAGTCAGGATGAAGCAGACCTTCTGCTCGCGAAGTCCATCTCGGAGCAGAGCATCACGGCGCATTACCAGAAGCAAATGGAAAAGCTGGTTCAGGAGTACGTAATGATGCGGCAGCTGGATACATGCCCCAACATTGTTACGTGCCAGGATCTGAGCTACGTGCCGAACGGCTATGGCTGGGATATTTATTTCCGGATGGAACTGCTGCATCCCCTGAAGCAGGTGATCCAGAATTCTTACGCGGAAACAGATGTCATCCAGTTGGGAATCGACATCTGCCGTGCTCTGATTGCCTGCGAGTCCGTGAAAATAATACATCGGGATATCAAACCGGACAATATTATGGTTTCCTCCGACGGAACATTCAAATTGGGGGATTTCGGCATCGCCAAAACATCCGAGAAAACGCAGACGGGAACAATGGCCGGAACCTACAACTATATGGCACCAGAGGTCGCAAACCGGAAACGCTATGGTCTTGCCGCGGATATTTATTCTCTGGGTATGGTGCTGTACTGGATGATGAACAACAAAACCATGCCATTTTTGCCGCTCCCGCCGCAGATTCCCAGTGCGTCGCAAAAGCAGCAGGCTTTAAACAGGCGTTTTTCCGGCGAACAGCTCCCGGAACCGCAGAACGGAAGCCGGGAGCTGAAAGAAATTGTGGCAAAGGCGTGCGCGTATGCTCCGGAAGACAGATATCACTCCGCGTTGGAAATGCGAAATGCTCTGGAAGCCCTCAGCAGCAGCAAACAGGCATGGACAAAAGCGATTCTGGAAGAGCTTGCGCTTCCGGAGGATATTCTCCATGAGTCCAACCGTCCTATTGCGCAGCGGGCTGCCGCGGAAGAAAAACCGCCAAAATCCGATATTCCTCCCGCGAAGCGGAAACCAATCGTACCGCTGGTCGTCTGCGGAATTCTCGGAATCTGTATTCTTGCGGGAGGACTTCTCTGGCTGAACAGGAAACACGCAAGTCCCGAACCGGCCGCTATGACCGAAGCGCTGCAGGAGCAGACGGAAACCGCAGCAGAGCCGGAAGAAACCACCGCTCCCGGCAGTACAACAGAAGAAACGCTGCCAGCTGCCACCGAAGCGGAAAGTACAGCCGCTGTGCTGCTGTCGAATGTTGACTGCACTTACGAGATTGCGGAGGATGGCATAACAATTACGGGGATTTCCGGTCAGACACCTTCGGAAGTCATTTTGCCGGAGGAACTGGAAAATCTCCCGGTCACAAGGATCGGGAATGGCGCGTTTCAGTCCAATACGTCTCTGAAAAAGGTCACACTTCCATCCGGTATTCTGGTAATTGGAGAAAAAGCTTTTTCCGGATGCACAAGGCTGCAGAGCATTTCTTTCCCGGATGGGTTGACTGAGATAAGCGCAAGCGCATTTGAAAACTGCAGCAATCTGTCCTCTGTTCTACTCCCGGAGAGTGTCCATGCGATTGGTCCCTGGGCCTTTTCCAACTGCAAAAAGCTTTTGTCTATCACTATACCGGGGTCTGCCAGTGATCTCGGCGAATGGGCTTTCTCCGGATGCAGCAGCCTGAGTGAACTCACATTCAGTCCCGGAATAACGACGATTTCCAATTACCTGTTTTACAACTGTCAGGGATTGAAAGCCGTCACAATTCCGGATGGGGTAATTACGATTGGCATTGGCGCATTTTCCGGCTGTACGGCATTATCCGAAGTAACGCTGCCGGAAAGTATGCGCACGCTGTCATCGGAGGCATTTCAGGGCACGGCACTTGAGAGCATTTCTGTTCCCTCCGCCTGTTCGCTCGGAAGCAATGCCGTTCCATTGGGCTGCAAAATCTATTCGGCCAGATAAGAATTCCCAGAATGCTGCTTATGCTATTTCCTGATTAAAATCTTAATTTTAATCAGGAAATAGTATTAAAAAAACTGCAAATGGCGAATACGGAGGCCCGGAAAGAATGGGAATCGAAGCGCCGGCACGGGTAAAGTAGGCAGGATAACTGCAATAACAATCTTTTTGTAGCACTAGTATCAGATTGTCACGGGCTGTGATTTGCCCAAGCATATCCATTTCCTTTCTGAACCGGGATTTGTCAAGGAGTATTTTGCGAGGCAGTGCGCAATACGCATTGACAAAACGCAGGAGTGATGCTATAATCATGCCGTTATCAAGAATGATGTTATTGCAGAGCGCGAGGTGGAAACATGGCCAAAAGGGATCACTCCCTGGAGGACGGGATCATTCAGGCTGCATACTCGGAGTTTCTTACCTACGGCTTTCAGAAAGCCTCGCTTCACAAGATCGCTGACAAAGCCGGTGTCACCACGGGGGCAATCTACACAAGGTACAAGAATAAAGACGCACTGTTTGGCAGTTTGCTTCAGGATTTTTTTGATCCGCTTATTTGGCATGCCTTTTTGCAGAAAAGTGCATCCCGCACGGGGATTGACTCATTTTTACAGAAATACTCTTGTTGACTTCGCCACTAACTTAGTGGCGTTGGTATATTGCGCCTCCCTCAGTTTTTTGCGCTTTGGGGAGGTTTCCGATAACCACCGATTAAACAATTTGGAGGCATTTTTATGAGAACAAGAAGTAAGCTTTCTATACTGCTCAGCGTCCTGCTGTGCTGTACTATGCTTGCGGGATTGCTGCCCACCGTCGCATTTGCTGAGGATAGTACCACCGTATCCTCGGAGAACGGTGCAGACACGACCTCGGAGAACGGTGCAGGCACGTCCTCGGAGAACGGTGCAGGCACGTCCTCGGAGAACGGCACCGCCGCGCCC
>ERZ779869.3950-NODE-3950-length-11028-cov-3.493757_pt1 | contig 11028 bp, 10 predicted proteins | sample MGYA00511557_ERZ779869 | MGnify/ENA primary metagenome ERZ779869 (study PRJEB29588, sample SAMEA2154620) | human gut metagenome | biome: human gut; feature: human-associated habitat; material: faeces | place: Denmark | collected 2008/2010 ...
CGCCGCCGCAGGCGCCGGGTATCTGTACGGGCAGGACAGGGATACCATGCGGAACACGCTGGGCATCGCCGCGTCCATGGCCTCCGGCGTGCGGGAGAACTTCGGCACGTCCACAAAATCCGTTCACATCGGCAAGACCGCCGGCGACGGTGTGCTGGCCGCGCAGAAGGCCAGCCACGGCATCACCTCCTCCCCCTCCGCGCTGGAGGGGCACGAGGGCTATCTGCGGGAATACGCCGGGTTTGACGGCGTCACCTTCGGGGACGACTTCGCCCGGACGCTGGGCGCGCCCTACGATCTGTGCTCCCCCGGCTTTGCCATCAAGCTGTACCCCTCGTGCAGCAGCACCCACCGCGCTATCGACGCCCTGACGGAGCTGATACGGGAAAACGAGCTGAAGCCCGACGACATCGCCAAGATCGAGATCGGCCTGAGCCAGAGCGCCCTGCGGGAGCTGGTGACGCCCTATCCCCGTGACGGCGAGGAGGCCAAGTTCTCCATCGGCTTCCAGATCGCGCTGTATCTCAACGGGCTGGACAACATGCCCGTGAACTACCGGGAGGACGTGATCCGTCAGCCCGAAATAGCGCGGATCATCCAGCTGACCAGCATGTACAACGAACCGAAATACGACAACCTGCCCACCGATATGGGCGTAGGCCCCGCCTTCGGGCGGATCACCACCGTGGATGGCCGGGTGCTGACGCGGGAGCGCGTATACCCCGACGGCCACCTGACGCACCCCATCCCCGATCAGGGCATCCACGACAAATACATGAAGAGTGCCCTGCCCGTTCTGGGGCAGGAAAAAGCAGAGGAGCTCTACCGCCGCCTGATGGCGCTGGAGGAGGAGCGCGACATTCGCGCACTTCTGGCTCTCTGCCGCTGAGGAAAGGAGCAGTCCCCTATGGACAACATCAAGGAAAGAACACTGGAAATGCACCGGGCGCACCGGGGCAAGCTGGAGGTCGTGCCCAAGGTAGATATCTGCGACACCGACTCCCTGTCGCTGGCCTACACCCCCGGCGTGGCGGAGCCGTGCCGGGAGATCGCCAAAAATCCCGATGACGTGTACACCTATACCACCAAGGGCAATATGGTGGCCATCGTTACCGACGGCACCGCCGTGCTGGAGCCGGGCGACAAGATTTTCCCGTACATTCAGCAGAACCTCGACGATATCATCACCGTCGAAGACGACGAGCTCATCTCCGCCTTCCTCGACATGGTCGAGAATCACAAGATGATCGTCGAAAATTCCGGCCTGCTCACCGTGGCGGCCTTGAAGCACCTGTCTTTTACCGGCAAGAAGGTCGTTTCGATTCTGTCGGGCGGCAACATGGACGTTATCACCATGTCTTCCGTCATTCAGCACGGCCTCATCCAGCGCGACCGCGTGTTCACGGTTTCGACGCTTCTGCCCGATCGTCCCGGCGAGCTCGTTCGCGTTGCGCAAACCATCGCCAACATGAACGGCAACGTCATTCGCCTCGACCACAACCAGTTCGTGAATACGAACCGAAATGAGGGCGTCGAACTGCGCGTGACCATCGAGGCCTACGGCACCGACCACAAAAACCAAATCGTTGCGGCACTTGAAGCCGCCGGCTTCCGCCCCAAGCTTATTCAGGCGCACCTGTAAGCGCCACTTCGGCACCCCACGGGTCTGCGCCTTATAAATCCCTTCGTCACTTAACCGGGCGTGCGTTCGCATGCCCGGAATTTGCGCCCTCGTGCGGCCGACGACCGGATGAGAGCGAGAGCGCTCCATGTCTGTAATCTAAAAGTGCCGCCATGCGGCCAACCACAGAAAGGGAGCCTCCCATGACCGGAATGCCCAACCATGTAAAGTATCAACGCGGATATTTCATGCCGCCCGAGCCGTGCTTCGACTGGGCGAAGAAGGAATACATCGAGAAAGCCCCGAAGTGGGTGAGCGTTGACCTTCGCGACGGCAACCAGGCACTCATCATTCCTATGAGCCTCGAGCAGAAGCTGGAATACTTCAAGAAGCTCGTCGAGATCGGATTCAAGGAAATCGAGATCGGCTTCCCCGCCGCCAGCGAAACCGAATTTGAGCTGGCCCGCACGCTCATCGAGAACGACATGATTCCCGAAGACGTCACCATCCAGGTGCTCACCCAGGCACGCGAGCACATTATCAAGAAGACATTCGACGCCCTCGAGGGCTGCAAGACTCCCGTCATCATTCACGTATACAACTCCACGAGCCTCGCGCAGCGCGAACAGGTATTCAAGCGCGACAAAGAACAGATTAAGGAAATCGCTCTGACCGGCGCTAAACTGCTGAAGGAGCTCACCGACGAAGCTGGCCACGACAACTACCGCTTCGAGTACTCACCTGAAAGCTTCACCGGCACCGAGCCCGAGTACGCGCTCGAGGTATGCAACGCCGTTCTGGACGTATGGCAGCCGACCCCCGACCGCAAGGCCATCATCAACCTGCCCGCGACGGTCGAAATGAGCCTGCCGCATGTATTCGCGCAGCAAGTCGAGTACATGAGCAAGAACCTGAAGTACCGCGACGCCGTTGAGCTGTCGCTGCATTGCCACAACGACCGAGGCACAGGCGTTGCCGAAACCGAACTGGGCATTCTGGCTGGCGCCGACCGCGTTGAGGGCACCCTGTTCGGCAATGGCGAGCGCACGGGCAACACCGACCTGATTACCGTCGCCATGAACATGTTCGCCCATGGCGTTGACCCGCAGCTGAACTTCGCCAACATGCCCGAGCTGGTTGAGCTGTACGAGCGCGTGACCAATATGAAGGTTGAGCCGCGCCGCCCCTACGCTGGCCAGCTCGTGTTCGCCGCCTTCTCGGGCAGCCATCAGGACGCTATCGCAAAGGGCCTGAAGTGGCGCGAGGAGCATGACCCCGAGCATTGGACCACGCCGTACCTGCCGATCGACCCCACCGATGTGGGCCGCCATTACGAAACCGACGTCATTCGCATCAACAGCCAGTCGGGCAAGGGTGGCATCGGCTACATTCTGGAGCAGAACTTCGGTTACGTGCTGCCCCCGAAGATGCGTGAAGAGCTGAGCTACGCCTCTAAGGACGTTTCCGACCACACGCATGCCGAACTGTCGCCCGAAGAAGTGAATCGCATCTTCCACGAGAACTATGTGAACCACGAAGGCCGCATTGAACTCATGGAATTCCACTTCACGCATGCCGAGAACAACAAGGCATTCAAGGCGTTCGTGACCGTGAAGATTGACGGCGACGAGCAGGATGTTATTGGCAACGGCAACGGCCGCCTCGACTCGGTGTGCAACGCCATGGAGAAGCTGGGGCTGAAGGCGCATATCGCAAGCTACAGCGAACACGCCATGACCGGCGGCTCCGACAGCTCGGCTATGGCCTACGTGGGCGTCGAGGACCCGGACGGCAAAATTGTTTGGGGCGCGGGCGAGCATCACGACATTATTACCGCATCCATCAAGGGCCTCATTTCTGCCCTGAACCGTATGTAGCACCATTCGGGGCCGGGACGTGCTCCCCGGCCCCACGTTGAGGGGCGAGCGCGCTTCCTCGGGATCAACGCTTCAAACGCCCCGAGGCGTATGCACCGCCCCTCAACACTCATTTACTTATTGCCACCAACCATCCTTAAGGGGGATTCCATATGGGCATGACCATGACCCAGAAAATTTTGGCGGCGCACGCCGGGCTCGATTCCGTAGTGCCCGGCCAGCTGATCGAGGCGAACATCGACCTCGCGCTCGCCAACGACATCACCGGACCGGTAGCTATTCGCGAGCTGAAGAAGGCCGACATGGACAAGGTGTTCGACCGCACGAAGGTTGCCCTTGTTATGGACCACTTCGCCCCGAACAAAGACATCAAGAGCGCCGAGCAGTGCAAGGAGTGCCGCAATTTCGCACGCAAGCACGACATTGTGAACTTCTTCGACGTGGGCCGCATGGGCGTTGAGCACGCGCTGCTTCCCGAACAGGGCATCGTCGCTTCTGGCGACGTGATTATTGGCGCCGACAGCCACACCTGTACCTATGGCGCGCTGGGCGCGTTCTCGACAGGCGTTGGCTCCACCGACTGCGCAGCGGGCATCGCTACGGGCAAGGCCTGGTTCCGCGTGCCTTCCGCCATCAAGTTCAACCTCACGGGCAAGCTGAACCCCTGGGTTTCGGGCAAAGACGTGATTTTGTACATCATCGGCATGATTGGCGTTGACGGCGCCCTGTACCAGAGCATGGAGTTCCAGGGCGAGGGCATTGCATCGCTTTCCATGGATGACCGCTTCAGCATTGCGAATATGGCTATTGAGGCCGGCGCGAAAAACGGCATTTTCCCCGTCGACGAGAAGACGATTGATTACATGAAGGGCCGCGCGCAGCATGAGCCGGTCGTGTTTGCCGCCGACGACGACGCCGAATACGAGCGCGTGATCGACATCGACCTTTCCACCGTTCCTTCCACGGTCACCGTATCCGAGGGTAATACCCCTTCCATGCGGATCCTCTCCTCAAAAGGCAGAGCGCCGCCCAACAGTACCAGACTGCTTCCGGACTCCCGCGTGTGATACAAAATCGCATACCCCAGTTTTCCCCGGACGGTTACTTCATCCGTACCCGGACAGATCTCTTCGATGACAACCTCTCCTTTTTCCAGATTCAGGGTACTGATATCCGGCTTATCCTCCGGAAGATTCAGATCTTCTTCCATGGTAAACTGCATGACGGTGGACCGTTTTACCCGGTCCATATGTATATTTCTCTTGATCAGTTCCACAATAACAGACCTCCATATATACAGATATGTCTATATATATGAAGGTCTGTGCTGTTTTATACCGTATTCTGTTCTCTGTCCGTTTATTCCACCGCGCCGATGAGATCTGTCAGGTTCTCTACGTGATAGGTGCGCATGTAATCTTCAATGCCCTCCACAACTTTTACCGTCGTATAGGGATCCACGAAGTTCATGGCGCCCACACTGACTGCACTGGCTCCCGCCAGAATGAATTCGATGGCATCTTCCGCCGTAGCGATGCCGCCCATGCCGATGATGGGAATCTTGACTGCCTGTGCCACCTGGTATACCATACGAACCGCAATGGGTTTGATGGCAGGACCGCTCATGCCGCCGGTCTTGTTGGCAATGGCGAACTTCCTGCGATGAATGTCGATCTTCATACCGGTGATGGTGTTGATCAGGGACAGTGCATCCGCACCTGCTGCCTCTGCCGCTTTCGCCATTTCCGTAATGTCTGTCACATTGGGGCTCAGCTTCATGATGATGGGCTGTTTTGCATGTTTTTTCAGTTCGGAAGTAATGTTATACAGGGCATCCGCTTTCTGTCCGAAGGCAATGGCTCCTTCCTTGACATTCGGGCAGGATACATTGATCTCCAGCATGCTGACTGCCGGCTCGTCTCCCAGACGTTCCACCACGTCCACATAATCCTCCACGGACTTGCCGCAGACATTTACGATGATCTTCGTGTCATATTTTTTCAGGAAAGGAATGTCTCTCTCCATGAACACATCAATGCCGGGATTCTGTAATCCGATGGCATTGAGCATGCCACCGTACACCTCCGCCACACGGGGCGTCGGATTCCCGGGCCAGGGTACATTTGCCACACCCTTGGTCACCACCGCACCCAGGCGGTTCAGATCTACAAATTCTTCATATTCCATACCGGATCCAAAGGTCCCGGAAGCTGTCATGACGGGATTTTTAAAGGCCACTCCTGCGATCGTTGTCTGTGTATTCATCAGATCTCTACCTCCTCAGCATCAAATACGGGACCGTCGGTGCAGATTCTTGCATTATGCACATGCGAATGATGATCCACTTCCTTTGTCTTCACAACACAGCCCAGGCAGGCACCCACGCCGCAGGCCATATGCTCTTCCAGAGAGATATATGCCTTGATCTTCTTTTCTTCCGCGTATTTTTTAATGGCACGAAGCATCGGCATGGGACCGCAGGCGAAGATCACGTCTGCCTGCAGATGATTCTCCTCAATGGCGTTCATGACATTGCCCTTCGTGCCGACACTGCCGTCTTCCGTAGCAATATATACGGTTCCGTTTTTCTCCAGGTCCTCTTTTAAGAACAGCTGGTCATCACGATAACCCACGATGATCTGCTTTTCTGTGGATGCCGGAAGCTCTCTGGCCAGCTCCAGCATGGGAGGAATACCGATGCCGCCGCCCATGAGGAATACCTTTTTGCCTTCCGCTGCCTCTGTGGGGAAGCCGTTTCCTAAGGTTCCCAGGATCTCTACGCTGTCTCCTTCCTGATAAGAGGAAAATTCCGCAGTGCCCTGTCCGGCGATACGGTACACGATGCGCAGGGCATCTTTTTTGTCATTTACCTGGCAGATACTGATGGGACGGGGCAGCAGAGTGCTGCGGTCCTTAGGATAGACGCCGATGAACTGCCCGGCTTTTGCGCATGCCGCCAGCTCCGTAGCGATCCACATATCAAAAATTCTGGGTGCGATCTCTTTCTGAGAAAGCACAGTTGCTGTGATTTTCTTTTTCATTTTGTTATCCTTTTCTATTCTATATATAAGTGGCAAGCGTTATCTGCTTATATGCGCTCTCTAACGCGCACGCTATGCTTCGTATACCATTTTACCACCGCAGATGGTCTTCTTCACTTCACCTTTTAATTTCCATCCGGTAAAAGGAGTATTCGTTGCCTTGGATGCATACTGCTCCGGGATGAACTCTGCCGCAGTATCGATCAGGATCACATCCGCAGGGCCTCCCTCCGCCAGATATCCGGCATCGAGATGATACATGGCAGCCGGATTCGTACTCATGAGGCGAAGCAGCTGCTTCATGGTGAGATATCCTGCATCTACCAGTTCTGTAATGCCCAGTGCCAGAGAAGTCTCCAGTCCTGTGATACCGCTGGGGGCTTCCGTGATGGGTTTTGCCTTCTCCTCTGCGGTATGGGGCGCATGATCCGTAGCGATCATGTCGATCGTGCCGTCCACCAGTCCCCGGATCACTGCCTGACGATCCTCTTCTTCTCTCAAAGGAGGATTCATCTTCGCCAGCGTGCCGTATTTGATCACGGCATCTTCTGTCAGGGTAAAATGATGTGGTGTGGCTTCCGCATGAATATTAGAACATCTCTTTTTCGCCTGACGCACCAGTTCTACCGCTTCCTTACTGCTGATATGCTGAATATCGATGCAGGCTCCGGTCTCTTCCGCCAGCTTCAGATCCCGTTCCACCAGTGCGATCTCCGCCTCTCTGGAAGAGCCGCCGATTCCGTAATGTTCACTGGCCTTTCCGCGGTTCACACCGTTGTTCTCGATATATTTCGGGTCTTCTTCATGGAAACTGATGGGCATATCCAGCTCTGCGGAGATTTCCATGGCCCGTCGCACCAGTTCCGCATCCAGCAGGGGCACACCGTCATCCGTAAATCCCACAGCACCCGCCGCTGCCAGCTTCTTCATATCCGTCAGCTGTTTTCCCTGCATGCCCATGGTCACGTTAGCACAGGTAGTCACATGGATCCCCGTCTTCGCTCCCTTGTCCAGGATATACTTCAGGGTCCCCTCACTGTCCACAGTGGGCTTCGTGTTCGCCATCAGCACTACGGTGGTCACACCACCCTTCGCCGCTGCCGCAGCTCCGGTGTTGATATCTTCCTTCGCTGTAAAACCGGGATCTCTGAAATGTACATGCACATCCACCAGTCCCGGAGCGGCTAACAGCCCTTCCGCATTGATCCTTGTCACCTTACCCTTCGGTTCGATTTTTTCTGCGATCTTTACGATCTTGTCTCCGTCGATCAGGATATCGAAGTTACCTTCTTTTCCTGACTTGGGATCGATCATATAACCATCCTGTATCAGTATCATATTGTCTCCGTTCCCGGGCTTTTGCAGCCCATTTCCATGACCTGTTTCTCGGAAAAGTTTACCATGTTTTCATAGAAAAGAAAAGAGTGTTATAATAGAAAAAAAGGAGGACCGAAGACATGAAAACACGAGAAGAAGCGCTGGAATACGGATTATCTTTTCCGGATACGTATACAGAAATGCCCTTCCACGATCCCAACTGGCAGCTGGTACGAGTGAAGGGCAGTAAAAAAGCATTTCTATGGACTTATGAAAAAGACGGTGTGCTGCATCTGAATGTGAAAACCGATCCTGCCTGGCGGGACTTCTGGCGCAGCACCTTTTCTTCCGTCATTCCCGCATATCATCAGAATAAAGAACACTGGAACACGATTATCTTAGACGGCTCGATTCCCGACCAAGATATCCGCCGGATGATTGCGGAGAGTTATGATCTCGTCACCGACAGTCCCACGAAACGGATCTATGAAGCAGTGAAACGGATTCCGAAGGGCTGTGTCGCCACCTATGGGCAGGTGGCTGCCATGGCGGGAGAGCCCAAAATGGCACGCGCCGTGGGCAATGCCCTGCATAAGAATCCGGATCCTGAACACATCCCCTGCTACCGCGTCGTCAATTCCAAGGGAGAGCTCTCCGGTGCCTTTGCCTTCGGCGGTGCCGATGAACAGGCCAACCGCTTGCGGGCAGATGGCATTGCGGTGATCAATAACCGGGTTGATCTGGTAAAATACGGGATGAAGCTTTAAGGATTTAACTATGCCGTTTTATTTCCGGTGTTTATTTTGACATTGACAATACAGATGCCAATGCACACCAGAACCAAAGCGATCAGTGCATTCCATCCCAGTTCTGCGGAGCCCTCTCCCAGCCACCATGCGGATAAAAGCACCCCGAATACCGGGTTCGTAAATCCGAAGATAGCCACCTTGGAGACGGGATTGTATTTTAACAGAATGCCCAGGTTTTCTGTAGGATTTCTGTCTTTTTTCGCCAGTCTTTACGTTATTTTTTCTCGATCTGGGAACGGATGTCATCCTCCAGGATGTGTTCCACATCCCTGGCTTCTTTGCGGATGTTTTTCAGATTATCCCGGATCTCCTGTTCTTCTTCCATGATCTCGGGATGTTCCTCTTTTTCTTCCTTGATGAACATGCATAAAAAGCTGATCAGCAGAATCGTACAGGAAATCCAGATCGTTTTCGCTCCGATGTATCCGATCATATGTCCACCCAATGCCGCGCCGACAGCAAACAAGAAGATGATTCCGAAATAATAACCGGATTTTCGCAATATCTTTTTATCTTTCGTTTTTCCATAAGCACATAAGGATTCCATACCACTGCGCAGGTTGCCGATACACATGGTACTGGCGAAAGCATAACCGTTCACCTTGCGGAACGCCTGTACCTGCATAGCGCAGGCGAAAGATACCATGGCATTGGCCAGCAGATCTATCTCATTCGGTATAAAACCGACTGCAAACAACAAAAGTATTTCGATCGCAAGTACCAGCTGTCTCCAGTGGATCTTCTGTGCCTTCTGGTATTTCATACGGATGCATTCTGCCATTGCCACTCCCAATGCGAAGAACAGTAATGGAGAAAAATAGCGAAGTACCGCCTGCCAGTTCCTGTCTACCAGATTCTGTGCCAGCAGCACGATATTGCCGGTCTGTGCATTGGCAAACACTTTTCCCCGGTACATATAGGTATAAGCATCCTGCAGACCACCGGAGACCGACAGGATCCCGGCGATCAGAAAAGACTCTGACATCTGTCCGTGTAATTTACGCTGCATAGTGATTCTCATTCCTTTCAGTGACCTGCGGCTTTTGTGCCTACAGGCATCTCCTGATTACAGTATAAACAACGATATCTTCCAGAGGGTGACAGTTCAAAAATATGGTCACAGTTCGTCTCTATACTGGTAATACAACGAGGATTTTTACATTTTATCACATTTACCAGTTTTTGTGGAGGAACCGGATGGTATTTTTTTACGACTTTTCCATTCCGGATCACGATCAGGGTGATCTGGCTGTCCAGATATCCCAGAACATCCAGCCGTTCCGGCAGGGTCTCTCCCTCAATCTTGATCAGATCCTTGCAGCCGTATTTCTGACTTTTTACCGATTGCAATAAAGCTACGGACTGGGTCTTGGACTCCAGTTCCAGCAGTCTGTAAATGTCCATTCCCTTGCCTGCGGGAATGTGGTCGATCACGATACCATTCTGAATGGATTCTACGTTTAACATACCAGCACCTTCTTTCCCGTCACCGGATCCGTAAGGTCTAACAGACTTAAGATTAGTGCCATACGGATAAATTTACCGTTCAATACCTGCTGAAAATATGCGGCTCGCGGATCCGCATCTACTCCCGGAGCGATCTCGTCCACTCTGGGTAACGGATGCAGCACCGGCATGTCCGCTTTCGCCAGATTCAGTTTTTCCTGATCCAGAATATAGATGTCCTTCAACCGGATATAGTCCTCCTCGTTGAAAAAACGTTCCTTCTGGACTCTGGTCATGTAGAGCATGTCCAGTTCGGGCAGGGTGTCCTCCAGGCTGGATACTTCATGATAAGGGACATTCGTCGGCTTCAGAGTATCCTCCACCAGATAATCCGGAATCTTCAGTTCCTCCGGGGAGATAAAGTAGAATTCATTGCCCGGGTAGCGCACCAGGCTGTTCACCAGAGAGTGTACCGTCCGACCGAATTTCAGGTCGCCGCAGAAACCAATCTTCAGATGATCCAGATGCCCCTTGCGCTGCCTTATGGTCAACAGATCGATCATGGTCTGGGTGGGGTGGTTATGTCCGCCGTCCCCGGCATTGATCACCGGAATCCTGGAATACATGGAAGCCCGCAGCGGCGCACCCTCCTTGGGATGCCGCATGGCGATGATGTCCGCATAACAGCTGACCACCCGCGCGGTATCTGCCACCGTCTCGCCTTTGGTGGCACTGCACTGCTCCGCCCCGGCAAATCCCAGTGTCCTACCGCCAAGATTCAGCATGGCGGTCTCAAAAGAAAGTCTGGTACGGGTGCTGGGCTCGTAAAATAAGGTTGCCAGTATTTTTCCGTCTGCACAATGACCTCAATAGTTTTTTGAAATTCCCGTGTGAGGGGGAAAGTTGATTACAAACAG
>ERZ779869.3952-NODE-3952-length-11026-cov-5.242822_pt1 | contig 11026 bp, 9 predicted proteins | sample MGYA00511557_ERZ779869 | MGnify/ENA primary metagenome ERZ779869 (study PRJEB29588, sample SAMEA2154620) | human gut metagenome | biome: human gut; feature: human-associated habitat; material: faeces | place: Denmark | collected 2008/2010 ...
CATTGTGCGAAAATAGCTCGTTGCCAGTTCCTTCTTTTTTTTTATGTTTTTACATACTATTAATAATAAGTTCAAATTTGAATGCTATTATTTTATTGTTTTTTGTGGCTAGCTAATAGGGTAAAATTCTTGATTATATAGTTTCAAAAATAAAAATATGTTATAATAAAATATAAGTAAAACAAAGGAGAGGATAATATGTTTAAAAGTAAATATAGTAATTTTTTAACAATTATTTTAATAGTAGCAATAGTTTTTGTAATTGTTCTAGTTTCTATACTTGCAGTAAATGCCTATAAAAGATACAAAAATGATAAAGATGCAGAAAATGCGATATCAAGATTTGAAAACAACATAGGACAAAACAATGATACAAATAATTCAGGTCAAAACTTAATAGAACAAAATGTTACGAATGATACAACAGGAGGAGATACATCAGGGGAAGTAACAAGACAAGTTACATATTATAATAATTTTGTAATGATAGGATATATAGAAATACCAAAAATTAATATAAAATATCCTATATTAGAAAAAGAAACAGTACCAAGTTTGGAACAATCTGTAGCAGTTAGATATCCTGATAACCCTAAATTAAATGAACCAGGAAATGTAGTAATTGCGGGACACAACTACAGAAATGGACAATTTTTCTCTAATTTAAAAAATGTTGCAACAGGTGATATAATAAAAATAACAGATGCAAATGGACAAACATTAGTATACACAGTTTATGAAAAATATGAAACAACACCTGAGGATGTAGCATATATAACAAGAGACATTGGAGATAATACAGAAATAACATTAGTAACTTGCACAGATGATAGTAGTGCAAGAATAATAGTAAAGGCAAGAGTTTAATAAAAAACACATAGGGAACATATTTCCCTATGTGTTTTTATTTTATAAAAGAATTTTTTTAGATACGTCTACTACTGTGCCAGCTCCCATAGTTAAGATTATATCATTTGGGCAAGCACGTTCTTTTATGTATTTAGCAATTTCATCAAAATTTTGAATATAAACAGCCTTTTTCCCTAATGAATTTATTTTATCTACTAAGTCTTGAGAAGATATATCATAGATATTACGTTCTCTTGCAGCATAAATATCAGTAATAATTATATTGTTGAAATCTAATAAAGCTTTTGCAAAATCATCAAGTAATTCCTTTGTTCTGCTATATGTATGAGGTTGAAAAACAACCCAAGATTGTCTAAAAGATTTCTTTTGAAGAGCTCTTAAAGTGGCTAATATTTCACTTGGATGATGTGCATAATCATCATAAACATAAATATTGTTATATGAACCTACTAATTCAAATCTACGATTTGCGCCAGTGAATTTCTTTAATGCAGTTTTTATAGTATATTTATCAATTCCATAATTTACGCACATTGCAATACAAGCTAAAGCATTATAAACATTATGCATACCAGGAACAGATAATTTGAACTCGGCATAGAAATTGTTATTATAATAAACATCAAATTTCGCAAAACCATTTGTATCAAAAGAAATGTTTCTAGCAATAAAGTTCGCTTTTTGATTATTTATAGCAAAAGTAATTGTTTTTGCATATGTACTTTTTCTTAAATCAAGACAATTTTCGTCATCACCATTTGTAACTAATAATCCATCTCTTGGAAGTAGTGATACATATTTATGAAAAGCATTTTTAATATTGTCAAAAGTTTTAAAATAGTCTAAATGATCATTATCAATATTTAAAACAACTGCAGATTTTGGATTGAATTTCAAGAAACTTTCAACATATTCACAAGCTTCCAAAATAAAATAATCACTATTACCAACTCTATAATTTCCATTGATTTGTTTTAATTGTGCTCCTACTTGAATATTAGGGTCAAGGCCTGCTTCAATAAAACATAAAGAAATCATAGAGGTTGTGGTTGTTTTTCCATGAGTTCCAGAAACACCTATAGTGTTATGATATATACGAGTTAAGAAACCTACAAAATCTGCCCTTTCTACTATTACAATATTTCTTTCTCTTGCACAAACAAGCTCTGGATCGTCAGATTTTATAGCAGCAGAATAAATAACTAAATCTGCTTTTTCTACTAATGAAGTAGAATGACCAATAGATACAAAAATACCATGACTTGCTAATCTATCAGTTACTCTGCTTTTTGTACAATCAGAACCAGTTACAAATAAGCCGAAGTGATGCAAAATTTCCGCAATACCACTCATACTTACTCCACCAATTCCAATTAAATGTATATGTTTATATTTTTTCAAATTTTCGATATTATCTAAATTAACCATTTTCAACACCTTTCTAAAATTGCAACATGACTATTATACAATGAAAAATTAAAAAATTCAATATGTTACCATAATTAAAAAGAAAAAATAAAATATATTGTAAAAACAAGAAGGAAAAAGATTTTTTTTGGCGAATATATAATTAAACATTAGATATATTCTCATATTTAATGCAAGAAAATTATAACTTTGGAAGGCGGTGCACTATACATGCAAATAACAGACGTAAGATTAAGAAAAGTAAATTCAGAAAACAGAATGAAAGCTGTTGCTTCTGTAACATTCGATAATGAATTCGTAATTCACGACATTAAAGTTATCGAAAGTCAAAATGGATTATTTATAGCTATGCCAAGTAGAAAAACTCCAAACGGAGAATTCAAAGATATAGCTCATCCAATCAATGCTGAAACTAGAGAAAAAATTCAAAAAGCTATCTTAGAAGCTTATGAAGCTCCAGAGACAGAATCAGCAGAATAATAAATGTTAGAAGAGAAAAACACTTTTAGAGTGTTTTTCTTTTTTTATAAGAAAAAATCCATTTTCTTCTTGCTATTTTTTTTAATATATTGTATTATATTAGAAGGAAAAATGTGAAAAATATTAGGAGGAAAATATGAAAAAAGTAATAGTAGGAATAATATTAGTAATAATATTAAGCTTAGCACTTAACACTGTTGTACTTGCGGAAAATGCAACAAACACTCTAAAAGACCAAAATGCAAATGAAATTTTAACCGTAAAAAAAGAGGTAAACTCTAAATTAGATGAATATACAGAAAAATATGACTCAGAAGCTTACGGATTAGCAGCATATATATTAAATAGAGTTAGAATTTATAGTATACCAGTTTGCTTTATTGGAATTGTAATAGGAGCGCTAAACCAATATGTTTTAGGAACAAGAAGATTAGATAAAAAACATAAAGGCTATGGAATAATAATGACATTTGTAACATTATTAGTAGTATGTCAAGTATTGCCACTAATATTTACCATAGTAGTAATAGGTTGGAGGGGTTAATGGATGAAAGTATTATTTGCGGTTAATAATGATAATATTTCAGAAACAATAATGAAAAAATATCAAAAGGATTATAAGGAAATCTTATCATATAAAAATGTTTATTACTTTAATGCTATTCTAAAAGAAATACAAAATAATAAAGATTATGATAGAATAGTAGTAAGTGAAGACTTAGAACCATTTGCAAATAATAATTATGACACAATAGATAAATTCTTATTTGAAAAACTAGAGAGAATAAATGAAGAAACTAAGAGAACAGATGGAACTAATATTGACGTTATACTTTTATGTGCAGATAGAAGAACTAAGTCAGATGAGATGTTGACAAAGTTATTTGGAATAGGCATGTATAATGCCTTAATAGGGGACGACAGAAATGTTGATAAACTTTGCGAATTAATTAGTACACCAAGAACAAAGAATGAAGCTAAAATAGCTTACAAAGTTGAAGGAAATGGTGGAATGGATCAACTAGAAGAAGAAAGCGGTGTAAGTGAATCAGAGGTCCAAAATATTTTAGCTCACTATAAAAGACTAGGAAAAAATGAAAGTAAATATGTAGATAGCTTTAATAACATTGTTTCTCAATATACAGATGCACAATTGAAAATCATTATAAGATATTTACCATTACATGTAAAAGCTGTGCTAGAACAACAATCACCAAAATATCGTGAACTATCAACAAACAGTGTTCTAGGAAGTAGAAGACAGGACACATACGCATCAAAAAATTTGAAAACATTACAGCAACAACAGCAACAAGAAAAAATAGATGTAACAATGTTGAAAAATGAAAAGGAAAAAATAACAAGACCAATAGTAATTCCTTCAGAATTAAGTAATGAGAAAACTGTAAAGATAAATCAAAAAGTAATTGATACAGAGAAAAAAATGATAGATTTGTTTGATGAGGAAGAGCCAGAAGAACAAGAGGAACAAGAAATTCAAGAAACACCAAAAAAAGGAAGAGGTAGACCAAGAAAAAATCCAGTTAAAACAGAACAAGATGATAAACCAAAAAGAGGAAGAGGCAGACCTAAAAAACAAGCTGAAGAAGAAAATGACGACGAAGACTTTGATATTGACCTATTTAATATAGACACCAATGAAGAAGAAAAAAATAATGATAAAGAAGACGTAGCAGAAGATATGGACTTCGATTTATTTGACCTTGATCAAGAAGAAACTTCTGAAACTCCTGAACCACAAGAGGAAGAGAAAGAAGAACAAGAAGACATAGACTTATTCAATATACAAGAACCGGAATACACTGAAGAAGAGGAAGAAGAACCTATAAAAGCAAGACAAGAAGAAAATCGATATATTGAACCAACAGAAAAAAGTAGTGATAGATTAAATTCTTTACTTACAAATGAGAAAAAAATAGTTTCTTTTGTTGGTACAACAAAAAACGGTACATCTTTTGTTGTTAATAATTTAGCTTTAACACTAGCAGAAATGAATATATCTACAGCAATATTAGATATGACACAAAACAGAAATTCATATTATATTTTCACAAACAATGATGATAGATTAAGAAGAATAGCAGAAAATAGCATATCAAATCTAGAACAAGGGGTTGCTCAGGGCATAAAAGTAGAAAAAAATCTTACAGTATATACACAAATTCCTGGTGAAAAAGTAAAACAGGAAGATGTTGATAATATATTAGCAACTCTAATGGAAAACCATGACGTTGTTCTAATTGATGCAGACTTTAATACAAATGTGGAATTCTTTGATAAATCTCATGAGATATATCTAGTTCAAAGCATGGATATTTTAACAATTCAACCACTTACAGCGTTTTTAAGAAATTTGAAAACGAAAAACATACTAAGACAAGAGAAAATTAAAATTGTTATAAATAAAGAACAAAGACTTAGAACTCTTACAGATAATTTATTAATAGGAGGAATGGCTTCATACAATGATCCTACAATGACATTGATGACAGAATTATTTAATAAAGATAATGTAAGATATTGCAAAATACCATTTGAGGTTCAAAATTACATTAAATATCTAGATTCACTTGTAAATTGTGATATATATTTAAGAGGATATACAAAACCACTTTTAAATGCTTTACATGATTTAGCTGAAATGGTATACCCATTATTAAACAAAACAAAATATGAACCAAAATCTAAACAAAAAAAAAGAATGGAATTTTCTAGTGAAACAAGAGACACTTTAAGCAAAATGAGAAAAAATTATTAAGGTAAGGAGTAATAACATTGGTTGTAGCAATAATAGTTATTTTAGTAATATTTGTTATTGGATTAATTATATACAATTTGTCAATATCTAAAAAAGTAAAATCCCTAAGCAATACAAGGGAAATGGTGGCAAGTTTGCAGGTAGTGCAGGATTTTATGGATATAGCTGGAAGAGAAATCTCTGTTAAAGATAAGATTGATTTAATTAACAATATTTTAATAGAAAAATATCAAATAAAATATTCTACAATTGTTGTTTTTAACGGAGCTGAGTATATATTAAAAGCATCAAATGTAGATAAAAGATTTTGGAAAGTACTTTCAAATTTACATACAGATGAAATGTTTAAAGATAGTATTAGAACAGCAACACCAAAATATGTAACAATTAATTCACCAAATGAAAGACTATCATACCAAAAAAGTGAAATGACAAGGGCGAAATCAGCAATGTTTTTCCCATTATATATTGATAATGTATATATTGGATACTGGATTATTGAAAGTGATGTAGCACATGCATTTGATAATATGGATACAAACATATTAGGAATAATTAGAGAGAATATAATATCAGTTTTGAAAACAGTATCATACCAAAATGCTATAGAAAATATTTATAGGGAAGACAAAACAACAGGTCTATATTCAGCAGAATACTTATATGGAAAAGGTAAGAGAAAAATTGATGAATATGTAAAATCTTCTATATGCATGTTTACAATACAAAATATAGAGGAAATTAATCAGAAATATGGAAGAAATGTTGGTACAAAGATGATATTGAGAGTATCAAACCTTGTAAAAAGTAGTATTTATTCAGAATATATTTTTGTAAGGTATATGGGACCTAAATTTGCAATTGCTTTGGCAGGAATTGATATAGATGGAGCAACAGAATTTTTAATTAACTTAAAAGAAAGAATTGAAGATATAGAAATTGAATTACAAAGTAAAGCAAAAGGAGAAAAAAACAAAAAGAAAATTAGGCAACCATTTAAAACCAAAAAAACAATCGACTTAAATAGGAGAGAGATTAATGTATTGGAAAAATTAAATTCAGCATAATTTAGGAGTATAACAAATATTAAAAGTCTTAAGAGAGGGGAATTATTCCCCTCTTAAATTTTAAACAAAAAATTTTAAAAAGTCACTTAATTGCCACTTTAAATGTGTTATGCTATAAATGTAAAAGGAAAGGAGAAGGGGTTATGGAAATATTAAGAGTAGAGAACTTATCTAAAGTATATGGTACGAAAGAAAATAAAGTAGTAGCGTTAGATAATGTATCATTTAGTGTTAATAAGGGAGAGTTTGTTGCTATTGTGGGTCATAGTGGGTCTGGTAAATCAACTTTGTTGCACTTAATTGGAGGAGTAGATAGACCTACTAAAGGGAAAGTTATTATTGAGGGTAATGATATTTATACTTTAAATGATGATAACTTAGCGATATTTAGACGTCGTCAAGTGGGGCTTATTTATCAGTTTTATAACTTAATACCTATTTTAAACGTTGAAGAAAATATTGTCTTACCTTTAGAGTTAGATGGTAAAAAGGTGGATAAAGAAGAATTAAATGAATTATTAGATACATTGGGGTTAACGAATCGAAGAACTCACTTACCTAATGAATTATCCGGAGGACAACAACAAAGAACTTCAATTGGTAGGGCAATAATAACTCATCCGGCAATTATCTTAGCAGACGAACCAACAGGAAATCTAGATTCTAAGGCTAGTGAAGAAATTATGGAGTTATTAAAGTTATCTAATAAAAAATATAAACAAACTATTATTATGATAACTCATAACTTAGAGTTAGCAGCCCAAGCCGATAGAGTAATAACTATCGAAGATGGTCATATTAAGGAGTAGAGTATGAAACTTTTAAATAATATGACAATCAAAAATCTTAAACTTAATAAGAAAAGAACGTTAGTAACAATTATTGGTATTGTATTATCTGTTGCTTTAATGACTGCAGTAGCGTCTCTTTTCATGAGTTTTAGAGAAACTTTAATTAGTTATGAAATAAATTTAAAGGGTAATTATCACTTTGAATTTGCTAATGTACCGGCTAGTGATTTAAAGTACTTTGAGAAAAATAGAATGATAGAAGATAATTCTATTGTTAAAAATATTGGTTATGCTAAGTTAGATAATATAAAAAATAAATATAAACCTTATCTATATATTAAAGCTTATAATGATACGGCTTTAAAAAATTTAGCTGTTAATCTAGTAGAGGGAAGAGTCCCTCAAAATAGTAATGAAATAGTTATACCAACGCACTTAGAGACTAATGGGCGTGTTAAGTATAATGTCGGAGATAAACTTATTTTGAATGTTGGAGCTAGAAAAACTGATGGATCTAGTTTAGATCAATATAACCCTTATGATCCAGAAGATAGTGATACTAATGAAAAATTAGTTAATGTGAAAACTAAGGAATATACAATAGTAGGGATAATGCAACGACCTAGTAGGAATATTGAACCTTATTCGGCTCCAGGTTATACAGTAATTACTTACTTAGATAACTTTGATACAGGGTATTATGATGTTTATTCTTTATATACTAAAAAGGGTTTAAATAATAGGTATCAAGTTTCCGCAGGTATAGTAGGAGTTAGTACAGAAACATTTAGAAAGTATGTTGAAGGAACATGGGATACAGAAGAAGAAGCTAATAAAGTAATAGATGAAATGCAAAATCTTAAGTATGAGCTAGGAGTTAATTCGTATTTAATATCTTTAGAAACGGGTTTATTTAAAGAATCTTCAACGAGATCAATGGGTATGGTTATTGGTATTGTTTTAATAATTATTGTTGTATCTTCCGTATTCTGTATTAGAAATAGTTTTGATATATCAATAAGTGAACGAGTTAGACAATATGGGATGTTACGTAGTGTTGGGGCAACTAGTAAGCAAATAAAACATAATGTTTATTATGAAGCATTTATTCTCTTTCTAATAGGGGTACCTTTAGGCATTATATGTGGTATTCTAGCTAGTTATATTTTCTTAAGTTCAATGTTAACTCTAAACTTAGTTTATAAATTTTCATGGTTAAGTATTTTATTTGCTTCTGTTCTTGGTTTTACTACAGTTATGTTATCAGCCCATAGAAGTGCCAAGAAATCAAGTAAGATTATTCCTATTGAAGCCTTAAAAAATAGTGCCGAAGTAATAAATAAAAAAAGAATTAGAACACCAAAGCTTATTAATAAGTTATTTGGGATAGGAGGAGTTATTTCTTATAAGAATATAAAACGAAATCGTAAGAAATATCGTCCAACTGTTATTGCTATTATTGTTTGTGTTAGTGTATTTATTGGGTTATCAGATTTCTTAAATATTGCTTTTGACTCAATTGATATGGAGATTAAAACGATGGATTATAATTTATCATTATCGTACCTTAAAAATTCTATTAGTAAGAGTAAGTTAGATACTATTTTAAGTAGTGAAGACGTTATTGATTATGGTTTTAGTGATTCAATGCCCGCAGAGATATCTTTAGATAATGTTAAGTTAACAAAAGAATATCTTGATATTAATAATTATTATGAGGGTAAAGATACTAAGAAGGTTTATGCTTCAATTTTCTATGTTGGAGAACATGCTTTTAAAAATTACTTGAAGTCGCTTGGACTTTCTAATGTAGCAGATAATGCCGCGATTGTAGTTAATATTGTAAAAGAATATATTCAACAAGGTAATAAGTCTATTCCAACGATGGTTGATGTTTTAGATGTTAAAGAAAATACTAATTTGAAATTATCCGTAGATAATAAAGAATATAACTTAGAAGTGGCTAAGGTAACTGATAAATTGCCATTTGGGATAAGTGAAAAATCATGTGTTTTGTTAGTAGTTAGTGATGAGGCTGCTAGTAAGATTGAATATCATAACCCTAATACAAGAACAATGTTAAGGATAAATAGTAAGAACCCTAAGAAACTACAAGATAAAATAGATGAAGTTTTGAAAGATGATGATTATGATTTATATAATTATGAAGAGGATGCGAAGACGATGAATTCTATTTTTACTTTGATGGCTATATTCTTATATGGATTTATTACGGTTATTTCTCTTATTGGTATTACTAGTATCTTTAATACTATAACTACTAGTATGAATTTAAGAAAAAGAGAATTTGCTTGTTTAAGAAGTATTGGTATGACTAAGCATGAGTTTAATAGGATGGTTAGTTTAGAAAGTATTTTCTATGGGGTTAAAGCGTTATTTATTGGTATTCCAATTGGAATATTGTTATCATACTTAATATATAAGACTTTTAATTCGGGTGGCTCGATGTATATTGCTTATAGTATACCTATAAAAGAAATATTAATTGCTAGTATTTGTGTCTTTATTTTACTTTTTGTTATTATGAAATATTCAATATCTAAGATAAATGAACAAAATATTATTGAAACAATTAGGAAAGAGAACATTTAGTTTTCTTTTCTTTCAATATATGGAAATTTCTATTAAGTAGATAGGAAAAGTAGAAAATCTATAGTATAATAAAGGCATTAAAGGGAGATTCTTATGATTTTATTAATTGAAGATGAAGCAGATATTTTAAATAACTTAAAGGATATTTTAGAACAAAATAATTACCAAGTACTAAGTGCAAAATCAATAAAAGAAAGTAAGGAATACTTAGAGAAAAATTTAGATTTAATAATTTTAGATGTAACCTTGCCAGATGGAGATGGGTTTGAATTTTATAAAATGAACATTAAAGAAAGAGAAATACCAACTATATTTTTAACTGCTAAGGACTTAGAAGATGATATTGTAAAAGGACTAAGTTTAGGAGCCGAAGATTATATAACTAAGCCATTCTTAACTAAAGAATTACTAATTAGAATTAGGAAAATAATAGATAGACATAATAAAACTAATATTATTAAAATAAAAGAGTTTACTTTTGATACTTTGAATTTAAGGGTATTTAAAAATAATACCGAGATAAGGCTTACTAGTTTAGAAACAAGGTTACTCTTTCTTTTGATAAATAATCTTAATAAAACTATAACTAGAGAGATTTTACTAGAATATATTTGGGAATGGACAGGGAATGATGTTAATGATAATACTTTGACAGTCTATTTTAAAAGGATAAGAGATAAGTTAGATAGTAGTATAATAATTACGTATAAGGGAATAGGATATAGGATTAATGAAGAAAGATAAAGATACAATAAGGTTATATAAAAGGATTATTATAGTTAGTTTAGTATTTCTTACTTTGGGTATTTTTAGTAATTATGTGTTGTTTTGGGAGTATAGGAAGAATAATGATCTTATAGTGGCTAATATATTAAATGAAGTTAGTAGTAAGTATCCTAATATAAATGAGAGTGATTTAATTACTATTATTAATAGTACTAATTATTCTAAAGATAATCTAAGTAGATATGGAATATATCTAAGTAAGATGCCTATAG
>ERZ779869.3960-NODE-3960-length-11011-cov-2.899325_pt1 | contig 11011 bp, 8 predicted proteins | sample MGYA00511557_ERZ779869 | MGnify/ENA primary metagenome ERZ779869 (study PRJEB29588, sample SAMEA2154620) | human gut metagenome | biome: human gut; feature: human-associated habitat; material: faeces | place: Denmark | collected 2008/2010 ...
CCGTTGGGGCCGAGCAACCCGTACCCCTCGCCCTCGCGGATATGAAGGCTCACGTCGGCCACGGCGTCCTGCGCCTGGTCGCCGCGGCCGAAGCGCTTGGTGAGCCCGCGCGTCTCGAGCATGTAACCCATGGGTTCGTCCTTTCTCTTCCGGGCGCGCGGGCCGAGTCGCCGTGCCCGCGCGCCTTACCTTTCGGGTTCACCATCCATGGTGGGGCGCGTTTCTAACGAAGCCGTAACGGCCGTTGGGGTCTTTTGGCGCCAGCCCTTCTCGACCCGCACGCCACTCATGGTTTGTTTATCGCGATAACAAGGACGGAGGTGCCCGTGGCATGCAATAAGTACCCGGAGGAGACGGTCGAGAAGATTCTCGACGTTGCCGAGCGGCGCTTCGTGGAGCGCGGCTACGAGCACACCACGATGATCTGAAGAGCAATACGCTAAATCGAAAAAGGCAAACCCTGGAGACGTGATTTTCGCCATAACGAGCAAGAATATCGAAGATGTCTGCACACCATTGGCGTAGGAAGGGGAACAGCCGGTTGCAATCAGCCCGAAATAAGGCGACGATTGGGATCCTCTAACTCGGATTTCTAACTCGGTTCCTAAGGCGCTTAGAGCCGGCTCATAAGGGCGAAAACAAAGCCACCCGTGACGATTCTTTCAGTCATCGCTCTTGTGCATCCCTCATGACCCGCGGAAATGCAAGACGTTAAAGCCACTGACTACGATTCACTTTGCCAAACGGGTGTCGAAGAGGATAGTAGGCTGTTTTGGCGTTCATATCGGACGTTTCAGGGCCTCAAAACCAACCCGTTTTTGTCCCCGGGACAAAAATGAAACTGCGGGCTCGCGGTTTCGAAATAGTTTGCGAATTTGTCCCAGGGCTTGCCCCGAGCGCCTACGCGAGGACACGCGGAGGGATTTGGCGGCAAGGTGGGCAAAACCGACAACCAAACTAGATCCAATCGGAATGGCGCCGCAACAAACGAGCGTGAAAGAGTGGGAGTAAGCCGAAAGGCTATTTTATAGTGTTGATTTTCCGTCCGCTGAGTACCGCAGAGTGTCGCAGCGTACGGGAGAAATGTAAAGCCCCCAGCAACTTGAGGGAATGAATTGAACGAGATACCCCCGGTTCAAAGTGGAAATCTGGGGTATTTTTTGCACTTTTGACCTGCTGTGTTTGAATGGCACGCTGAGACAGATTGTCCCAGCGGTTATGGAAGCGCCTCAATGTTTCGATAGTGCAGGATGCTTAGCGCCAATGCTGAAATGCGAGCCTCGCCCGGCGCTAACTGTTCCTGACGTACATCGCATCACCACCCGTGCTGTGTTTATGCTGTTCTTACGTGCAGGCAGACTTGACCGACAGGCTCACGCGTAGTTGGCGAGCTTGAAAAATGGTATTACCTGGAGCTATTCGAGCCTGTCCGTCCTAATGGACATGGTGTTTGCAAGCATGCATTTAGAATGTCATTTGTAAGATTCCGTTTAGCAACCAAACAGCAGTGGGAGGGATTCTAAGGAGCTCAGTTGGGACATATTGTCCCAGAGTTCTTCCATATAGCTGAATGTTCCTAAGGCGGTTATTAAAGGTGGGATAATTGAAGCGATGCGTAAAGCGCATCGCTAAGAGAAAGACCGCACATGAGTAATTTTGAAATCATCCCGGTATCGAACGCCGACATACTCGACATAAGCACGGCGGTCTCCGATGAACTCTCGATTCTTGGCTCCTTCGAAGCTCTGGAATTCGAATTCGACGAAGCGGTAGACAAGGCGAGTAGGCTGGACTATGGAGTCGCTGCAGGAAGTGGTTTGCTGACCGGGCTGCTCAGCGTGTTTTTCGGTAAGCCTCTGTCTGTCGAAGAAGCGGCGAAGATCGGCGGCAAGGAAGCTGACAAGATTGTCGTAGACGCAGCGAGGGCCTTAGGCTGCGACCTTCCAAGCGATAAAGCCATATTCGACAAGGACGGCAGATGCAGCACCGAAGTCCTGGCCAAGGCCATTAAGTTCCTGGAAGAGAAGTTCCCCATTCCTCAGGACAAGCTCACTCCCGAGTTCGGAGGTGGCCTCCAGCACCATCTTCGAGATTTTTCGCATCACCCCACCATTCTCGGCCTCTTCTTTTCCATCCTCGGCCAATTTACAGGTATGGGCTACGGTACCGACACAGACGGCAACTTCATCAAGCTGCTGTTCCCCGAAAACGCCCTTGTAGGGAAGAACGTCCCCGAGAAGATCGCCATCGGTACGTTCAATTGGCTGTTCCACCTTGTCAGCGACATAGACGGGTCGAACCAAAAGGCCGGCAAGGGAACCGGCATCCCTGGGCCTATTCTATCCATGTTAAAGGAGCTTTCTTCCACGTCGCTGTTCAAGAACGTTAAGGTCAACTACAAGGAAAGTGAGATCTCGTTCTCGAAATGGGTTTCCAAGCTGTTCAATGGCACCTACTTCAAGGATTCGGAAGGAAAGCCTGTCCGCTTCGACTTCAGGACGGAGATGGGCTTGGCCACGCAATTGCTGGAGCAATCCCTTTTCGTTCTTGCAAACGAAGTCGTCATCCGCGTTTTCTATACCGTCTCGAGACTTGCTTCGGAGATAAAAACGAAGCGCATAGCTTCGTTTGCGGAGCTTGACCGATTGGATCCGAAGGGCTTCCTGCCGATCAACAACAGGGCCCTCACGAGAATGTGCACCGTTTCCAGCGGCACGTTCCTGGCAGTCAATTCCGCTGGCAGCGCTATTAAGGCAGGGATAGCTTCTAAGAGAAACAAGGCAGCATTCGCCAAGGCGTTCCTCCTGAACATCAACTATCCCGGCATCGGAAGATTCGCCGTCGCTTGCTTCTTTGACGCCAAATACATCAAGGAAGACGTCGCAACTGTGTACAAGAAAGCGATGGCCGAACACGAGCGGCAGAAGCAACTAAGGGAACAAGAGCTTCAGAGGCTTTCCGCAAAATATCGATTCTTGACGCTTAACTCCGACCAAACCAGGCTCCTGTACTCCTTCCAGTCGATGATGGTGGCCTTTGACATCCTGAACACGAAGAAGGCGGATCGGGCGCTGACGAAATCAAAATGGAAGGATGAATGGGAGGCCAGCGTCTGCAAATCCCTGGATGTAACCAGAGATGAATTCTTCATCCGCAGCGGAAGACAGGCATTCGGCTTAATGGAAGAAATCTCCAATGATGTCGAAGACCGTTCTTGGATTGACCTCCTGGTTCTCGAGCTGTCCAGATTCACGCCTTACTACCAACTCGGTCTCGAAGAGAACAAGTCTTATAAGAAGCTCAAGGTCGAGACCGACTACCTTGGCGACGTTTTCTGCAAGGGTCAGAACTACATTGACAACACTGGTGTGAAGGCTATTCAAAAGGCATACACGTATGCGATCGGAACGATAACCGGCAATCGAAAAAGGGTGGCTGCAGCAGCGGTAGCGACGCTTGCGGTCACCGCGGCGACTGCAGGAGGCGCATTATTCTTCGCTCCTGAAATTGCAGTACTTATCGCGGGCGATGCGGTGGTTGGACTTTCAGGTGCAGCGTTAACTAGTGCCAGCCTGGCTTTCGTCGGAGGAGGCTCGCTTGCAGTTGGCGGCATGGGCATGTCTGGCGGAACCGCGATTCTTACGGGAGGCGGTGCACTGCTTGGCCTAGCAGGATCAGGTGTAACCACAGCCGCAACCGTTGCTGTGCAATCGTCTGAGTCTTTTGTTCAGAGCGAATGCTCCAAGCTTCTCGCGTTCTGTTCTGAAATCGCTGTCAAGAAATACGGACGCTACGACATCGTCGTCCTTGCGCAACAAGGAATGCAAAAATGCGCTGAAGAGCTGCGCACCGAAATCGAAGAGCTATCGAATAAGGAGAACGAGCCAGACAAAAAGCTTATCTCCCAAATGAAGAAAAGCTTGAAGTGCATGGAGCGTTGCGAAAAGGCTCTTGAGAAACTGCAGGATTAGCTCGATTGGGACAAATTACCCCAATAAGGGCATTTGCAGCTCATAGCCGATTAGCGCCAAGCCACTTGCGATTATCCCAAACGAATAATGCCTAAAGCATTCTGAAAACATGCAGTTGAGCGGCATTGCATGTTAGCCGCCATGCTCGACCAATGCGGAAACTGCCAGGTCATAATTGTTGAAAGAGAGATCCTGGACGATGCCGATCTTTCCACTGCGAACCTTATCGAGTTCACCAAGAATAGAAGCATCGGGCGCTATGGCTTTCTGCTTGACCAGCTAATCCTATAGCGTTGCGGTGCTTAGCACGAGATTGCCAAATCTAACAAGGGCGTATACGATACGCATCGATGGGCCCGGGATGACCGCTGATTCAAGTCACCGGGCCTAAATCTTTTTCACACATTCGAATAGGCGGGCGACTCTTTTGGGGCTGTCTGCGTGGCGCGTGCCTGGTGCATGGCACTGCATCCCGCTTTTGTGTCCGCACGGGCGGCTACGCTTACCGCAACGTAGCCATTCGTGGAAAGGACGGATGCCATGTCGATGGATAAAACTGGGTTCGTGAGCGTTGGCGCCGAGATCGAGGACGAGGTGATGCCCGATCGCGTCGTGTTTAGCATCTGCTTTGGGGGAAGCTTCAATACCAAGGAGGCGTGCCTGAACGACTACAACGCCGATCGCGTTAAGGTCGCTGCGGCATTGGTGCCCTTTGGTTTGGATGACGAGCTAACGTGTCGCGGTTACGCCTGCTACGCGCGAACGACACGCAGAAAGGCGACGATCACTGGCTATAGCTACCATGCCTACGGCACAATCGCCGCGTCGATTGACGCCGTCGATGTCGCCGCTATATGGACGGCTCTTAACACCTGCGGTTCGCGCGCCGACATGAGCGTAGGTTTTGATCTAGCCGACCGGCGTGCTGCCGAGGATGCCCTCATCGCCCGCGTCGTCAAGCGAGCCCGCAACAATGCGCAGGCGCTTGCGGCGGCATCGGGTTCTAAGCTGGATGGCGTCAAGCATATCTCCTACAACAGTCAGCTTGGCAGCATGGATCGGCTTTGCTATGCAAGTGCGGCCGATTTTGCGCTCGGAGCTCCTGCGGGATCGGCTGATTCCAAGGTGACGGTGCTGGAGCCAGAGCCTATCGAGGTCGAGTGCTCCGTGGATGTGGAATGGTGGCTGGAGTAGAGGGGCGAGCCCGGGCGAGCCCCGGACTTCGTAACCGAAATTCCATTTGTTAAACCTGGCGCCCGTGGGTAAAATAAAGTCGGCGGCAGCCCAAGTGGTGGAATGCTGGGCAGCGCCGTTACTTCGATTAAGGGGTCAATGCCTTAGAGGCGTCGACCCCTCTTTTTCTGCTTCGTACACTGCTTGAGTGCCTCGGTAAGTCCGATAAGCGCCGTGAGGAGCGAGACCAAAGCGGTCAGGAGCTTCACGAAATCAGTCAGATCGGTCATGGGCATCACCTCCCGTCGCATGGAGGGCGCTGCCCGGCACATGGAACTGCCGTCAACAACTGCAATTCTATCAAAGTACTGCTATAAATACGAATATATGTTCGTTAATAACAGTGACATGATTCTCTCAAAGTGTGGCTTTACGCAAGGATGCCGGAAAGCCGTGCTGTGCGATTTCATGTCCGCACGGGCGCCTATCCTTACGGCAATGTAGCCACCTATGTAGCAAGCGGCAGTTGACGGAGAGAGGCCGTAACCGTGTCAGCTGAAAAGACGCCGTGTATCTCGGCTATCGATACGACGAACTTTGCGCGCCAAATTGTGCTGGATTTTGAGTTTGCGCCGGTGCCAAAGCAGCGCCAGCGCCGCGGACTGCGCAACGAGATTATCGAGGTCGGCGCTGTTAAGCTCGATTACCACGGCAACGTGATGGGCGAGTTCTCGCAGTTTGTGCAGACGGAATATGCCGAAGGCGTTGCGTATCCCGTCCGCGAGCTCACGGGGATATCGGCCGTGGATACCGCCATGGCTGATCCTCTCTACGTGGTGATGAAAAGGCTCAACGATTGGATCGGTCGCTACTCCGCCCAGATAGTTTGCTGGAGCGGGACGGATCGTCGACAGCTTTTGACCGAGTGCCAGGCAAAGCACATCGACCTTGCCGCATTTCCTACGGACTGGGCCGACCTGCAGGCGTTTTACACCTCGATCATGGACGTGGGCAGCCATGGGCGCGTCTCTTTGAGTGACGCGGCGACGTGGTTTGGCATCGAGTTCGACGAGTCGACGGGTCACGCCCACAGCGCCCTTGCCGATGCTCGTGTGACCGCCAAGCTGCTCAAGCAGATGATGGACGGGAACTACCGCGTGAGCCCGCGCGCCCAGGAGATACGCCAACGATGGGGGATGGGCGAGCGAGCTCAGGCGCGCCTTTCCAGCAAGTGCCCCGAGCTGAGCGATCTGCTGCTGAAGTTGAAAGCGGAGGGAAGGTAGGCGGGGCTCCGGGAATGACCTCTGACTCGATTCGCCGGGGCTCTTTTGTTTTCTTTGGAGCTTTCTTGCGGCGCTGACTTTGCTTCGCCTCATTTCGTATAAAGCGGCTGCTAGATTGCATGGTGATGATAAAATTAATCAGTTCAACACCAACAGTTGCCGTCTTGCGCAACGAGGAGTTCCGAGACGTATGAACGAGTCTGACACACGGCTTAAACTCATTGATCCTGCGATTATGAAGTCGTGGGATCGTAATACCCAAGTCTTCACTGAGTATTTCTTTACCAGTGGCGAGATCGTTGTGCGCGGAAGCATGGTCACCCGTAAAGACAAGAAGAAGGCTGACTACCTTCTGATGTATGCTCCGGGCATCCCTATCGCAATCGTCGAGGCCAAGGATACGGAGCACACCGTTGATGCCGGTCTCCAACAGGGGATGGGATATGCTCAGCTGCTCGATATTCCGTTTGCGTACAGCTCAAACGGAAAGGGTTTTGTTGAACACGATTTTCTTTCCGGGAAAGAGCGCGCTTTTACCATGGACGAGTTTCCCGCTCCGGCGGAACTCTGGACACGATACTCAAAAGCTAAGGGGCTTGAGCATCCGTATAGCCAGGAGATTGTGACCGCTCCGTATTACCAGGAGCACGGTGGCAATCACCCTCGCTACTATCAGTGCATCGCCATCAATCGTACGCTTGAAGCTATTGCACGAGGCAAGAATCGCATCTTGCTCGTTATGGCAACGGGAACGGGAAAGACTTTTACGGCTTTTCAAATCGTTCATCGCTTGCGACAGACTACCGAGGTTCGTAAGGTTCTCTATCTGGCGGACCGCAATATTCTCGTCGACCAGACCATAGACGGCGATTTCAAGCCTCTCAAGAGGGTTACAACCAAGGTCGTAGGTCGAAAGCTCGATTCTGCTTACGAGGTCTATTTCTCGCTCTACCAACAGCTTGTTGGTGAAAACGGTGAGGAAATATTCCGCGAGTTCGACTCGGAATTCTTCGATTTGATTATCGTCGATGAGTGCCATCGCGGAAGCGCCGCGGCGGACTCCGCATGGCGTAAGGTGCTCGAGTATTTCAATTGCGCAATTCAAATCGGAATGACGGCCACGCCAAAGGAGACTGAAGAGGTTTCAAACATTACCTACTTCGGCGAACCTGTTTACACCTACTCCCTTAAACAGGGAATCGAGGATGGCTTTCTTGCTCCGTATAAGGTTATTCGCCCTAAGCTGAACGTTGACGTTTACGGATATCGTACTGAGGAAGGCACCGTAGATGATCGCGGCGAAGCTCTGCCCAAACGTGTTTTCGAGAAGCAAGACTTCGACAGCGAGATTGTCATCAAGGAGCGCTACGAGGAAGTTGCCAAGCGAATAACTCAATTTCTCAAGGAGACAGACCGATACTCCAAGACTATTGTCTTTTGCGTTGACATCGAGCATGCCGAAAACATGCGACGCGCCCTTGTAAACGAGAACGCCGATATCGTAAGAGATCACCCCACCTACATCATGAAGATTACGGGTGACGACAGGGAAGGTAAGGCTCAGCTAGATAACTTCATCGACCCCGACGAGAAATACCCGACCATCGTTACGACTTCGAAGCTTCTCACCACTGGCGTTAATTGCAAGACGTGTAAGGTAGTCGTGCTCGACAACAAGTTCGGTGAGCACGGAATGACGGAGTTCAAACAGATTATTGGTCGCGGCACCCGTATTTGCGAGGACTATGGCAAGCTCTACTTCACTATCCTCGATTTTCGCGATGCGTCTCGCTTGTTCGCTGATCCCGAGTTCGATGGCGAGCCTGTTGTTGTGTTTGAGCCCAATCCGGATGACCCCATTGCGAACCCGGATTCCGGTGGCAATGGCGGCGGCCCCGTCCCGCCTTCGCCTCCGATCGTAGACCCACCCGTATTACCGCCGGACGATCCGTCCTCCCATGTGAAATATCACGTTCATGGGGCCGATGTCTATGTAGTGTCGGAGATGGTGCAGTATTACTCCTCCGATGGCCTTCTTGTAACTGAGAGCCTTAAGGACTATACGAGAAAAAACATCCTTGGCGAATACGACACTCTTGACCACTTCCTAGCGGCGTGGAACTCTGAACATAAGAAGCAGGCGATTATCGATGAGCTGCGCGCTCATGGCGTATTTCTGGATGAGCTGCGGCTTGAGACTGGACAAGAGCAAATGAGCGACTTTGACCTCATTTGCCATATTGCTTACGACCAGAGGCCCCTGACGCGCAGCGAGAGAGCCAATAGCGTCAAGAAGAAGGGCGTGCTTTATGAGTATGCCGGCGTCGCGCGCGAGGTCCTTGAGGCACTTCTCGACAAATATGCGACGTCGAACCTCGTAGACTTGGACGATACCCATGTTCTCGATCTCGAGGAGTTCCGTCGGTTTGGCAGCCCGATGAAGATCGTTGCCGCATTCGGCGGCAAACAACAGTACATTCAGGCAGCACAGATGCTCGAGGACGAGCTCTACATCGCATAGAGAAAGGTAACGATAGCAAATGGCACTGGGATCTCTTGTAAAGACCCTGCAGAACATCATGCGTAAAGACGCCGGCATCAATGGCGATGCACAGCGCATCGAGCAGATGACCTGGCTTTTCTTCCTCAAGATCTACGATGCCAAGGAGCAGGAGTGGGAGTTTCACGATGACTCCTATCAATCCATCATCCCCGAGCGTCTACGCTGGCACAGCTGGGCACATGATGCGAAGGACGGCAAGGCGCTTACCGGCGATGAGCTCCTCGATTTTGTAAACAACGATCTATTCAAGACTCTTGAGAGTCTTGAGCTTGCGCCCGATGCGCCTTTGCGACACGTTGTCGTCAAGGCTGCTTTTACTGACGCCAACAACTACATGAAGGATGGCATTCTGCTTCGTCAAGTCATCAACGAGATTGACGAGTCGGTTGACTTTACCGAGTATAAAGAGCGTCACGCATTCGGTGAAATTTACGAGACCATCCTGAAAGACTTGCAGTCCGCAGGTAACGCCGGCGAGTTTTACACGCCCCGAGCGGTGACTGACTTTATGGCCCAGGCGCTTGCGCCCAGGCTCGGTGAGACTGTGGCGGACTTCGCGTGTGGCACGGGTGGCTTTTTGACGAGTGCCCTCAAGATTCTCGACTCCCAGGTGCAGACTCCAGCCGATCGCGAGCTCTATGCAAGATCGGTCTACGGTATCGAGAAGAAGCAGCTCCCTTACCTGCTGTGTGTGACCAACATGCTGTTGCACGATATCGATAACCCTGAGGTCTTTCACGATAACTCGCTTGAAAAGGATGTCCGCGAGTGGAGGCACAGGCCAGACGGCCAGTTTGATGTCGTGCTTATGAATCCCCCCTATGGAGGATCTGAAAGCGCTTCGGTGCAAAACAACTTCCCTGTTGCGCTCCGTAGCTCCGAGACCGCCGATCTATTCCTTGGTCTCATTCTTTACCGCCTTAAACGGGGCGGACGCGCTGCCGTTATCATTCCGGACGGGTTCCTCTTTGGCCAGGACAATGCAAAAACTGAGATTAAGCGTCGCCTGCTTGAGGACATGAACTTACATACTGTTCTGCGCCTTCCGCAGAGCGTTTTCGCTCCTTACACGAGTATTACCACCAACGTTTTGTTCTTCGATAACACCGGAGCTTCTGAGGGCGTCTGGTTCTATCGGATGGATATGCCCGAGGGTTATAAGCACTTTTCTAAGACTAAGCCCATTAGGCTCGAGCATTTTGCACCCGTAAAGGAATGGTGGGAGAACCGTCGAAATATCGAGGAAGACGGTAATCCGAAGGCAAAGTTCTATACGGTCGATGAGTTGCGAGACGGTGGCTTCAATCTTGATTTGTGTGGCTATCCTCACGAGGAAGAAGAGATTTTGCCGCCCGACGAGCTGATTAGGAACTACAAAGAAGAGCGTGCTAAGCTCGATGCCGAGATTGACCAGAAGCTTGCTCGTATTTGCGAGATTCTTGGGATTGAGGCGTAGATGAAGGCAAAAGACCTGAAGAACTCAATCCTGCAAATGGCGATTGAGGGAAAGCTCGTTCCACAAGACCCGAGTGATGAGCCTGCAAGCGTCCTGCTTGAGCGTATTCGTGAAGAGAAGCATAAGCTTATTGCTGATGGTAAGGCTAAATTCCCGAAGGGCGGGGAGAGCATTATCTATATCGGTTCCGATGGCTCCCCCTATGAGAAGCACGTGGACACTAAGGGACGCGTTCTGAGCGACAAGTGCATCGCGGACGAGGTTCCGTTTGGGATTCCGGAAAGCTGGGCCTGGGCGAGATTTAGTGAAGTCATTGGAATTGCAGCGCGTTTGGTCGACCCGTTGAAATATCAGGACTTTCCTCATATCGCGCCTGACAACATCCAAAAAGGCACCGGAAAGCTCTTGTTCTGTCATAGTGTTAAGGCCGACGAGGTTAAGAGCGCCAATCACCTGTTCTCTGCAGGACAGATTCTCTATTCGAAGATTCGTCCAGCTCTTCGAAAGGCGGTTATCGCCCCTTTTGATGGGCTGTGTAGTGCGGATATGTATCCGCTCAACACCA
>ERZ779869.3962-NODE-3962-length-11006-cov-3.276048_pt1 | contig 11006 bp, 9 predicted proteins | sample MGYA00511557_ERZ779869 | MGnify/ENA primary metagenome ERZ779869 (study PRJEB29588, sample SAMEA2154620) | human gut metagenome | biome: human gut; feature: human-associated habitat; material: faeces | place: Denmark | collected 2008/2010 ...
TGTTGTAATCCAAACAAGTCCAACAAAGAATTAAAACGACTCATTCCGCGTTCATCATTTCCTAAACATATAAAAGGCTTATTGAATATGATAGCAAATACGCAAGCATGGAAAGAGTCTGTAATAATGAGTTTAGCATCCACAAATCCTCTAAGCCAATTTTCCACTGACAGTTGCTGCATTCCTAAACAATTTTCTAATGAATTAATTGTATTAAACGGAGTCAACTTTTCCAATGCTGCTATTTGATTGATAAATAGCCGAATATCGGGAGTTTCATCTAAAACATAAACCATCAGATTTCCCTTACTTGGTTTCTGGTTCTGTATCAGTTTTAAGTAATCATCCTTAGATAACAATAAGGTGGGATCTAACAAATGACTGGCCCGAACTCCAAACAACTGTTTACAGATTTCCACTCCAGACTGTTCTCTCACAGATACAAATGAAAATTTCTGCAAAAGCTTGCTGCAATCCAGTATTTGATTAGCTGAAAACTCACAATTTTCAGTACCAAAAGAAGCTGCATAGGCTATTCGTGGATTAGAACATGTGTCATCCAAAAAAGATAAAAAATATCTTGCTATCGGCAAAGCATAACAGGGTCGCCAAACCTGATCGCTACCTACTATAAAAACATCATAGTCTTTCGCTAAAGATGCGTTCCATTCTTCATCTAGCAAAGAACGCATAACTATGTGCTGATGAATAAACACATCTGTGTATCTACGCATCCAACGATGAGGATGTTCAAATATTGGTAATTTCCACTCTCCCAAAAAACATTTTCGAATCAGCCGCTTTACCCAAACAAACGGCATTTGCCAAGCCGGATGAAGCGGAAGGTACTCAAGTTTCGGCTGCAAATGCTGCACATCATGCCCCATACGCTGCAATACGGTCTGTAGCGCATAAGCCTGCAAAATACCTCCATAATTGGTATGCAATGGTAATGTAATGATAGCTATCTTCATAACATTCTATACATTTTTCTTAGTATGCGGTCTTGTAATTTAGCAGACATCGTTTTTTTCCATGCCTTACAGAAGCCATTCTTTCTGAACTGACTGAAAAAGAAAGCCCGATTAACAGGTTGATAAGGGGATGTATAATAGCTCGGATTGCCTTTAAAAGGGTCTTGCCTCAAAGAAAATTCCGATAAAATTGAATTATTGCTCCACCTGTTTATCTTTTTATCTGTATGAACTATCACTAAACTGCATCCTTTATCATCATCTATTTCGGGAGCTATCTTCTCAATTCCCCAAAAATCACCAATGGTCAGATCACTCCCAGACTTACCTCCTTTTGCCGGACACGCGTAGCAGCTGGGACGTAATGAAAAATCGGCAAGGAATGCCTGCATATACTCGTTCTCTGGGAATATAGTCGAGAGTAAAACTGTATTTTTCTCTCCGCCGTTTGTCACCCCGGAGAGAGTGAGAGCAAAACTGTATTTTTTCCATCCTAAATCTTTATTCCTAAAAGAGATGGCATCAATTTTTAATTTATGCTCACGTGCGATGGTTTCCTCTAAATATTTCTTCCAAACCAATGGGCTGGGCACACCGTGACACACAAAATCAACAGCCAACAGATTCTCATAATCTTTGTGCAAATATCGTTTAAGACCGGCTATCTGACAGGGAGTACCCGAAAACAGTACTTTTCTACCTGCTTTCAAGAATTTTTCTGCCAGCTGAAAAGTATTGCCTATTCTACTCTGAAGGTACTTTGAACCTCTGAATGCCTGTAATCCTTCATGGGTTTCCGTAAAATCGTGAACTACACTCCAATCAGTATCAAAACGGGCACCAAACACCACTCCACCGTCATCTATTACAGCATCAGCCAAAAGCGTAAAAATACCACCGGACGAGCTTTCAGCACGTACAGACTCATCCGGATGCTTAGCTGCATACACCATGAGAGGTTGAACTGCATCAAACGGATGAAGTTCAGGACATACCTTTTCGCATTTCCCGCACGCTATACACAACGTTTGATTGACAACCGGATACAAGAAGCCCTCTTTATCCTCTTTCAATACAATGCACTGTTTAGGACAACTCTGCACACAAGCAGAACATCCGCAACAAGCTGATTTATCTTTTATCTGGATCATCCGAAAATACGTTTTTTCAAAATTCTCACCCTATCTAAAATAAACTTACGCTCAGAGAAAGAACATCCAATAAAAAAGATAGAAAGTGAACTGCATATAACGCAAAGAAATAACATACTTATAAATCGGCTCCAACCTTCTTCCATCTGAAAATAAATCAATGTAGGAATAAATGAAGCAATCAATGACACTATCAGTACATTCAAACAAACATTACTCAAATATTGTTTTACAGAAAGCTGCACCATCCGACGCAAAAACAATAGCCGAAGCATCAAGCAAAGTAAAGATACAAACAAAGCCACTACATAAACACTTTCCGGCAGGCATCCCATCTTCAAACAAAGATAAGAAACCGGAAAATTAAGCATCAGCGCACTGCCTACTGCAATCTGATAATTACGAATCTTTCCAGTAGCATTCTGTAGATTAATCAATGTATTCGACAACACATCCAATAAAGACAGCAATAACATCAACCGCACAAAATTCACCGTATGTGCAGGAAAGTCTTTCAACCATAACGTCAGCATAAATTCTGTTTCAAATAATATGGGCAATGCCAGTAAAAACAAAATGTAAAAAGAAAACCGGGAGCCTCTTTCAACTAAAGACATCATGAAGACATATTCTCCGGCAGCATACGACTTAGTAATTTGCGGACTTAAAGCGGTCATAAAATTTCCTACGAAACTACCCACTGCAGTATTAACTGATAAGGCAATACCACGTGCTGCATTAAGTACCGGTCCGACAAATAGGTTTAAGAGCAAATTAACTCCTTGTTCTTTCAGCAATCCAGCCGTACAGCCTATAAAATTCCACCCGGCAAAAGAACTCATTTCTTTCCAATTGCCTGAATGGAAAGCAAACTGAAATTTACACTCTTGGAAATGCCTATTGCAATACACCATATTAGCTAACTGCCAAATCACACTCACACCAACCAATAATATGGCATACATAATCAATCTATCAAACAGCCAAGGTGAATAGGCTATGAACAACACGATACCTAACCTCATAAGTACGTCAAAAATACCCAAGTATGCAAAAAAGTTCATTTTTTCGTGGGAAACGATAGATGCATTATACGGTACAGAGAAAAGCCCTATCATAAAAGCAAAAACTGAAGCTTGAAATACCCAATTGGCGGCATACAGTCGGTCGGCAGGTATGGTCATCTTAGTATTCAGGAACCAGACTCCAATAGTTTCAGCAAGTAGAAAAACAGCTAAGACCAATAACGCATGAATAGAAAGTGAAGTAGAAAAAACCTGTTTTAATTGCTGCATATCTCCTTTTCCTAATTCATAAGTCAGAAAACGACCAGTTGAAGCTGAAAGAGAGTTGGAAATCAACGAGAACATGGTTACAAATCCACCAACTACATTGTAGATACCATAGTCTTCAACTCCTAACGTGTTCAGTACCACGCGTGAGGTATAAAGCGACACCATCATACCGAACAGCATGCGTATGTAGAGCATGAGTGTATTTTTTGCAATCCGCTTGTTGTTTGTTTGGGGGATATTGTATTCTATACTCATCGCTTTGCTTTAGAAAAATAAGAATCCAAAAACCTTCGTAACCTTGACCGCTTATCTGACTCTCCTAGTGAATACCGGCTACTAAAATAATCTCGACCACTCCATCTATTACTCACCATTTCATATATCTCACCCCAATCAGATAAGCCGCCTACATTGCGGTCATCAATAAATAAATCGGCTTTCAACTTTCTACAGGGAGCAGAATACATCTTTGTCTCTTCATCAGGATGATTGGCATTCACTGCGTAAAACTCCAATCCACGACTAGAACAAAAATTCACAGCTTCTTCCAACAGTTTGCCTTCTCGTACCGTCCATAATATCAGTTGATGTTGTTCTGCCTGTAAACGCTTCAAAGTAAGGATAGCAAACGGAATCTCTTTACCGATTTTCGGATACTTATGCTCCACTATTGTACCATCAAAATCAACAGCTATAATCATAAATTGAATACCACAAAACTTAACTATTAAGAACTTGGATAAATTCATGTTGAACTTCTACAGATGCAGTGAACAAGCCTGGGAGTTCAACGAACAGGCGCTTGATACGTGAACCTTGCAGTTTCTGCAACCTTCCTTCATAGTTATTCAAAGGGCCTCCTATGATACGAACTTTTTTGCCAATCATATCAGGAGTAATTTCTTTTGGTGTATAAATACGAGGATTAGGAGTAGATTTTACAGCATGAATAAACTGTTGCATTTCCTTGTCTCTAACCGTCATAGGAGAACGATGTCCGTCGCAAACAAAGCGATATTGAAGCGTCTTTGTTTTAGCTACGATTTCATCTAACAGGTTCTTGCTAGTATATACAAACAGAAGGCTAGGCATGAATGGAACTTCTTTCCGTATTTGCGTCCCTTTTATATTATAAAGTTTCCACGTCATAGGGGTAAATACCTCGAATTTTAAACTGCTCAACATCTTATATGCTGGCTGCTTAGCATTACTGCGTTTTAGATCACGCATTACAAACCATTGAAAAGCGGTCTCATCCACACCTGCAGAAGAGGCACACTTCTGTGCATTCTGATTATGCTTTTCTAAATCTACTCTCACCATAGTGCATAGCTTATAATCCTGCAAGTACAAACAAGTCACTGTAGTACAAGAAGTTACATAATAGATAACCGATACTTCCTATTTAAATCATCTATTTACTTCCTAGGGATATTTTTATCAAAAAAGACAAACTCCTAGATGCTTAAGTCTTATTTCAGTGATTATCTCCTAAAATGAGATAGTCGTATCTGCTAAATATTTAGTTTTCAATACAATACAGAAAAAAACAAGTTGGAATTTTGTAGAAACATTCGAATGTCTAACTCTAAAAAAAATAAAGAAAAGAATAAGCAAAACGCTGTATTTTAGGAGATTTTCATTACCTTTGCAGCATGAAATTTATCTCATTTTAGGAGATAGTCGTATTCACAACTTGTTTACTATACAATTAAAGTTCACTCAGTATTTTTCGGTTGGCTTTATCCACTTCACATGATTTAATCGAGTCTAAATATATTTGTGTTGTCATCTCAGAATCATGCCCCAGTCCTTCACTGATTACAGACAAGGGAATGTCTTTACCTCTGGCTATAGTGGCCCAACTGTGACGCGCAACATATAAGGATAATGGGATTTGTAACTGTATCAAAGAGGCAATAACTTTCAAGTTCCTATTGATTTTCATACTTTGATTAAGATATTGGCGGCGCTCAGTTCCATCTTCATGAAGAATGATAGATAGGAGATATTGGGTGGTATTCAATTGGTATTTGTCAATGATTTCTTGCATTTGTTGTGTCCATTCGATACTTAATAATTGTCCCGTTTTCTTTCTTCGATACGTGAGAATTCCGTTTCTTAAATCTGTTTTCTTCAGATAAGCCATATCAACAAACGACATACCCCGTGTATAAAAACTAAACAGAAACATATCTCTAGCAAAATTAAGTGTCTCGGATTGAGATAAATCCAAATTCTTTATCTCCTTAATTGCTGTTAGTGGTATGTTTCTTTTTATAGTTTTATCCATCCCACAATATACATGTTTAAAAGGATGGCGGTCTGCCGTTATTCCTTTTTCAACGGCCTTTTTATAAACGGTACGCAATATACGCATATAAAAAGATGTCGTATTGCGCGACAACCCCTTGCTACGCAAGGCTGCCTCATACAGTTCCATCAATTCTGAATCAACCATTTCAAAACTAAGGTCCCTACCTTCTCTGAAAATCGTAAAACTACTGAGTGCAGTCTGATAAGTTTCACTCGAACGTATTTTTCCGAGTTTCTTCTTATGCTGAATCAAAGAACGCATGAATGTAAATACGCTTAAACCAGTGGGAATAGAAGGAAGTAATTTACTTAATATCTCATCAACACTCCATTGTATATTACTTCTCTCCAATTCAACAGCTGTCTTTCTCAAATGCAGCAGTTCCCATTCTATATTTGTTTTCAGACAATTTACAGAAGTATAACGGGGAGAATCATAAGATGGCAGTATAATATTTCCGGTACTATCATCCCATTCATTGTTAAATATTAAATATTCAGTTTGAATTCTACGAACTTTCCGCTGATAAATCATTTGAATGTAAAGCGCACCTTCTTTATTTGGATTTATGGAAGGCCTGAATTTTAACTTAAAGGATATTCTATTCATTGTATTTGTTTTAATTAATAATTTCATTATAATCATAATATTAAATACAAGTGATTCCGTAAGTTGTTTTTTGACCAAAAGCATTATCCCTTCCATCAAAGGTAATCCCTCCCTTGTTTGCCAGCCGCATTTGCACCTTTTTTCGGGAGATTTTTCTCTTATGGCTTTGCCATGAAAATTCTCCCGAAAAAGAATGCGGCGTCAAACGTCCGGAGGGATTGTTGTCTGATTACAGGGATAAACTGCGACCGACGTGACGCATAGCCGTTTCAGTACAGGCGGCTGTCCTTATATTTCCCGATACCTCAAAAGAACCGTGAAAGCATCCGTTCCCCACCAGTAAGCTGTGCCTGTTTCATCCTATCCCGAGATAAGACAGGGATTTCAGCTCCCTCTGTTCTGCATAGTTCCGCTGCTTCATGTGTTCTGCACATCCTGCTGTCTGCGTCTTTACCTTCTACAGGTTGCCATTTGATGCCATCTGACGACATCTGATGCCAGCTTTTTGAAAATCAGCGGATTGTAAATAGAAAGACCTTACATTTGGACTGTGAAATCAATCAAACAATCACTCAAAACAGAAAATTATGGCACAGAACAACAGTCCGAACAAAGGAAAGCAAGGCCGGAATAAAAAACCGGAAAAGCCTTATGTGGAACAGATTGACGAGCTGCTGCTGGTCCACAACAAGAATGACCCGAAAGAGGGAATCGGTGTGGTCAGCCAGGCGGACGAGAAAGGCAACTATCGGACAGTTCCACCGGAGGAAAAGAATGAAAACTCGTTTCTGAAGTTCGACAAGAATTCGAGCATCCTCGAAAACTTCATCAAGAACTTCTGGAGCCAGCTGAAGGAACCTACCCATTTCCGGCTGATCCGCATGACTTTCCATGACTACAAGCAGAACAGGCAGGCTCTCAAGGACCTGGCTTCGGGAAAAGAAACCGATGCGGTGAAAGAGTTCCTGAAACGGTACGAAATCGTGCCGAAGAACAACCAACAAAGCAATGTCCAAACCAAAGAGGAGGAAAAAGCAATGGCAAAAAAACAAGAACAGACACCTCAGGTGCAACCGGAACAGGTGACGCAGGTGGAAGCGGCTGCGCAGGGACGAGAACAGCAGACTCCCCAGCAGCAGACTCCAACCTACCGGTACAACGAGAACATGATTAACTGGGAAGAACTGGGCAAGTTCGGGGTATCCAAGGAAATGCTGGAGCAGTCCGGACAGCTGGACAGTATGCTAAAAGGCTACAAGACCAACAAGACCATCCCGCTGACGCTCAACATTCCCGGCGTACTGACCGCCAAACTGGATGCAAGGCTGTCGTTCATGTCCAACGGCGGACAGGTGATGCTGGGCATCCACGGGGTAAGAAAGGAGCCGGAACTGGACCGTCCGTACTTCGGGCACATCTTTACCGAAGAGGACAAGAAGAACCTGCGCGAAAGCGGAAACATGGGTCGGGTGGCTGACCTGAACCTGCGCGGCAACTCGACCGAGCCGTGCCTCATTTCCATCGACAAGAACACCAACGAACTGGTGGCCGTCCGACAGGAACATGTCTACATCCCGAATGAAATCAAGGGAGTGACCCTGACTCCGGATGAAATCCAGAAGCTTAAAAACGGAGAACAGATTTTCGTGGACGGCATGAAGTCCAACCAGGGAAAGGAATTCAACGCCCATCTGCAGTACAGCGCGGAAAGAAGGGGTATCGAGTTCATCTTTTCCAAGGACCAGGCCTTCAACCAGCAGACGCTGGGCGGCGTGCCGCTTTCCCCCATGCAGCTCAAGGCGCTGAACGAAGGGCATACCATCCTGGTGGAGGACATGAAACGAAAAAACGGAGAACAGTTCTCTTCCTTTGTCACTATGGACAAGGTAACGGGCGGCCTGCAATACACCCGCCACAACCCGGAAACGGGCGAGATCTACATCCCGAAGGAAATCTGCTCGGTCCAGCTGACACCGGAAGACAAGGAGGCGCTCCGCAAGGGACAGCCTGTTTTCCTGGAAAACATGATCAACCGCAAAGGGGAAGAATTCTCCTCCTTCGTCAGGCTGGACATGGCCAGCGGAAGACCGCAGTACTCGCGGACACCGGACGGCTTCAACGAACGACAGGCTCCGGCCATTCCGGCTGAAGTGTACGGACACCTGCTTTCGGCACAGGAAAGGGCCAACCTGCAGGACGGAAAAGCCATTTTGGTCACCGGCATGAAAGGTCCGAACGGCAAGCCATTCGATTCTTACCTGAAAGTGAACGCCAATACCGGCCAGCTCCAGTATTTCCAGGAGAATCCCGATATCCGGAGAAACACGGCCCGCCAAGCCGCACAGACGGACAACGGCCAGCAGCAGGAGCAGAAAAGAAATGTCCGCCAAGCTGTCTGAGACTGTCCGTGAATGTACAAAGAAATCTTACTCACCTCAACCGATATGTATATGAATCCGAACAAACCCATCATTTTCAAGGCCGAACAGCTTGACTGGGAAAAGCTGGAAGCTGTCGGCATCCGCCGGAAGGAACTCGAAAAGGACGGCAACCTGGACCTGCTCCTTCAAGGGGCAGAGACCGGAGTGACCACGCTGAACCTGAAGACCCCGGTCTTCTCACTCACCATGGATGCCACCCTCAAGCTGGAGGTGGAACCGGACGGAAGACCGGTCATCAGCATCAACGGCATCCGACCGACGGAAGAATAACCTTTATTACAATGTATCACCGGCTGTCCATACGGTAAAAAGCCGTATGGACAGCTATAAAACTCAACAGATCATGATTGCCATATTGACAGACAAACCCAACGTAGGAAAAGTAATAGGAAAAGTGGTAGGTGCCACCCGAACAAGAAACGGATACCTGGAAGGAAACGGATATCTCGTCACCTGGACATTCGGTAACATGCTTTCGCTGGCTATGCCCAAGGATTACGGAGTCCGGAAGCTGAGCCGCGAGGACTTTCCCTTCATCCCTTCGGACTTCCAGCTGACTGCACAGCATGTCCGCACGGAAAACGGATGGATTCCGGACATCCTGGCGGTCCTGCAGCTGAAGGTCGTGGAAAAGGTACTCCGCAGCTGTGACACCATCATTGCGGCTACGGATGCCAGCCGTGAGGGGGAAATGACCTTCCGCTATGTGTACACCTACCTGAAATGCACGCAGCCCTGCCTGCGCCTGTGGACAGCCTCCCTGACGGATGAAGCCATCCGCAAAGGGATGGAAAACCTGAAACCGGACAGCTGCTACGACAGTCTCTTCGCTTCGGCGGATTGCCGGAACAAGGCGGACTGGATCCTGGGCATCAATGCCAGCTATGCCATGTGCATGGCCACGGGGCTGGGCAACAATTCCCTGGGCAGGGTGCAGACACCCATCCTGGCAGCCATCGCAAGACGCTACCGCGAGAAGGAAAACCATATCCCGACGGATTCGTGGCCGATCTACATCAGCCTGCACAAGGACGGACAGATTTTCAAGCTGAAACGCAGGGATACGCTCACCGACCCGGAATCGGCCGAACTGTTCTACCAGGACTGCAAGCTGGCTTCCAAGGCACAGATTACGGAAGTGAGCCGCAGCGTACAGGAAATCCAGCCGCCCGCCCTGTTCAACCTGACACAGTTGCAGAAAGAAGCAAGCCGGTACCTGGGGCTTACCCTGTCGGAAGTGTACGACATCGCGCAGACGCTCTATGAGAAAAAGCTGATTTCCTATCCGCGCACGTCCAGCAGATACCTCACGGAGGATGTGTACCGCACGCTTCCTGCCATCCTCCGGAGACTGGTTTCGTGGAACCTGTTCGAACTGGATACCGACCTGTCTGAAAGGATGCTGTCCGGTCTGTCACGAAGCGTGGTCGATGAGAAGCAGGTCCACATCCATCCGGCCATCACCGTTACCGGCATTCGTCCGGAAGGTCTCACTCACAAGGAACAGGAGGTATACCGGCTGATTGCAGGCCGAATGCTGGAGGCTTTCCTGCCTTCCTGCCGGACAGAGACAACCTTTGTCAAGGCAGTATGTGCCGCACAGGTCTTTCAGACCACCGGTGTCCGTATCCTGGAAGAAGGCTGGCACGCCCTATTCCAGCGCCCCGGTGTCTTGCCCGTACCGGAAAACCCCGACGGACTGCCGATGCTGGAAGAGGGGGAGACACCGGATGTCTGCAGCTGCAACCTGATCCGGAAAAGAGACCTTCCGGTCCATCCGTTCACCGATGCCGAACTGGTGGAGTACATGGAAAACAAGGGACTGGGCACGGTGGCATCCCGTACTTCCATCATCCGGACCTTGCTGAACCGCAACTACATCCGCTATGCGGGGAAATACATTGTACCGACCCCAAAGGGCATGTTCACCTACGAGACCATCCGCGGCAAGAAGATTGCGGATACGGAACTGACAAGGGACTGGGAAGCCCTGCTGGCAGGAGTGGAAACGGGGCAGGAGGAAAAATCCGGCTTCCTGGAACGGGTAAGAAGCCTGGCCACCCTGCTGGTGGACGACATCTTCCAAACCTATGCGCCTTCCGGAGAATAAAGTTCCGAAAAGGAACGGGAATGCAGGCCTGAAAGGGTCTGCATTTTTTGTGTCTGAAAGCAGCGCTGTTTTTCCGCTTTTAGGCGGCAAAGGTATTGGATTGCCGGAT
>ERZ779869.3965-NODE-3965-length-11000-cov-91.835907_pt1 | contig 11000 bp, 20 predicted proteins | sample MGYA00511557_ERZ779869 | MGnify/ENA primary metagenome ERZ779869 (study PRJEB29588, sample SAMEA2154620) | human gut metagenome | biome: human gut; feature: human-associated habitat; material: faeces | place: Denmark | collected 2008/2010 ...
TTATAAACCGTCGCTAGTCCCAGCTGTGCGGCAGTTACTTTATGGGGGTTATCGTAGTCGGCCTTATGTGCGTCCAGTGCATTAGTTACGGCCGTAATATCGCCCTCGGCGTTGCCAAGGCTTCCTTGCAGTTCTGTGATATCACTTTCAATGCTTGTTATATCACCCTTGATAGTGGTGATTTCTCCGTTGATTGATGTGATACTGTTATTAATCGTTTCGACCGCAGAAGTCAATTCGCTGGCAAGCGCATATTTTACCCAACCTGTCCAGCTGCTTACCTCGATAGGGCTACTGTCGGGTACAATGGTGCCGAAGCGAACATAACATGCGCCGTCAGCCTGTGCGATAAACCTCTGTCGGATATAAGTTTCATTATAATCGTCGTCAACATCCAGCCAGCCCGGACCCGCAACAGGGCCGTTAGTGTTGGCCGTGCCTTGAAGGAACGCCCTTTCCAGTTCTACGCGTGTATTGAAGTCGATATTATCCGAAATGTTTTCGTACCAGCGCAGTGTATCAACTATAGGCTCCAATACGTCTAGTCGCTGGTTAGACTGGTCGGCAGAAGCTTTAGCCTCGTTAGACGCTGATAGTGCCTGTGAAGCGTTTTCAATGGCAGTATCAGCTGTAGACTGCGCGTTGTCAGCAGCGGTTTGTGCGTCGTTCGCTGATTTTTTTGCAGCGTCGGCCGCCTTTTGTGCAGCGTCGGCACTGGCCTGTGCGTTATCAGCTTTAGTCACTGCCGTGTTAGCAGTATTAAGCGCAGTATCCGCTGTTTGCTGTGCGTTCTGCGCAGCTGTTATGGCATTAGTGGCCATTTCTATAGCTGCCTGCGCTGCGTTGTAAGCCTGCTGCGCAATCTCTCGCGCTTCCCTTGCTATCTCGTCCGACGAATAGGCGATGTTGCCTATCTCATTTATAGCGTCCTCTGTCTGCTGTTCCATTGACCAGCCGGGCAGTGGTCCTGCTGGCGGAACGTAATGAAATTGATAATAAGCGCGGGCCTGTATTTTGTCGGCAATGTCTGCCGCCCGTGCATTGCTGCGCGCTATCATAGCCTTGACAACATTAGAGTAATATTCCATGTGTCTAACATCCTTTCTGATTGATTTAGTTTCCAAGCGTTACCTGTAGGGCGCAGCTGCTAAACTTTGTTCCGCCGCTGCTGGTAAGCTCTATCGTGGCACCTTGTTCGATACTATAAGCCCACGTATTAGCTGCTGCACTAGATTTTGTGTTTCCCCAATAGTGGCCCTTTGAACCTGCCTTTGTAGTGCTCCATGACATACTAAGAGTACCTATTACATTTCCGTTAACCTTGACAGTTACAGTGTTTGAACCGCGGTCTGCGAATGCCCGCGCAAAGTTATACAGCGGTTCGTTGACGCTCATAGTATCGCCCCTTTTTATTCAGAAAGTGGCAACCATCTTACATAGTTAGCACCGCTAACGCTCCATGACGCCCCTTTAGGGACCGGGAAAGAGATAGAACAAGCACCTTGGCCGTATTTACTGCGGCCTGCCGTGTGCATGACTTGTAGGCCGTTGACGTACGCCGTTATAGCTGTGTTATCATAACTTTTTGAAGTTATAAAGCCATCTGTAGCGGCCACGCCGCTGGTGCCTATAGTTGAATAAGTTCCCATGCTGACCGGCTTCGGTTTTGGTATCTCTCCTATTGACGTGTCTATAGCGTCCTGCACTTCGTCCATCGTCAGCGACCCGATGAATTCGAGCAGGGTTTGCCACGTCGCGCCGTCCGTGCCCGGCTCTTTTACGCCCGCTGTCGTGTCCGGTCCGTTCTCCTTGAGACAGACGTAAAACACATTTTTGTGTAACACCATGCAGTTAATGTTATACTGCAAGTTGTTTTTGTAGGTGTACTGGCCACCAGATTGTGCCCACAGGCAGAAGGCAGAAAGCATGTATAGAATGCCGTTAAAGTCTGCCCTTTGCGGTGGGATACCGCCCATTTCTGGCTTAACCTGTGTTATGGCCGGAAAGCCGTTGATAAGACTTGCAAGTCCGGACGCTTCGTTGTTGCTGTCCGGGATGATGTTTTTAGTACCTTGGTCTGCGAATGCCCGCGCAAAGTTATACAGCGGTTCGTTGACGCTCATAGTATCGCCCCTTTTTATTCAGAAAGTGGCAACCATCTTACATAGTTAGCACCGCTAACGCTCCATGACGCCCCTTTAGGGACCGGGAAAGAGATAGAACAAGCACCTTGGCCGTATTTACTGCGGCCTGCCGTGTGCATGACTTGTAGGCCGTTGACGTACGCCGTTATAGCTGTGTTATCATAACTTTTTGAAGTTATAAAGCCATCTGTAGCGGCCACGCCGCTGGTGCCTATAGTTGAATAAGTTCCCATGCTGACCGGCTTCGGTTTTGGTATCTCTCCTATTGACGTGTCTATAGCGTCCTGCACTTCGTCCATCGTCAGCGACCCGATGAATTCGAGCAGGGTTTGCCACGTCGCGGTGTCAGTGCCCCTTTTAAAATCTAGTGACGCAATCTAATGTTTCACGTGAAACATTCAATCTGATATGGTTTCTTCATCGTCCGGAACGAATATTCCGCCGTCAGGCATAAATACGCCACAGTTGAATGGCTGTAATCCGCTGCCGTCAAAGCCGAATACGTTCGATGTATCTATCATTACCAAATCCCAGCCGACGCCAGCACCTACGCACAGCGGGCCACCAACTTTGAATATAGCTAGGTCTTCATCTGACAGATACGACTTGAAAAGAAATCTGACGTGCATTGGGTACGAATTGTAATACATCCCATCTTCGGTTTGCTTTTCGTCGAGGACATTTAAAACCGTAACACTGTAGTCAGGAAAGAGTTGATTTATCATGTAATTCAGTGTGTACAAACTAGCGTCTGTGATGTTCGCTAGTGCTTTATAATAAAGCAGCTTCCTATATCCTTCATCATCAAGTGTTATTTTCGTGCTAGTTGACTGGTCATATATAGTACGGTCCATGCCTATGATAGCACCCCATATGTCCAGCCCTACGCCCTGCGCCGTCGCAATGTTAAATACGTTGTCGTAAAAAGTCCAGATATCCGGCGTGGGGTCAATGTTTTCCCGGAAGTCGGCTAGTATCTGGTAAATGGTAGGACTTGCAGAATACTGTGAAAGCAGATACGGCTGCTTTTCCTCGCGTATGTTATCGCAGGCCCTTACGTCTTCATTGCCTCGAAAATCCATGTTCTGACCCCCTAAGCGTCCAGCGCAACGACGGTTATGTTATCCTCGGACAAAACCGGGATTTCATCCGCCGGGATTTCAATGCTATCTACACGGCTGCCGCCGACAGGATATTGAAGCTCCACGCCTACGAAGTCATTTACGCCCGTCTGGATTACGCTTTTATAAAAGCGGCTGGCGTACAAAACTTGTGCCATCTTGACGCGGCTATAGTCGATTGTCTCGCCGTTGAAGTTGGCCAGCACGGCCTTTTTTATCAAGCTTTCATAATCTGTAGGCAGGGATAACGTTTTCCTGATAGTAACGTATATACCCATGTTGATAGTTTCGGGTATCTGGTAGTAGTACGTATTCTCGGCCTGCGTCGTTGGGTCGATAACATCGACTTTAGTGTTGCCGTTCGTTCCGCAGCCGCCGTCTATCTTTTGATGTATAGCGTTGCCGATGTCTTCTGGCTCGCCGCCGTACACACTAATATACAGGCTATGCGGCGATAAAGATACTCCCATTTTGGTGATGAAGTTATCGCCCCTGTTTTCAACAACTTCACAGGCTACAACGCCGTCAAGGTCGCTAACCGCTCCTTGTACTGCCGCCGCTGTGCCATGCGCGTTTTTCGATACGCTTTCAGCGCGCCGCTGCTCAAATTCGGCCTGCGTCTCGTTGTTTCTGCCGGTAACGCCAGAAGCGTCATTTGTTACACTGTCCCAGCCCGGTACCGCAGTGATGATTTTTGTAAGCGTGTTCGGACCTACTTCGATAGGTCCATACTGTGTGCAGCGGAAAACCGCCGTAGCTGTGCCGTTCTCGTCAATAGTGGTAACCGTGGTATTCAAAAACGTGTACCCGTTCACGTCCTGCACCAGTGCGCCATAAGGTATTATAGTGCCGTATGCGCCTTTGATGTTCCCTGTGACGTAAGTCGGTTGGGCGACGTGCCGTGTCAGAAAGTAAATGTTTGCCAGCGCGTCCTGAAAAACGCCCGCCGCCGTTTTGGGGTTTAGCTGGTTGGCCAGCGTGAGCAGTGCGCTGTCTTTCTGATTTATCAGGATTGCCTGACCGTCGATAAGCTGCCCCGCCGGGGTTTCGGTTTCGGTGTTAAGCAGCGGTTTTGTCGGGTCAACGGCAAAAGCTTTCTGCCATTGCTCAACCAGCCGCGCCCGAATAGTCGCCGTGTCTTCTACTACGATACCAGTATCCGGGTTAAATGTTATAGCCATTCTTGCAGCTCCTTTCTATCAAATCTGTATAGTTACATTCTTACTGTTAAGCGTCGTTATCTGCACTTCACCGCCATCTATGCGACCCTCGTTGTCATAGTCTATAGCAACTTCTACATCCGTCACGCCGTATATCTCACTCACGATATCTTTTATCCTGCTTCTAAGTACCGACGCTGATACAGAAGACTTTTTGCCAAGCGTGATATCAAAGTACGGAATGCCGCGCGTCATATCAAGTGGCGCGTCTTCGTAGAACAGGCGGCAGGCGTTGGCGGCATTTTGAGCGACGGCATAGTCACCCGACGTAGTGGCGATGTTCCCGGCGTTGTCGACAGCAACATCCCATGCGTTATTGAGATACAGCGTATAGGCTATAGGGTCGGTGTTCGCGTAAGGGTTGAGCATTTCCTCATACTTGCCGCTGACAATGATAGGTTCGGTTACTACTGGCGGCACTGGCTCCGGTCTTGGCGGCTCCAATACTTCAATCTCAAGCGTGTACGTGTTTTCGTTGTCGATTGAACTTTGAATGCCCTCGAAGCGGAAGGGACCCAACACGGCCGGGGCTAGCTGCTCGAACGTAAAATCAAGCGTCTTTTCTTCGTCCATAAAATCACCGCCTAGCTGCTTTTACAAAATTTGATAAAGTCTTCCGGCGGGTTGGTGATATAGTATTCTCGGCCGTTTTTGGTTTTAATATAGTAATGGTCGAGTTTTAACTTTTCCCCTGCCTTTTCCGGGTTATCGTGATAAAACGTTTCTTTCATCTCAAATACATCAATGCCGCCGTCGGCTGTGATATAGTTTTTTAATTCGTCGACATACTCCAACAACTCCGGTTTAATCATTGATATTCACCGCCTCAAAAAAACGATTAAACTGCGCCGGACTGAATGCGTCAATTCTCATGTTTTCCATATCCAGCGTGATATAGTCGCCAACTCTGATATGCGTTCTTTCCAGCTCTAGGCCGCAGTTCTCGAAGTGGTCAAGGTAAAGCTCTGGCCCGATAAAAAACAGCTCGTCACGTTCAAAGGCCTGCTGCACCCATTCCGGGCAGTAGTATCCATCGGAGTTTTTCAAATCCCCGTCGAACTGATACGCCTTGAACTTCTTGGCCAAGCGATATAGTTTCTCCATTTTCTGCACTCTCCCTAAATTGTTGTGGTTGTTTAGAGGTATTTAATAAGCAGCGTGTTAAGTATAGTCTGGTTATATTCCGCGCCTTCCGGTATGTTGATTTTCACATAGAAAAGTGTGTTGATGTCTCCTACCTGCGGAATAGTGATAGCTTCACGCCACACTATATTGTCGGGGGACAACGTCACCCAATCCGGATTAGTACCCGCCACGCTAATAGCTATCTCATAGGCGTGTTCTCCGTTCGGGCAGCGCAGGGCATACGCTACCGGGTCACCCAGTGCGCCCTTTTCCCCTGCGTACTTTAGCGGGTTCGCCGTTGATAGCAATGCGCCGTCTGTGGCTCCGGCGGTAACTGACCCGCCGTAAAGTCCTAGTTGTGCCATTTTTATCTAACCTCTCTTTCTGCGATATTGGCGGCCCGAACTGGCGGCACCGCTCCCAAGTCGTGAAAATTTTTCACGGGTTCATTGATTTCTGCTTTTAAGTCTGCTATAATAGTCACGGTACAACAAAACTTCTTATCTCGACGACACGGGGCGAAAAGAACTGTGTTTGTTTTGTGGCTTGCCACAGATGGAAAGCGCCTGATTAGTCAGCGCTTTTCTGTTTTTATTGTTTACATTATATCACACATTTGGTATAATGAGACTGCAATCAAAATACATCACCTTTCTTAAATCAGTGACGCGATTTAGAAAACAAAGAGGCGGCCGGAAGGCTGCTTTTTTGTTGCCATTTTTCTGATGAAGAGGTATAATATATATGAGCATAAGCTCTCTTCTACCTACACCTTTTTTAATATATTTATTCCATCCTGACCCTAAAACAAAAAGACTGCCGAACGTTGGCAGTCTTTTTGTTTTGTCATTTTGCAGTTGCAACGCCAGCAGCGGCACCCAGCATAAAAGCCACGGCCATGAAGAACACTAAATTCATAATCATACCGTTAGCTTTCAGAAGGTTAAAAAACTCTTTCATAGTATCAGCTCCTTTGCGTGTTGGTTTAGATAATTATACCACACGCAGCAGGATTACTTTTTCCGGCTGGCTAATTCAAACATTGCTATCTGATACCAGATAAAGCAGCATTGCGCCGCAAAGATTAGTAACTGTGCTTCGTATTTTTCCATATGGTCATAACGGACTATAACCGTTGTTAAAAATATCTGACTGACCAGCACCAATAAAAACGAAACCGGTATCATTTTTTACCTCCTTGTAGCTTCTGCGTTGACCGCTGACGGGTTTTATTACAGGTTTGCTATAGTTTGCCTTTGTCAAAAAGTTTGGCGGCTTAAAACTCAAAAATGAATTTTCGCAACTTGTTCTTTAACTCCATTAGTAACGATGTAATAATCTGGCAGCGTTACACCTGCGTTTTTAACAAGCTTCATGTAACTTAAAACTCCACGAATACCGTCAATGTACATAAAAACTTTAGCTTCGTGTTCTTTGTCTGTATATAGTAGTTCAGTGCAATCATGGTTAAGGTCTCTAATATATCCCCGTTTCGGGATGTATATGTATAAAACATCCCGACGCTGGTTATATTCCCGTGCGTCTTCGTCTTCTGACTTTCCCAGCTTCTTCTTGATAAACTGGAAGGCCTTGACGCCCGCCATGACATACAGCGCCCCTATGGCTACTGTAACTATGACGCACAGTGGCGTTATAAAAACCAGCACTGCTAATTCCTGTAATTTGTCCATGCTTAATCTCCTTCAAGGGTAAACTTGTTGCCTACTGGTACTATGCGAACTTCTTCAACAACGCCGCCAGTTAGCTTAACTTCATTCAAAATATACTCTTCGCCGTTTTCATCCGTCCTTATATCGCGAACAATGTTGCACTTATGGCCTTCAAGCTCTATAACTCGCTGACCGCATTTGTTTTCTCTAATGCTTGTTACAAGGTACTTACGGCCTGTTATACAGCTAGCTGCAATGTCATTCTCTTTAAATTTCAACATCTTTTTCGCCTTCCTTTTATCACTGGCCATTTCCAAAACGGAAACAACCAGTTTGAGTAATAACAGGAGCAGGGCAGAAGCCCTGCTATGCATTAATTCATCGGAATAATGATAGAAGAAAAACTTCTGTCCCTGCCGTAGCCTGTCCCATATTGGGCAAACTCGTTGCCCAGTTTGTCGGTTTGAATTGCCCGCGTATAAGTTTTCTTCCCGGTTACAAGGCTTACCAGCAATACCTGTGGGTTATAAGGATTTGGCGAAATGTCTTTAACCTTGTAAACCGTGCCGCTATCGTGACGGGCATAGCCGCCCTTTTTAAATTTTAACATCATCTGCACCTTCCTTAATCGCACATTCTACGCCATGCTGCCAAAGCGCAGGCACGGTTTTTATGGATACTGTCTTTCACTTTTTGGCCGTATTGGTTGCGCACTATAAGGCGCGCTGTTCCGTCCTGTTTGTCCGTGATACTGGCAGTACAGCCGTATTCTTTATAGGTTGTTTTCATTTTTCTAACTCCTTTAATTAGTGCGGGGCAAAAGTCCCGCTGTTCATAACGTTAAAGCTATTGCTGCTTCTTTTTCATTATCGCCTGCCGCTAAACAACGTTCATATCTAATTAAGCGGCGTTCTTCTTGTATTTCTCTAATTGCCTTTAACGTTTCCCAGTCAACCAAAGCCCCAACGCAATACGCCTTTTCCATAAGGTTCTCAATATATTCAATTCGTCTATACAAGTCGCTCCATTGCGCTTTGGTGTAATAATCTCTAGGGGTTTCAGCCTCCAACACTTTTAGATGTTCATACATCGAGAGTAAATTAAAATGTTCACTTTCATTTACCCTGTATTTTTTCTTTTTCATGTCTAAACTCCTTTCAATTTAATTACTTCTGATTTCTTAAATACTCTCTTACCATGCAAATATTGCGGTTAAGCTGTTCGGCTGAAAACAATCTGCGGTTGTCAATCAGCTGGCTGGCTTTGGTTATGTTTTTCAGTGCCTTTTCCATTTCGGCCCTTACTAAACTTACTGCCTGTTTTTCTACCTCATCTGCTATTTTATGGTTATATCTTGCGTCCAGATAGTCATAGGCTTCCTTTAAAATTTCTTCGTACCATTTTATTTGTTTCTCGCTACCTGTTACCATGTGCTCGCCCCCTTTCTTTTGAGGCGTTTCCCTTACCTCTTGACTATATATATACCCCCCTACGTATATTGTCAACACTTTTATTAAAGTATTTCAAAAAAATACAGGGCGTTTGCCCTGCTTACTGGTATTAATGGGGTAGTTTTTTTATAACATTCTATGCACAGAAGCCCTTTTTCCTGCTGCCTTTTCCCGCATTGAGTGCATAGCCCGGCAGCTTTGAGTTTTTCCCGCCGCTGCTTTGCATATTCAAGCCGCTGCGCCTTGTGTGCGTGATAGTAGGCATAATAATACTTTTCGCACTCTTTACAATGCAGCTTGCCTGCTACAGCTTTACGCTTATAACATCTTGGGCAGTATCCTTCCGCTTTCAATTCCTCACGGTAGGCTTTCGCCTTTTCTGCTTTATTCATGTCAATTCACTTCACTTTGTTTTTTTCTTAATAATCTAAAAGGTTTGGAGTTACGCCGTTTATGCTTGCAGAGTAGGACATTATAATCTGAATATTCGTAGTAATTGCACCCTCTACTGCATCTCCTGCATATGAACTTACCCATTGCTTAAAATCAGAAGAACTATTATACCTGTATACTTGTACCTCCCAATATTCAGGTTCGGGTATACTTCCTTCTTCTACAGTAGCCCAACGCATATTATAAGTTTTACCGCCTGTTACACCAATATATCTAGGCAGATTAGGGTCAACAAACTCATTTACATAGGTACTTTCTGTTGTGATTTTTAAAACTTTCACACCTGCTGGGATAGTGATAGTAAAAGCATTTACAGTGCTACCCTTCCACAATACAGTTTCCTTTGTTGGCAGCGGGGGTTCAGATGTCCCCCCCGATATACTAGTAAACGTCTATTAAACATATTCGTACCACCTTTTTTATTGGTCTATTAATTGAATATCTACTGTTTGCCCGTTCCTTCTGTCAAAGTAATCTATTACCGTAGTATCCTCATGCATTTCGAGGGAATAATAGGTAACACCACCATTATAAATAACGGTATTAAGCGTATACATAGAATCAGCCACATAGATTGTTATTTGACTTATAGAACTCCGGGTATCTCCTGTTAACGCTACTGTTAACGTGTTTGCATTATACATACCTGTCATTGTATCCATTATCGCGTCTATTCCAACTTTTTCTATTGTGTGCTGCATAAATTGAGCCGGGCTTATCCCGCCAAAATCATTTTTAAAAAATCCCGATTGATAAAAACCCATTTCGACGTCGTAGTTTTGCCCTATAGTTAATTTAAAATCATAGTTAACGAGGGGGGATAAAACAACATACTCTGTTTCATATTCGACGTCTGTGGGAATAATCCATTTCCCTGTAGCCGCATTATAACCTGCCGCCGTTATCGTATAAGATATTTCTGTTCCTGTCGGCACTCCATAGAAAACGGCTATTCCTTTATTATCAGTATTAGCTAAATTGCTTTCACCGTTGTAAGTCAGCTCCACTCTTGCTGACCGAACGTGATCGCCGTCGGGCGTGTCTACATGGATTTCAAGCACAGAATAAGTTTGCTGCTCCCCCCCCGAATCTATTAATAAACGCCTGTTGAACATAGTTATCCTCCTATCACGCTATACTTGCTGTTATAGGCAACTTTTCAATCTCTCTATTATATCCGCAATACAATACGTTGTAGGGAAATATAAATAAACCAGACCTAACGGCAGCTCGAAGAATATCATCATTAAAATAAACTAATCCGTTCGCTGTATCTAAATACTTTCCGTTATTTACATTGGTTAGCCGTAATGTCCCGCGTGCGTTACTAGCAAGGTCAGCCCAATTAAAGTAATCAACTCTATATTGCTGTCCTGCTGCCACGGCAACAACTTGCCGAAATAGTCGGCTATATGTGGCATTCATTGTACTACGCGGATACCAGTATAACCCTAATCGCGTCACATTTTCGGGAATGGTAAATGTCGGCATATATTCCACATGATTTTGAGCGTTATATTGATTTCGTGACGGAACAAAACAAGCGGTAGGAACATCAACGGGAATAGGAATATCCCCCCCGGATGTGCTGACAAGCAATAGACGATTAAACATGTTGTTTCTCCTTCCGGGGACATGTTTCCCCATTAAAATCACGGCTGCGGCATTGCGTCGCTTATCTCGCAGGGCACAGTGTTACCAACGTTGGCCCTAAAAAATTCGTAAAGCTGTTCTGTCAAATCCGGGTCGCCGCCAAACTCGTAAATTGCCATATCATCAAAAAAATCAACGTATGATAGCGTTACATCCGGCAACG
>ERZ779869.3966-NODE-3966-length-10999-cov-5.835709_pt1 | contig 10999 bp, 10 predicted proteins | sample MGYA00511557_ERZ779869 | MGnify/ENA primary metagenome ERZ779869 (study PRJEB29588, sample SAMEA2154620) | human gut metagenome | biome: human gut; feature: human-associated habitat; material: faeces | place: Denmark | collected 2008/2010 ...
CCGTTTTGTCAGCCGGGTAGTAAAAGCCAGCCTTTCGCTGTTCCAATCGCCCCAACGGCCTCTCCCTTAGCATAGATTTTATGCCTGGGTGGTATAATAGGCTTTACGAAAGGATGGAGCAGATTATGAAATCATTTCGGCAGATCATGCTGGCTATATGTGTTATTCTTATCGCTTCCGCATTCGCGGGCTGCGGCGCGGATACGGATTCGCCGGATGAGCGTCCGGCATTGGATAAAATCGAGTACACGAACCTCAACGACAGCGTATCACAGAAGCTTCTGGAAGATATGCTTTCCGGCGCCGGGGTGTCAGGAAACCGCATTCAGGGCTTCTTCAACCGTGTAGACAGCTTCAATGAAAGCGTGCGGGAGGAATGGCTGACGGCGGGTTTTGAAAAGGCAAAACCGCTGGACACAAAATATGACCCATATGAGATGCAGGATGCGTGGATGGCAAAGAACGGCAATTTTCCGGGCTATAACTGCCGGATAACCGCAATGGAACTGTTCGGTGACTTCCTGTCCGCAGGAGACAGCACCCCTGTGGATGCTGCGGGCGAAGATGTGCTGTTCATGGACGAGGAAACGCTTAGGACTGACCCGGAGGCGCTGGGGGGAAGCAGTCTGACCGATTTCCGCGCCCTGTATTCCGCCATGAGGGCGGAGGACACCACGGATGTTCAACGTCATGTTCAGGCTGTGCGGGAGGAATGGAAATCCAGGGGAATTTCGTTCCGGGAGAACGAAAGAATCCGCCTCATCACTGTGTTCTTCCACGATAAGCCTACCGAGGAGGAATCCATCCTGTTTGTTGGGCATGTCGGGGTGCTTCTGACGGCGGATGACGGGACCCTTTATTTCGTGGAAAAGGTGGCCTTTCAGGAGCCGTACCGGCTGCTGCGTTTTGCTGATCGCACGGAACTGAGCGATTATCTCATGGGCAAGTACGATGTCTCCTGGGGACAGAGCACGGCGCGCCCGTTTATCATGGAGAACGATGAACTTATGGAAGGCTGGCGTCCAAACCCGGACAGTGCCGACGCAGCGTATCATTAGGGTGCACCATGGCTGATCGCGTGGAAAATGCAATAAACAGGAGCCAACCGGGCGGTAACGCCGGTCAGCTCCTGTTTTACGATATGTTTTATCGGATTAATCGTGGGCTTTGTTCAGTTTTTCGGTAAGCTCATCTATGTCGCTGTCGCTCATATGACTGCCGACGTACGAGGCGAGTGAGTTCAGCGTCATGTTATTCAACATTCCCCGAGCAAATGGGTCGGTGTTAATGTCCATTTTAGGCAGCCCAAAGGGAAGATATGGCCTGATTTCTTCGTATTTTTCCCGGAAGATTTCGAACCACTTTTCATCTCCAAGGATGTCCTTCAAAATGGTGTTCCGCGTTGCTTTGGGGTACCACTTTTTCTTGGGTTCCACATATACCTGTGCACACAGGCGGATATCTGCAGAAGAAGTGCCAATGCGGATTTCGTAGCTGCATGGAGGTACGTACCAGTCATTCAGCCCACCGTTATAGTACGCGAATGCCCGTTTGTCCAGCGTGAACGTCACCGTTTTTTCTTCCCCCGCAGCAAGCTCAACTTTAGCAAATTCTTTGAGTTCTTTTTCCGGTGCCGCAACAGGGGAATGAAGCCTGGACACGTATAGCTGTACAGCTTCTTTGCTGGAGTAGTTTCCAACGTTGCGCAGTTTGAAGGAAAGGGAGAGCCCTTCCATATCTGTTATACGCTCTGCGCTGAGTTTTAGATCACTGTACTGGAATTCCGTATAGCTAAGACCGTGACCAAATGGGAACAGGGGAGGGATGCGCTTTTTTTCGTAATAACGATATCCGACAAATATCCCTTCCCGATATTCCAAAATGTTGGATTTGTCCTCACCCGACGAAGTATACAGATATGTTGGATTGTCCTCAAGACGCACGGGGAAGGTTTCGGCGAGTTTTCCACTGGGACAGCAGCGACCGAATATCAGATCGCTTACGGCGGTTCCCGAGGCTTCTCCGCCCAGGTATGCTTCCAGTATGGCCGGGACTCTGTCTATCCAGGGCATTTCAATTACAGAACCGTTGCTTAACACGACAACAAGGTTGGGATTTGCCGCTGCAAGCGCCTCAACCAGACGACAATATGCATCCGGGATGGAAAGCCGGGTGCGGTCGTAGGTTTCGGATTCGTAGGCGGCCGGGAGGCCAATGAACAGAACTGCTGCATGGCACGCTTTTGCGGCGTTTACAGCTTCAGCCATCTGTGCGTCCGTGCTTTCTTCCCCGCTGTATCCTTGGGCATAGACGAGCTTTGGACATACCTTCCGCATTTCCTCCAGTGCGCTGGTAATGCGGTATGGGTTTACGTGTGAGCTGCCAGCTCCCTGATATCTGGGGGATGTCGCCATCTCACCGATCACAGCGACACTGTCTTCTGCGGAAAGCGGGAGTAGCCCTCCCTGATTTTTCAGCAATACCATGGAATTGCGGGCGACCTCTGCGGCAAAGTCATGGCATTCCTGGGGGGTTACCGGTTTCACGGGCGCAACAGCGGACAGCTTATCTGCCAGACGGAGCAGGGCGGAGGCTGCCCTATTCAGCTCGTCTTCCGTAAGTTCCCCGGCGTTGACTGCTGCGGCGATTTTTGCTGCACTGCTGCCGTCATCCCCTGGCATTTGCAGATTTAATCCTGCCTTGATCGACGGCACAATTTTGTCCATGGCGCCCCAATCTGTCAGAAGAACACCGTCAAAGCCCCACTCGTCACGGAGAATATCCGACGAAACGTGCTTGTTCTGTGCGGGATATTCGCCGTTTATTTTATTATAGGAGGTCATAACGGCATCCACATCGCCGAGACGGACAACGGCTTCAAATGCGGGAAGATAAATTTCACGCAATGTCCGTTCATCCATGATTGCGTTTATAGCCTTCCGCCGATTTTCCTGACTGTTGGCGGCAAAATGTTTTACGCAGGCGGAAACTGGTGCGCTCTGGACACCGCGTACAAACGAGGCTGCAAGCTGGCCGGCAAGATACGGATCCTCGGAGAAGTATTCAAAGTTTCTTCCGCAGAGCGGGGAGCGCTTGATATTTATGCCAGGCCCGAGCAGTATGTCAACGCCGCTTTGTGCAGCCTCTCTTCCAAGCATACTGCCCATGCGGAACATAAGATCTCTGTCCCACGAACAGGCGGTCGTACATGCTGTCGGATAGCACACGGATTGATGGCTTTCGTTGATGCCCAGGTGGTCACTGGCGTTCACATCCTGCTTTCTGAGTCCGTGAGGCCCATCAGACAAAAACAGCGAGGGAATTCCCAGATCCGGGTATTCTCTGGTCATCCAGAAATTCATTCCGACGCAGAGCGCTGCTTTCTGTTCAATGCTCATCTCTTTAAGCTTTTTTTCGATGTTCATGTAAAATAGCTCCTTTCTTTTAATCCAGGAAATATTCAATCACTTTTGTCATGGTTCCGACCACGCTGGCGGCGTACTCACCGGTCACACCAGAAAAGTCAATCCTGGTATGCTCAACGACCCAGGGCCATGCACGCTCCTGCACTGTACTCCGGCAGGGGTTCATTACCCACTTTCCCGCGTGAACGACTTCACCGCCCAGTACTACAAGCTGTGGATTGAGAACATTTATCAAGTTGGAAATGCCGATCCCCAGATTGCAGCCAATTTTGTTAAGCATGGAGATTGCCGCGGGATCTCCCGATTCTGCCTTCTCGGCAAGAGACTTGAAGGATTCTCCTGCCGCAATGCTGGAGGCCATTACCTCCCAGCATCCTTTTTTTCCGCAGGGACATTGTGGACCGTTCGGGTCAATGACCATGTGACCTACGTCGCCGGCAAAGCCCTCCGAACCGCGGCATTGCTTCCCGTTGACCACAATTCCTGCGCCAATGCCATAACCAACAGAGAGATAGATCATATCCGAGACATCCTCTGCAATCCCAAAGTACCTCTCGCCAATGGCAGAACAGTTGGAAACCGTGTCGGCAAGGATGGGAACATTAAAGTAGTGGCGCAGGTAATCCAGCACGGAAATGTTGTGCCAGTCGATACTGTGGATCGCATAAAGCATATCATCGTCGTGCCGCAGCAGACTGGCTGTGCCCACGCCAATGCCGATCAGCCTGCCGGATTTGCTTTTGCAGCTTTTGATTCCCCCGTCCAAGCATTCTGCGGTGCGCTTGATCACTTCTGTTGGAAGCTCGCTGACAGAAAAATGCAGTTCCTGACTCCATAGTATTTTGGCCCGCAGATTTCCGACAGCCAGAAAGATGGTATTCGGCCTGATGATGATGCTGCCGCACATACCATATTCCTCATTAAACATGATCAGATTCTGCGCCCTGCCGACATTGCCCTGCAAGGAACCACAGCATTTTACCATGCCACCCTCGGTGAGGTCGGCGATGATGTTGGTGATTGTCGCTTTGTTCAGACCGGTCTTTTTTGCAAGGCCAGTTCTGGATATTGGGGAATTGCGCCATAGCGTGTACGCTACCAAACGCTGATTCTTTTCTTTCATCAGCGCTTGGTTGATTACGGTAGTTTTCATATACCCTCTCCTAAGTACTGCGTATTATTTTCCTTCATTGACTATTATAGTTTATTGAATAAATAAAGTCAAGCGGTTTTTGACCAATACACCATGCTATCTATGGAGATGCCACTGTGATTTCTTTGAATTCGTTGCTTTACATATATTTTTACAACACTTTTTGGTGGTATTTACTTATTGCCAAGTCGCGTATAGCTTGCTATAATTAGTTTACGCAATAAATAATCAAGCGCTTGAGAAACAATTTCACACATCACATATGGAGGTCATATCAATGGGCAAAATAATAGATGTTCATGTGCATGTTGGCAGTAGCGCCGCTTTGTACGTGGGCGGGAGCATTCAGATCGTTACTTCCAGAATGTCCCGCCATGGCATCACGCATTCCGTCGTATCCCCAATTCCCGGCTTTGAGGACCCGGAGGGAATCAAGTCTGTAAAGGAAATGAATGCGCAGGTGGCGGATATCCAGAAGAACAACGCCGACGTTTTCCCACTTGTTTTTGGCGTGGCTGAGGCGCGGCACGGCGCAAAGGCGGCCGCAGAGGAGACGGCTCATGCGTTAGGCGAACTTGGCATGGGCGGACTGATGTTCCACCATGATTTTGCCGGTGTCGAGATTCATGCTCCGGTAATGGAGGAAATCCTCAATGAGGTCATGCATTACGAAAAATCCCGGGTCATTCAGGTTCACACTGCACAGCATTCCATGCTGGAGCCTCCCTTTGGGCTTTGGGTCTTGGCACAGAAATTCCCGGATATCACCTTCCTGTGTGGACATCCCATGATGTCCATGATTCAGATCGACAATCTGGCCGCGATTGCCAAGGCATGTCCCAACGTCTATCTGGACACCTGCTGCACCTGGTCCCACAACAGAGCGATCGAAACGATGATTGACAAGCTTGGCTCTGTTGATCAGCTGATGTTTGGCTCTGACAACCCCTATTGGCCAGAAAGCTTCTGCATGGATAAGGTGCTTATGGAACAGGCGGACATTTCGGATGAGGATAGAAACAAAATCTATTACGGAAACTTTGAAAGAGTATTCGGAAAGGTCGGTGACTGACTATGGCAAAGAAAATTGACGTTCATGTACACGTAGGCGAAGACCTTTATCGCCGCTACACGCCGGAAATGGCGCTGGAACGGATGGACAGAAATGACATTGAGTTTGCCGTTATTTCCCCTGTCCCCGATTATCCCACGCCCTATGGCATAAAAAGCAGCGCTCAGCAAAACGATTACATTGCCGCGGCACTGCAGAAATATCCGGATCGCTTCGTGCGCGGACTGGGCGTTGTGAACCCGCGGCACGGCATGGCAGCCGTCCCGGAGGTTGACCGCATATTTGGAGAGCTTGGGCTTTCTGGGCTTATGTTCTCCAATGACAAGACCGGCCTGACAATGGACAACCCAACGATGATCGCCTTTTTCGAGCATGCAATGCAGTACGAAAACCCTGTTGTGCTGTCGAATACTTCCCAGTACTCTGTTCTGGAAGCGCCTTTTATGCTGGAAAAAATGGCGCGCATGTTCCCCGGTATCAGGTTTATCAATGGCTCTGCCTTCAAAGATTCGACACACGCTAACTGCTCGCGGTTCATGAGTGAGATTTATGATAACATCTATGCTGACCTGGCGAATATGAATCAGATGCTCAATGTTCTGAGAAGCGCTATCAATGAAGGATGCCTCGATAAGATCCTGTTTGGCAGCTGCATCCCCTTCTGCGATATCTGCCCGGAAATCCAAAACTTGGAAAATGTTCCCTTTACCGACGAGGAAAAACAGAAGATCTATTACGACAACGCCGCAAAACTGTTTAACCTGTAGTCCGAAGTACCCAATATTCCAAAAACAAATAAAAAAGGAGAAGAATCATGAAAAAAACTATCGCCATGCTGCTTGCTGCAGCAATGATCCTGATGCTGTTCGCCGGGTGCGGTTCTTCCAACAGTACCTCTTCTACGCAGGGAACGACTACAAGTGTGACCCGGACAGAAGCGGGTGTAGATGCTGAAAACATCTATGCTCCCTATGTAGGTACGGAACTCACGTTTTTGCGCCACTCCGGCTACGAAGCGGACTGGATGGCACAGAAGGCTGCAGAGTTCTATGAAATCAGCGGGATCAAGGTCACAATTGAACAGATTGCCTACAGCGAATTGAAGAATAAAATGATGCTGGATATATCTTCTCCTGATGGCGCGTATGACATGGTCGCCACAACGGAGTATTGGCTTTCAGAGTTCAGCGAGGGGAACTGGCTTGCGGATATGAACCAGTTCATCAACAATTCGGCGCTGTGTGATGTAAGTTTTGATGTGGAGGATATTGCACAGTCCGTTATCGACGCCAATACAGTAGACGGCAAGCTCCTGGCTATGCCATGGAAATTTAACGGCCAGCTGCTGGCTTATCGCAGCGACCTGATCGATACACCTCCCACGACTTGGGATGAGTATCTTGCGCTTGCAAAGCAGCTCACTGAAGGGAATATGGTCGGCGTTTCCCTGCCGCTGTCTCTGAATTCCCTTATGGACATTTATCTCAATCTCCTTTACCAGGCTGGCGGCAGCTTCTTGAGCGAGGATAACAAGGTTTGCAACCTGGATACACCTGAGGCAAAAAAGGCGCTTGAGTTCCTGATCGAGCTCAACCAGTACACCACCAGCGGCGCAACCAATAACCAGTGGCCGGAGGCCTCCGCCGTTTTCCAGCAGGGGAATGCTGCCATGTACCCCACCATTACCTCTCAGCTCAACAATCTGGTTGACCCTGAAAAATCCACCGTCAGTGACTGTGTCGGTTATGCCGAACTTCCCGGCCAGGTTGCCTGCCTCACCACCTGGGGTGTCGGAATCAGCTCGAACTGTAAGGCTCCGGAGGCGGCATGGCTCTTTATCGAATACATGCTCAACCCGGAAAACACCAAGGAGCTTGTGATCGGGACTGCCGGTGCGGATATTCCCGTTCGTTCCTCCCTGCTTCTCGATGAAGAACTGAATACCTCCTATGCGTCTTTCAAGTACATGAATGAAATCGTCTCTATCCCTGGACATACCTGGGCCTATCCCAAGACCACCTGCACTTCGGCGATTATGGAAGCTCTTGCTGTGCATGTCCAGAATGCGCTTCTCGGCAGCGAAAGTACAGACGATGCCCTGGCAAATGCCAAAACCGATATCGAGAAGCTTCTCAATTCCTAAGCCACAAGGCAGCTCCGGAATATTTTCCGGAGCTGCCATAGAAGAAAGCGAGATCTGAGCCATGACAGAAAAAAATCATAATCTGAGAAAAAGTGAAAACAGACTGATGTTCGGACTCCTGTCCCCATCGGTTTTGTTCGTTTTTTTGGTGTCGATTATTCCACTGGCTTACACTTTTTATCTGAGTTTTCAGAATTACAGCCTTCTGAAGCCTGCAAACGCAACATTTGCGGGGATTAAAAACTATATTGAAATTTTTGCAAACCAGACGATTCGCAGCACGGTTTTTACAACATTCCGGTACACCATCTGGACGGTGGTGCTCTCCACGCTGTGCGGCGTCATTCTTGCTGTGGTTGTGAACAATATCCGCAGAGGCAAGACTTTCTTTCGAATCGCATTCTTCGTTCCGATGATGCTTTCGGGTGTTGTTGTTGGCGTCCTGTGGCGGTTCCTCTTTAATTCTGACCTTGGCGTCATCAATTATTTGCTAGGACTTGTGGGGTTAAGCCGCGTGAACTGGGTTGGTTCTACAACCACTGCGATGATCTGCATCTTGGTTGCGGACGTATGGCAATGGTCGTCCTATACATTTATTAATGCGCTGGCCGCTTTGGAGGCGCTCAACCCGGAACCGCTTGAAGCTGCGCGGGTGGATGGTGCAAACAGCTGGCAACTGTTTTTCCGAATAAAGCTCCCCTCTATTGCTCCGGTTATTGCAGTCTCTGTCGTTTTCCGAACAATTTGGGCCTTCAGAAGCTTTGACCTAATCTATTCGCTGACAAGCGGTGGACCTGGCACATCCACCACGACCATGGCCATTGAGATATATAAGCTTGCCTTTAATCAATATGACATTGGCGCTTCCAGTGCACTGTCCGTTCTGATGTTTGTACTTCTGATGGCAGTTGTATAGTTATCCTCAGAAACACGATGAAGGAGGACAAAAGGTGAAGAAGAAAAATACGGCAATCATTTTCTGCTACGCCATTGCTATTCTTGCGGCGATATTTACTATTTTTCCGCTTTACTGGACACTGGTCACCTCCTTCAAGACGTACAAAGAGGCGTTTTCCCAGCCGCCGCAGTTCTTCGTACCCGTTACGTTGAAAAACTATGCGGCATTTATTGAGCAGAACAGCGTGCTGCTTTATCTCAAAAACTCGGTGATTATTTCGACGTTCAGTGTTGTTGTTCCGCTGATTCTGGGGCTGTTTGCTTCTTATGCTGTTACCCGATCCTCTCTGCCGGGAAAAGAAGGATACTCGCTGTTCCTGCTTGCATCGCGCTTCATCCCGCCTGCAAGTACGCTGATACCGACTTATCTGATATTTCGCAAACTTGGACTTTTCGATACGCTCACTGGGCTGATTCTGCTTAATACATCTATGAATATCCCCTATGTTGTATGGATGATGCGCGGATTTATCAGAGATGTCCCGCAGTCTATTGAGGAGTCTGCGTGGCTTGATGGGGCATCGCGTATCCGCACCTTCTTTTCAATCGTACTACCGATGTGCAAACCGGGTATTGCCGCAACAGCGGTGCTGTCTTTCTGCTTTTCGTGGAATGAGTTTATGTATGCCATGAATCTCACAAGCAGAAATGCAAAGACGCTTCCTCTCGCAATGATGACATACATGGGAGAAAGCGGAAATGAGTGGCAGATGATGGCGACCGCCGGAATTGTGATCCTGCTGCCGACCATTCTGTTTACGGTGCTGACACACAGAAATCTCGGCTCCGGTATGTCTTTTGGCGCTGTCAAAGAATAAAGAGAAGGGAATCATCTCTCCGTGTCGTGCATGCATGCCGGGCTGGAGAGATGATCCCCTTGCTTTTCTAAGGCAACACCGCACAATTGTGCCTGCAAGTCTCGGCCGCCTTTTTGCCTCACTTCTTCGGTTTGAAAAAGGGGAAATACGTACAGTACAATGGTAAGCGCTCAATAACCCCCCGCCTAGCATTTCCCCCACCTCTATGAGATAATATCCCAAATCTCAAGTTGCTGAGTCTCAGCTATTTGAGAAACTGAAAAATGGGGTGATCAAATTGGAGACATTCTTGCCGTTCGGGATGAATACCGACAAATCCAATGGGCGGCGGTAATTCAGGAATGCAAGGCCAGTGGGCTGACGAAGAAGGAATACTGCATCCGACATGGGCTTTCGGAAAAGAGCTTCTATTACCGGCAGAAAAAGCTTCGCACGCAAATTGCGGCCTCCGCACCGGAACTGGTACCGCTGGAGATGGCCTCGCCTGTTGAGGAGGAACTTCAAATCCGGTATCGTGGGGCCGAATTGAAGCTGCCGTCCGGCGTAGATATGGATGCCGTTGCGGCGCTTTTGCGTTCCGTTCCGTTCAATCGCTATGATGGATCTGTCCAAAGTCCGCAGCTACTACATTGCCTGCGGCTACACAGACCTCCGTCTTGGGATTGACGGACTGGCCGCAGTGGTGACCCAGCAGTATGGTGGCCAGCTGAATGAAGAAAGCCTATTTCTGTTCTGTGGCCGCAGGACAGACCGAATTAAGGCACTGTACTGGACAGGAGACGGCTATATTCTTCTGTACAAGCGGTTGTCCAACGGCAGATTTCAGTGGCCCAGGTCAGAGGCGGAGCTGAAGCTGCTGGATTCCCAGAGCTTTCGCTGGCTCATGGAAGGACTCCGAATAGAGCAGAAAACGGCCATCCGCAAAGGGAAGCCAAAGGACCTGTTCTGACAAAAACATTCTAAAAATTGCATATTTTTGCACTTTATCCTGGATTTGTGGTATAATAAATCCAGGATAAATCTACTTTTCAGGGGTGAAAACTATGGCCGCAGCGGATAAAAAAAGTACATACACCGCCGCGGAAGTAGCGGAGCTGATTAGCCCGCTGGCAGATTCTGTTGAACTGCTTCAGAAGGAAAATGCGGAACTGAAGCGGAAGCTGGAGCACATGAATGAGGTCTTTGCCAATGCCCAGAGGGCCAGGTTCGGTCAGTCCAGCGAGAAAAACAGCTATGTTCTGCATGACCAGGCCAGCTTTTTCAATGAAGCAGAAAAAGAGCAAGCCCCCAAGGTGGAGGAGCCGACCCCGGATACCATTCTGATTCCTCAGCATGAGCGGAAGAAGAAGCGCAGCCAGGCCGAGATGCTGAACGGCCTCCCGGAAGAGGAAGTGCTTCTGGAACTGCCGGAAGACCAACTGGTCTGCGGCA
>ERZ779869.3967-NODE-3967-length-10991-cov-28.117685_pt1 | contig 10991 bp, 10 predicted proteins | sample MGYA00511557_ERZ779869 | MGnify/ENA primary metagenome ERZ779869 (study PRJEB29588, sample SAMEA2154620) | human gut metagenome | biome: human gut; feature: human-associated habitat; material: faeces | place: Denmark | collected 2008/2010 ...
GCAACCCAGTCTGTGCTGAAAATGATTTTCTCCCGCGCAGCCAGAATTTCTTCCCTCATTTCAGCTGAAGCATCCTCCAGGTCCAGGTACGCAATTTGGGCCGCTTCAGCCAGCGCCATATCCACACAGGATGTCTCAAGCCCACTTGCAAAAGCTACGTTGGTCAAACACAGCATCAACAAAATTGATAGCACCACTGCACACGCTTTTTTCATATAATTCTCCTTATTGTCAAAGTGTTTTCATAGTGTTTTCATAGAATGGGAATCTTACTACCTTGCCGCTGTTTTTCACTTCCTGGTCCACACTGGCAAAGGCAATTGGGGAAAGACCTAAATTTTTTATGCAGTCCGGATTCACCTCCCTATCATCATATGATCCGCATTTTTTCGGTCGCTCACCTCCCTTTTCCGGAGCCGTCCTGTTCAAACGGCTCCTCATGGCTTGCCACAACACGATGTGACCATCGATGTGCAAAAAGCACTCCCATCATAAATAGCAGGCACAAACTGACCACACTGGCGCAAAGCGGCCGTGTTGTTTTACGTTCCTTTTCTTCCGTTCTTGCAAGCAGAGAATCCTCAATGCTTCCAATTGCATCAAACAGAAGTTCGTTCCGTCTCATGCACCGTAGCCCTCCTCTTCCAGCACCTTTTTCAACTGCTTTCTGACTCTGCACAGCACAACACAGGTGTGATTTTCCGTCAGTCCATACCGGCTCGCAATCTCCGAAATGTCATCCGCATAATAGTAGCGCCGTATAAAGATGTTTCGTTTTTGTGTATGTAAACCCGCAAGGAAGGTCTGGATAATTCGGTTCAGATCCCACCGGTTCAGCGCTTCATCCACATCCTGCCGGGCGATTTCCTCCGCCTCGCCGTAGCGCGCGCCGCAGCAGGCGCTGCAATGCCCGCAATCCTGCGCGGTATTCTCCCCGAAGTACCGCAGGATAAACGCCCGCAGGCAGCCGGGCTTCGTGCAGTAATCCACCATTCGGTTCAGGCGGTTCATGTCCTGATAGCGCACCGCCGACTGCTCCGCCGCCGTCATGTTCTCGTTCGGCTCTGTGTGCTCAATCATCCACTTCGCGGTGAAAATGTCCGACCCGTTGTACAGCAGGATGCACTCCGCCGCCTCGCCGTCGCGTCCGGCGCGCCCCGCCTCCTGATAGTACGCCTCCATCGAGCGCGGCATTTGGTAGTGAATGACAAACCGCACGTTGGATTTGTCGATGCCCATGCCGAACGCGTTCGTCGCGACCATCACTGGGCAGGTGTCGTACTGAAATTTCTCCTGATTCTCCTTGCGCTCCTCGTCGCTCAATCCCGCGTGATAGCGCGTCGCGTCGATACCCGCGCGAATCAGCTTGTCGCAGACCTGCTCGACCGCCTTGCGCGTTGCGCAGTAGACGATGCCGCTTTCGCCGCGTTTCCGGCGGAGAATATCCATGAGGGCAGCATCACGGTTCTTTGGGCGGATGACCTCGAAGTAGAGGTTCGGACGGTCAAAGCCGGTCGTGACCGTCTCCGGGTTTTGCAGGCGCAATAGGCGGATGATATCTTGCCGGACGCGCTCGGTTGCGGTCGCGGTGAATGCGCCCATGACCGGGCGGGTGGGCAGCGAATCGACGAAATCCGCGATGCGCAGATACACCGGGCGGAAATCCTGCCCCCACTGGGAGACACAGTGCGCCTCGTCCACGGCAAGCAGAGAAATCGGCATGGATTGCGCCATCGTCTGAAACGAGGGCGTTTCGAGGCGCTCTGGGGCGACGTAGATGATTTTGTACGCGCCCTGCCGCGCGCGCTGCATGGCGAGATCCATCTGGCGGGGCGTCAGTGAGCTGTTGAGGTACGCAGCTGGAACGCCCGCGCTTTTGAGCGCCGCCACCTGATCCGCCATCAGCGAAATCAGCGGCGAAATGACAATCGAGACCCCCGGCAGCATCAGCGCCGGCACTTGATAGCACATGGATTTCCCCGCGCCCGTGGGCATGACGCCCAGTGCGTCCCGGTGGTGCGTCAGCGCATTCACCATGACCTCCTGCCCCGGTCGGAACGCCTCATGCCCAAAGTACTTCCGCAGGGTTTCCTGTGCTTGCATCCGTTTTTTTCCTTTCTTATGGGAGGACGTGGGGAGGCGCCAGAGGCTCTGCCTCTGGACTCCGGCAGGGCTCTGCCCTGCACCCGCGAAGGGTCTTCGACCCTCGCGACACCCTTTTCGCGATTGAGTTGGTGACACTCTCATACTGGTTCCGCGTGTTTATTGGGGGGACGCAAGGGACGCTGCCCCTTGACTCCGCCAAAGGGTCTTCGACCCTCTGGACTCCCTTTCGCGCGATTCAGTTGGTGACAACTGCATACAATGCCCGCGTGTTTATTGAGGGAACCCGCGGCTTAGAGGTACTTCACCTTCACCGTCGGCGGAAGCATCTCCGGCACGTCCTGCCCCTTCGCCAGCACCAGCACCTCAATGCGGTACAGGCGCATCAGTTCCGGCAGCGTCAGCTTCTCCGTCTCCAATTCCAACACGCGGTCAACGCACCGCAGCGCCAGCAGCGAACTTTTCCGCATATCCTGCGTACATCCGGTCAGCGCGACCGTCAGGTGTCCGCCCTCGTCCTTCGCGCGGGTCAGGAACGCAATCGCCTCGTGCGACAAATCCGCAAATTCCCCGATGACCATCACGCGGCGCATGATGCCGCCGGAAATGTGGCGCATGAGGGCGCTCTCGAAGCGAACCGCCAATTCGCTCTGACGCACTTCGCTCGTCTTGTCGCGCGTCATGAGCGCCAGCGCCATGTCCTTCGCGCTGATTTCGCCCTTCACGACTGCGTTCACCGCCTTGGCAATCGGCATTTCCACCTGATAGCGCTCCATCAGCTGCATGGCGGCGGGCAGCGCGTTGATGCCCTCCACCGTGCCGACCTGCCGAACGGCTTCCTGCGGCGGAACCCCCTGCCCGATGAGGATGCCGCAGCGGTTGTTGCGGCTGTGCATGGATGTCGCCGTCACGATGAGGTCGCCGATGCCCGCCAGTCCGCCGAACGTGTACTCCGCGCAGCCCATTTTCAGCCCCAGACGGCTGATTTCGGCAATGCCGCGCGTGATGAGGGCGGCGCGGGCGTTGTCGCCGTTGCCCAGCCCGCTGGAAATGCCGACGGCGAGCGCCTCGATGTTCTTCATCGCGCCGCACAGCTCCACGCCGAGCACGTCCGTGTTCGTGTAGGTGCGCATACAGGTGTTCATGAACACATCCTGCACCGTTTCCGCCACCTGCATGTCCGTGCAGGCGGATACGATGGAAGTCGGCATGTCAAGCGCGACTTCCTCCGCATGGGTCGGGCCGGACAGCGCAACGAGCTTCACATGGTCATGCTGACCGTCCTTGCTCAATTCGTCGCGGATGACCTCGGTCATGGTCATGAGTGTGTCCGGCTCAATGCCCTTGGCAACATCCACGATAATCTGTCCGTCCGGGATGAACGGGCGCGCGCTTTCCGCCGTCTGCCGAATGGCGATAGACGGCACGGCGAAAAGCAGAATATCCTTGCCGCTCGCCACCGTCTGCAAATCGCAGGTGAAATGCACCGTTTCGGGGATGACCAGCCCCGGCAGCGCGGGATGCGTGCGCGTAGCAGACAGATTTTCGATTTCCTTCGGGAATTTTGACCATACGGTCACATCGTGCCCGTTGCGGTGCAGCAGCCGCGCCAGCGCAATGCCCCATGTGCCGGAGCCAAGAATGCCAATTGTCGTCTGGTTATTCATGCGATGTTTCTCCTTCTGCTGGATGATGGACGTTCAGCTCGCGCATCAGCATCTCGTAAAACTCCTTCTGATCGCGCCGCAGCCGAATGAAATGCCCTTCGGGATTCAAGAAGCAATGTTCGGACGTGCCGGTGAACACACGCGTTCCGTCCTGCTTCGTCATGTCGTAGCCAATCGTCAGCACGACGCCGTTGAACGCCTCCACGCGCACATCCACCGTGATGCGGTCGTCGAATGTCGTCGTCGCCAGATACTTGCAGTTCACCGCCGTCACGGGCGAAATCACCCCGCAGCGCTCCAGTTCCGCATACGGGAAGCCGAGCTGTTCCAGATACGCCACGCGCGCTTCCTCCATGAAGCGGATATAATTCGAGTGGTGCGTCACGCCCATGCGGTCGGTTTCATAATACTGCACCCGATGTGTTAATGCTTGCATTGCTTACCAATTCAGGCGGCATCCGTCCGCGGAGCAGCCCGTTTCCTCCTGATTTTCTTCCACCGGAATCACGCCGCGCAGCACGTCCGTCATTTCCGGCAGCGTGTACGCCCGCAAGCGGATGCGCTGACCGTTGACGAAGAGAATCGGCACGCCGCGCGGATGATAGGTGTCCAGCGTGTTTTGGATGGCGGTCTTCACGTCGTCCGCGTAGGTGCGGTTTTCCAGCGCCTGACGCATTTCGTCCGCATTCAGTCCGATGTCCGCCGCCAGCACGCACAGCACGTCAATTTGCCCGATGTCGCGCCCATCGACCCAATACGCGCGGTAAACCCGGTCGCTCCACGCCTCGTGCTTGCCCGATTTTTCCGCCAGCACCGCCCCTTCAAACGCCAGATACGTCATTGGGCGCGGGCGGATTTCCGGCGGAAGCTGCATGTTCAGCCCGACCGCCTCCGCGGGTTCTTTCAGCCGCGCGAAATACGCCCGATGCTCCGCGTCGCAGATGTCGGTCGCCTCGCTGCCTTCGGGGGTCAGCGCATACGGATGCTCGATGATTTCCGCCTCTTGATGCAGCGTTTTCAGCGCTGCGCGGAGGTTCTCTTTCGTGACAAGGCAGAACGGACACACATAGTCCGTCAGAAAATCAATGGTCAGCATGGGGGCCTTCTCCTTTCGGGGGATCATCAGCCGTCGTCGTCGCGCCAGCACTCGTTTTTCGCGCTGCCGTCGCGGTACGTCGGTTCATAGGGCGACATGTCCTCGTCGTCCTCATCGGGGGACACGCGGTCGCTGTCGTCAGGAATTTTGCGGATGCGCTCCATCTTCGCCGCCTCCTTGCGTTCTGCCTTCTATCATACCACTTTCGCGGGAGGACTGCAAGGGGAAAGAAAAAGCGCCTTGCCCCCGGTAAGTGCGCGGAGCAAGGCGGCGAAAGGAATTTGATTGCGGGTTAGTTGTTCAGCCAGTCGTTGGCGTCGGGGTAGGTGTAGGGGATGTTGTTGGTTTTGGCGTACTCGGCAGCGTAGGAGTTGCGGGGGACGGTGAGGGTGAGGTTGGAACAGTCACCGAACGCGTAGTCGCCAATGGAGGTAACGGAATTGGGGATGGAGACGGAGGTCAGGGAGTCGCAGTAGTAGAACGCGCGGTTGCCAATGGCGGTAACGGAATCGGGGATGGAGACGGAGGTCAGGGAGTCGCAGTAGGAGAATGCGCGGTCGCCAATGGAGGTAACGGAATCGGGGATGTTGACGGAGGTCAGAGAAGAGCAGGAGTAGAACGCCTCGTCGCCAATGGCGGTAACGGAATCGGGGATGGAGACGGAGGTCAGGGAGTCACAGTAGGAGAATGCGCTGTCGCCAATGGCGGTAACGGAATCGGGGATGGTGACGCTCGTCAGGGACTCGCAGAAGTAGAACGCGTTGTCACCAATGGAGGTAACGGAATCGGGGATGGAGACGGAGGTCAGGGAGTCGCAGTAGTAGAACGCGCTGTCGCCAATGGCGGTAATTCCCTGCGGAATGGTATAAGTTGAAGAACTGATGCCGGCAGGATAGGAAATCAAGGCTTTATCGGCTTTTCGGAACAAAACGCCATCAATGGTGGCAAAATACGGATGCTCAGGAGAAACAGAAATGCTTTTTAGTGCGGAACAGACTGTAAAAGGATTCGTACCAATTTGTTCAACGGAATCGGGGATAGTGATGCTCGTCAGGGAATCGCACAAGGAGAACGCGCAGTCACCGATGGAGGTAACGGAATCGGGGATGGTGACACGGGTCAGAAACTTGCAGTCGTAGAATGCGCTGCTTTCAATGGCGGTAATCCCCTGAGGAATGTTATAAGTTGTGTACTCCCTTCCTTTAGGATAAGAAATCAAACAGCTATCTGCTTTACGGAATAAAACGCCATCAATGGCAAAAAAGTACGGATGTTCAGAAGAAACGAAAATACTTTTTAGTGTGCTGCAGTATGCAAAAGGATTAACAGAAATTTTCGCAACGGAATCTGGGATGATGATGCTGATTAGAGAATTACACAGATAAAACGCTCTGTTATCAATGGAAGTAACCTTTTTTCCATTGAGCATATTGGGAATGGTGAGCTTTTCTGCTTTTCCATTGTACCCTGTAATCTCCACCGTTCCATCATCCAGTAGTGCATACTCATACTCCCCAGACGTGAACGCCTCGCGTGCCACATCCTCCGCGAGTACACCCGTCCAGCAGGCGCACATCATCACAACGACCATCAGCAGAGCTACGAAGCACTTCTTTTCCATTAGAACAACCTCCTTTATGCCATTATCATACACAACAAGCCTTCATTTGTCAATTCGATTCCATAAAAAGCCCCCAGCATATCCACGATACGAAAATATTTGTTCGTGTTCGCCTTGCATGTGCCGGACAAAATGTGCTATACTGTGTTCCTAAGCCAAGGAGGATTGCAACGATGAACGACCAAATCATCATTCGCGGCGCAAGAGAGCATAACCTGCGCAATGTCAGCTTGACCGTCCCGCGCGACAAGCTTGTTGTGTTTACGGGGCTGTCCGGGTCGGGCAAAAGCTCGCTGGCGTTCGATACCATTTATGCCGAGGGACAGCGGCGCTATGTGGAAAGCCTGTCCAGCTATGCGCGGCAGTTTCTGGGGCAGATGGAGAAGCCCGATGTTGACCAGATTGACGGCCTGTCCCCCGCTATCTCCATTGACCAGAAAACCACCAGCCGCAATCCGCGCTCGACCGTCGGCACGGTGACGGAAATCCACGATTATCTGCGCCTGCTTTATGCGCGCGTGGGGCATCCGCATTGCCCGAAGTGCGGCAAGGAAATCCGCCAGCAGACCGTTGACCAGATGGTGGACGCAATCGTCGCCTACCCCGAAGGCACGAAGCTGATGGTGCTGTCGCCCGTCATCCGCGGCAAAAAGGGCGAGCATGTCAAGGTGTTCGAGGAGGCGCGCAAGAGCGGTTTCGCGCGCGTTCGGGTGGACGGCGAGCTGTATCGGCTGGAAGAAGTGCCGGCGCTGGACAAAAAGAAGAAGCACTCGATTGAAATCGTCGTTGACCGCCTGATTGTCCGCCCCGGCAAGGAGTTCCAGAGCCGTCTGGCGGATTCCATCGAGACGGCGACGAAGCGCTCCGGCGGCTTGGTCATCATGGACATGATGGACAAGGGCGAACTGCTCTTCTCCATGAATTACGCCTGCCCGGACTGCGGCATCTCCATCGAGGAACTCAGCCCGCGCATGTTCTCCTTCAACAGCCCCTATGGCGCGTGCCCGGCGTGCAGCGGGCTGGGCTACCGCATGGTCGTAAGCACGGACATTCTGTTCCCGGATAAGTCGCTGTCCCTGCGGCAGGGCGGGCTGAACGCCATGGGCTTCGGTTCGGCGGATGGCGACGGCGTGACGGCGCAGTATTTCCAAGCCTTATGCGACAAGTACGGCTTCACGATGGATACGCCGATTCAGGAGATTCCCGAAGCGGGCATCCATGCCCTGCTCTACGGCACGGGCAGCGAGAAGCTGACCATGACCTATGACACGCCCAGCGGCAGGGGAACGTATTCCACGACGTTCGAGGGCGTGATTCCGTCCTTGGAGCGCCGCTATGAGGAAACAGGCAGTGAGGCCATGAAAGCCGCCTATGAAGAATACATGGCGGAAGAACCTTGCCCGGTCTGCCACGGCAAGCGCCTGAAGCCGGAAGCGCTGGCGGTCACAGTCGGCGGCAAGAATTTGTATGAGGTGTCCAGCCTGTCCATCACGGACGCGCGGGCGTTCTTTCAGTCGCTGGAACTGACGGAGAAGGAAAGCATGATTGCCGCGCAGATTTTGAAGGAAATCAACGCGCGCATGGGCTTTCTGGAGGACGTCGGGCTGGGGTACCTGACATTGGCGCGCGCGGCAGGGTCGCTGTCCGGCGGCGAGGCGCAGCGAATCCGGCTGGCGACGCAGATTGGCTCAGCACTCATGGGCGTGCTGTATATTCTGGATGAGCCGTCGATTGGCCTGCATCAGCGCGACAACATGAAGCTCATTAACACCTTGAAAAAAATGCGCGACTTGGGCAACACGCTGATTGTCGTCGAGCATGACGAAGACACGATGTACGCGGCGGACTGGATTGTGGACGTCGGGCCGGGCGCGGGCATTCATGGCGGCAACATCGTCGCGGAAGGCACGGTGGAGGATATCAAGCGCAATCCGAACAGCATCACCGGGCAGTACCTGTCGGGCAAGAAGCGCATCGAGATTCCCGACGTGCGCCGTCAGCCGAAAGGCTTCCTGACCATCCGCGGCGCGAAGGAGCATAATCTCAAGAACATTGACGTGAAAGTGCCGCTTGGTTGCCTTTGCTGCGTGACGGGCGTGTCGGGGTCGGGCAAATCCAGCTTGGTGAACGAAATCCTCTACAAGCACTTGGCGAAGGTGCTGAACCGCGCGAAAACCCGTCCCGGCGCGTTTGGCAGCATGGAGGGCGTGGAGCAGCTGGACAAAATCATCTGCATTGACCAAAGCCCCATCGGGCGCACGCCCCGGTCGAATCCGGCGACGTACACCGGGCTGTTTGACCAGATTCGCAAGATCTTTGCCGCCTCCCCCGAAGCGAAGGCGCGCGGCTACAAGGAAAACCGCTTCTCCTTCAACGTCAAGGGCGGGCGGTGCGAAAACTGCTGCGGCGACGGGATGCTGAAAATCGAAATGCACTTCCTGCCGGATATTTTCGTGCCGTGCGACGTGTGCAAGGGCAAGCGCTACAACCGCGAGACGCTGGAAGTGACCTACAAGGGCAAGAATATCTCCGACGTGCTGGACATGAACATCGAGGAAGCCATCACCTTCTTCGAGAACCACGAGAGCATCCGCCGCAAGCTCGAAACGCTCTACGACGTCGGCTTGGGATACATGAAGCTGGGGCAGGCATCGACGACCCTTTCCGGCGGCGAAGCGCAGCGCGTGAAGCTGGCGACGGAGCTCAGCCGCCGCGCGACGGGCAAGACGCTTTATGTCTTGGACGAGCCGACGACCGGGCTGCACATGGCAGACGTGGACAAGCTCATCGGCGTTTTGCAGCGCCTGACTGAAACGGGCAACAGCGTGCTGGTGATTGAGCACAATCTGGATGTCATCAAGGTGGCGGACTACCTGATTGACCTTGGCCCGGAGGGTGGCGACAAAGGCGGCGAAATCGTCTGCGAAGGCACGCCGGAGGAAGTTGCCGCGTGCGAAAAGTCGTACACGGGGCAGTTCCTCAAGAAGATGCTGGGGAAACGCTGATTTCTGCCGCGCAATGCGGATGCCGTCAGCGCGAATCCGATTCCGAAGCGAATCACTATTTGAAAAATTGACGAGGCGGGTGTGCCTGCCATCAGCGGAGCGCACCCGCTTCCTGCTGCGCGAAAATGCAACATTCCCGGAAATATGTTGAAATTCATCGAAAAACGCGATATAATGGAACAAGCTAATCTGCCGGAAAGGGGTGAGCGGCTTGAAGAAACATGGAATCCGCGGCCTGCTGATACTGGCGCTGATTTGGGCGCTCATCGGCGCGGCATGGGCGGAGGAAATGCTGCCCGCCTCCATCCGCGAGGCGCAGTCCGCTGAAGAGGCAAACGCGCTGCTCATCCAGTCTGATACCGGCGAACGCTTGGATGTCGTGAGCGGGCAAGTCCGCCTGATTGTCCAGACGCGGCGCGACGACATGTTCTGCGCTGATTACTGGCGTTCGGGCGAGGAAAAAGGCGAATTTGACCTGACTGCGAAGGAAAACCGTTACGGCGCGCCTTATGCCTACTACATCGGCACCATGTGCACGCGTGCGGTGTACTCGATGGCGCTGTCCTACCTCGGCGTGGATATGACCCCGGTGGATATGAGCGTCCTTGCCCAGCGGCGCACGCTGAATGAGCCGTACGACGAAATCACGGCGCTGGTGGATGGTTTGGCGCGGCGTGGATTGACCGAAGCGACATTTGATGAAATGATGGCGCAGTATCTCAACGATGAGCGATATTCGCCGCTATATATATATATGAAGCGGACGAACGGTGTGGGCCATGCGCTGCTGATTGTGGGGTATAATGCGGAGCGGAAGCGGTTTGTGGCGGTTGATCCGTCGCCGCGCGGATTTCAGGGGGATACGGTGCGGACGTATGAATTGTCGTTTGCGCAGAATCGCCAGCGGGTGATGCGCTGCCCGTACGCGAAGGACTTGGAAGGCGCAAAGGTCTTGCAGGTGTATCAGTGGTATTGGATAGGGGAAGGAACAGAAAAAGAATAGGCGCGGCACAAAGGGGCTAAACACGCGGAAAAAGGATGGAGAAGAAGCCGTCTCCATCGCGCAGAGGGGTCAAAAGGGGAATTTCGCACGTCCGCAGACGCGCCCCCTAAGCCGCGCTATTACACCCTCGTTTGTCCTAAACACAGCCATGTAACCTTTTCTTCATGTTCCGCAATGTTCAAAGTAACCTCTTCCGCAAATTGTATTCAAATTGTACACACCTGTACTTCAACTGTTTTTTTGCATTTTCCAGCCGAAAACAGCCTATTTTTTACATTCATCACTTTTCTTTTTCTCGTATCCGTGATACAATAGAAGTGTGAATACTTCTTATTGTGCAGTCGGACGTCAGGCAGTAGCAATTTGAAAGTTCCGTTTTTCCTTGTGTTTGTTTTGTCGAGTTTTTACTTCCATTTTTTTCTGTCGACTTTGAAGGAGGTCCTTTCCCGTGGATGATGCGAAACGCCCTGCGCCAGAAACCGTCAATTTCTCAACC